>Ga0302324_100016458_pt1 | contig 14734 bp, 10 predicted proteins | sample Palsa_T0_1_FD_201949 | JGI IMG/M metagenome (GOLD analysis project Ga0302324, IMG submission 201949) | Peat permafrost microbial communities from Stordalen Mire near Abisko, Sweden - Palsa_T0_1 | ecosystem: Environmental > Terrestrial > Soil > Palsa > Peat permafrost | place: Sweden: Abisko...
TGCCGCACCGTCGCGGCGTCGAAGTCCGGTTCGGGCTGCGGCAGCCGCGCCGGCGCACCCCTCGGCGGCGCGGTCGCCCGCACCGTGGCGCCGACGATCTCGAGATAGACCGGGCCGGGCGGCTCGCCAAGCGCACGGTCGAGCAGCGCATCGATGGTCGCGGCGGGATCGGGGCCTTCGAGGTCGGCGGCGCCGCACAGCAGCGGCCTCAGCACCGCCGCTTGATCGAGCCGCTGGTGGCTGATGCGGTCGAACTCGGCCTCGTAGGCGTCGGCGATCAGCAGCACCGCCGCGCGATCGAGGCTCGCATAGGCGATGCCGTTCACCGCGTTGGTGACGCCGGGCCCGCGCGTGGTCATGACCACGCCGGGCGTGCCGGTCAGCTCGGCCGTCACCGCCGCCATGATCCCGGCGGCAGTCTCGGTGCGGGTCAGCACGAACTCGATGCCGACGCGGGTCGCCGCCTCGATGACGTCGAGATTGCAGTCGCCGCCCGGCACGCCGAACATGCGCCGCACGTTGCGCGCGGCCAGACGCTCGGCAATCAGATCGGCAACCGTCGTCAGGCCAGGATCAGCGATCGCATCGCCCTCCCCAAGCTCGCCGACGCCGTCGTTCGCCGAGGCTGTCCCGCGGAGCTTTGCCATGCTAGCCCTCTGTTTCACGCCGTCGCCACCAAATTCCTGCGGCCGAGTGGGCGGCGCCGTGGGCCGCTCTGCGGTTGTCGGTGCCGATGCGCTGTGGTCGAATTCCGGGCTCGCCCCTGCGGCGGCGGCCAAGTTGAGAGGAACCATGAACGCAAATTGGGGCTTCGGCGCCATCCTGTTCGCCGTCTGGGCCGGCACCGCCGCGGCGGCCGACGGCAATCGCAGCGTGCCGGCCGGCATTCCGGTCGACGCGGTCACCAACCTGGCCCAGCACGGCTATTTCTATGTCGGCGGACATTATGAGGGCGCGCCGGGCAGCGACATCATGGCCGGCCAGATGTATGTCGAGGTGCTGGTGCCCAAGAAGGTGCGCCGGCCCTATCCGCTGGTGCTCATCCACGGCGCCGCGCAGACCGCGACCAACTGGACCGGCACGCCGGACGGCCGCAAGGGCTGGGCCGACTGGCTGGTCGAGCAGGGCTACATCGTCTATCTGGTCGACCAGCCGGCGCGCGGCCGCTCGGCCTGGCATCCGAGCGACGGCGCGCTGCGCGCCTTCTCGGCGACCCAGGTCGCGACCCGCTTCACCGCCACCGAGCTGCTCGGCTCGTGGCCGCAGGCGAAGCTCCATACGCAATGGCCGAGCGACCACCCGAACAAGGGCCGGCCGGGCGATCCCGTGTTCGACGCCTTCTACGCCACCCAGGTCGAGTACATCCCGGCCGCGGTGCCGGCGCAAACCTTGAACCGCGATGCCGGCGCGGCGCTGCTCGACCGGATCGGGCCCGCAATCGTGCTGACTCATTCGCAGTCCGGCGCGTTCGGCTGGCTGATCGGCGACGCGCGGCCCGACAAGGTGAAGGCGATCGTCGCGCTCGAGCCGTCGGGTCCGCCGTTCCAGGAGGCCGTGTTCTCGACCGACAAGGCGCGCGCGTGGGGCCCGACCGACATCGCGCTGACCTACGATCCGTCGGTCAAGGATCCCTCCGAGCTCACGATCGAGCAGCAGGCCGAGCCCGACGGCCCCAACCTGGTCGCCTGCTGGCAGCAGAAGGCACCGGCCCGCAAGCTCGCGCATCTGCAGCGCATCCCGGTCATGATCGCGACCTCCGAGGCGTCCTATCACGCGGTCTATGATCACTGCACTTCCAGGTACCTGGCCCAGGCCGGTGTGAAAAACACGTTCGTGCGCCTGGCCGACAAGGGCATCCACGGCAACGGCCACATGATCATGATCGAGAAGAACAGCCTCGAGATCGCCAAGCTGGTCGACGACTGGCTGGTGGCAACCCTGAAGTGAGCGCGACACGCATCGCAGGGGGCATCGGACAGGCGGTCACGCGGGTCGAGGACCAACGCCTGCTCACCGGCGCCGGCAGCTACAGCGACGACGTCAACCTGCCGGGACAGGCCTATGCCGCGATCGTGCGCTCGCCGCACGCGCACGCGCGCATCGGCGCGACCGACAGCGACGCTGCGCTCGCCGTGCCCGGCGTGCTCGCGGTGCTGACCGGCGCCGATCTGAAGGAAGACGGCATCAAGCCGTTCCCGCACGCGCCGGCGGCGATGAGCCCGCCCGACATCAAATTGGTCAACACCGACGGCTCGGCGATCCACGTCACGCGTCACTTCCCCCTGGCGATCGAGCGCGCCCGCTTCGTCGGCGAGGCGGTCGCCATGGTGCTGGGCGAGACCGTCGCCGCCGCCAAGGACGGCGCCGAGCAGCTGCGCATCGACTACGACGTGCTGCCGGCCGTGACCGTCGGCCTGGCGGCGGCCGAGCCGGGCGCGCCGCTGTTGTGGGACGAGATGGCGTCCAACGTGACGATCGATGCGCAAGTCGGCGACGCGGCAGCGACCGCGGCGGCTTTCGCGCGCGCCGCCCACGTGGCGCGCTTCGCGACCTGGGTGCAGCGCGTGACCGGCGTGCCGATGGAGCCGCGCGCGGCGCTCGGCCAGTTCGCCGACGGCCGCTACACGCTGCATGCCGGCGGCGGCGGGGTGGTGCGGCCGAAGCGCGATCTCGCCGAGATGCTCGGCGTGCCCGAGGAATGCGTGCGCGTGATCGCGCGCGAGGTCGGTGGCAATTTCGGCACCCGCAACTCATCCTATCCCGAGTTCGTCCTGGTCGCCTGGGCGGCGCGCCGGCTCGGCCGGCCGGTGAAATGGACCGCCGAGCGCGGCGAGGCGTTTCTGAGCGACTATCAGGGCCGCGATCTCGCCGTCGAGGCCGAGCTGGCGCTCGATCGCGACGGCAATTTCCTGGCGCTGCGCGCGTCCAATCTCAGCAATCTCGGCGCCTACAGCCTGTCCTTCGTGCCGCTGACCAAGGGCACCGAGCTGATGTCGAGCCTGTACCGGATCCCGGCCGCGCACGCGCGCGCCCGCGCGGTGTTCAGCAACACCTCGCCGACTGCGCCCTATCGCAGCGCCGGGCGTCCCGAGGTCATGTTCGTGATGGAGCGCCTGATCGATCTGGCGGCGCGCGCGCACGGCTTCGACCGGGTAGCGCTGCGCCGGCGCAACGTGGTGCCGCGCGACGCCATGCCGTACGCCAACCCGTTGGGCATGACCTATGACAGCGGCGCCTTCGACAGCGTGCTCGAGCAGGCGCTCGCGCTGGGCGACTGGGAGGGGTTTCCGGCGCGCCGTGCCGAGGCGGCGGCGCGCGGCCGCCGGCGCGGCATCGGCGTCGGCGCCTATATCGAATCGGCAAGCGGCGCGCCGCACGAGCGCGCCCGCGTCACCGTGCAGCCGGCGGGCACCGTCGAGGTCGTGATCGGCACCTTGTCGAGCGGCCAGGGCCACGAGACCAGCTTCGCGCAGCTCATCACCGAATGGCTCGGCATCGCCGGCGACCGCGTGCGGCTGATCACCGGCGACACCGACCTGGTCGCAGTCGGCGGCGGCTCGCATTCCGGGCGCTCGATGCGCCATGCCGGCGCCACCCTGCACAAGGCGTCCGGCGAGATCGTCGCCAAGGGCCTGCGCATCGCCGCCCATCTTCTGGAGGCCGCCGAGGCCGACATCAGATTCGCGGACGGACGCTTCACGGTGGCGGGCACCGACCGCGCGGTCGATCTGTTCGCGGTGGCGGAAGCGGCGCACCGGCGCGCCGACCTGCCGGAGGACCTGCGCGGTCCGCTCGCCGCGACCGCCGACGTCGAGAGCCGGGTGTCGTCGTTCCCGCACGGCTGGCACGTCGGCGAGGTCGAGGTCGATCCGGAGACCGGCCAAGTGGAGCTGATGCGCTACGCGACCGTCGACGACGTCGGTCGCGCGGTCAACCCGCTGATCGTGGACGGCCAGACCCACGGCGGCATCGCCCAGGGCGCCGGCCAGGCGCTGCTCGAGCAATGTTTCTACGACCCGGCGAGCGGCCAGCTCCTATCGGCCTCGTTCCTCGACTATGCAATGCCGCGCGCCGACGATTTGCCGTTCTTCGCCACGGCGATCAGCGAGGTGCCGTCGACCACCCATCCGCTCGGCTTCCGCGGCGGCGGCGAAGGTGGCATCACGCCGTCGCTCGGCGTGATCGTCAACGCGATCGTCGATGCGCTCGCTGAGCTCGGCGTCGACCATGTCGAGATGCCGGCGACACCCGAGCGGGTGTGGCGCGCGATCCAGGCGGCGCGCGGCTGAGCTTGGCGTCACGGAGGATACGATGGCGATGGCGGCGCAACGCACGGTCTATCTGGCCGGCCCGGACGTGTTCCTGCCCGACGCGGTCGCGCTCGGCCAGCGCAAGAAGCAGCTGTGCGCGCGCTACGGCTTCGAGGGCCTGTACCCGCTCGACGACACGATCTCGGCTCATTCCGGCGAATTGCCCGTCGATCGCCTGATCTACCGGGCCTGTGTCGCGCTGCTGCAGCGGGCCGATTTCGGTATCGTCCATCTGACGCCGTTCCGCGGACCGAGCGCCGATGTCGGCACGGTCTGCGAGCTCGGCATGCTGATCGGTCTCGGCAAGCAGGTGTTCGGCTATACCAACGCGGCGACCGATCTGCTCGAGCGCGTGCAGCGTCACGACATCGTCACGCGCGACGGCCCAACCTGGCACGCTTCCGACGGCATGACGGTCGAGGATTTCGGCAACGCCGACAATCTGATGATCGACGCGGCGCTCGCCGAGCAGGGTCACGAGATCGTGCGCATCGCCGCACGGCCCGCCGACCGGTTCCACGACCTCACCGGGTTCGAAACCTGCCTGCGCCACGCCGCCGATTACTTCGGGACGATATCCTAGTACCGACTTTCGTAGAAAGTCGGTACTAGGACTTAAAAACTAGTGGCCGATTCACGCCCAAATCCATGATCCGCTCGGATCACGGGTTTAGGCGATCGGACACTAGTCCGCACCGGAAATTATTGCCCACCGACGCGGAAAACTCGGCATCGACAAAGACCCGGCTACCTCGCGGACAAAACCCGATCGGCAGATTCCGTGGCTTCCGGCGATTGGCAGAGTTTTTGCTCCTACTTGGGTCGATCGAATTTCAACTCGATACTTGCCGCGCCCAGATCGGTGTCTTGGTACCCATGGCGGGTGATCTTGCCGAGAGCCGAAGTTTCCTCAGCGCGCGACCCCGGAGCTGACCCATGACGATCGCCGCCATCTCAACGACCCCGTCGATCACGACTCTCGATCCGACCACCGGCACCAGCAGCAGCCTGCCCAGCACGCTGCAGGCGGTGGCGAGCAACTTCAATGCGCTTGGCCAAGCCTTGCAGTCGGGCGATCTCAGCGGCGCCCAGCAGGCCTTCACGAGCCTGCTGCAGAGCGCGCCGACCACCGGTGCTTCATCGACCGCATCGCAGAGCTCGGCGTCCACCAGCTCGTCGGCAAGCTCGTCGGCCGGGGCCGATCTCGTCAGCCTCGGCCAGGCCTTGCAATCCGGCAACCTCGCCGGCGCGCAGCAAGCCTTCACCAACCTGCAGCAGGCGATGCAAGCCGCCGCGCCGGCGGGCGGCCACCATCAGGGCGGCGGCGCGGGCAAGGTCGGCGGCGCGTCCAGCGGCGGCGCGTCGGACGGCGCCACCACCGTGACGAGTCAGGTGACGACGCCCAACGCGAACGGCACGATCACGATCACGACGACCTACGCCGACGGCTCGACGAGCACGACGATCGAGCAGAACCCGGCGGCGGGCGCCAGCACGGCCGTCAACACCAAACCGCTCGACCAGCGCAACGCGGCTCAGCTCCTGACCCTGCTGAGCGCCCAGGAACAGACGCAGCCGACCTAACCGATCCCCAGTGCACGCTTGGCTGGAGCGAATTCGCGTTGACTGGAACCAATGGAAGACCGTCATGGCCGGCCCTGTGCCGGCCATCCACGCCTTTCAGGCCGATCCGCGATCCCAGCCGGCAGGTACTGTGCCTCGAATAGAAAGGCGTGGATGGCCGCCACAAGGGCGGTCATGACGATCAGAGATAATGTCTCGGGGTCAGCGGAGCCGGTCTAGGCGTGCGCGGGCTCGCGCGCCGGGGCGGCGCGGTCGCGCTGCTCGAGCGTTGAGACCTCATCCGACACCGTGGTGCGGTGCATGTCGCGGACATGCTGCGGATCCCAGGGTCGGCCGCGATGCATGGTGCAGCGGTCGTCCCACATCACCAGGTCGCCGACCGTCCACCGATGACGATAGGTGAGCGGCGGCCGGGTCGCGTACTCGGTCAGCTCGCGCAGCAGCAGGCGGCCCTCCGGAACCGGCATGCCGACGATGTGCTCGGCATGCGAGGCGAGATAGAGGGTCTTGCGTCGGGAGCCCGGATGCACCCGCACCAGCACCTGCTGCACCGGCGCCAGCCCGGCGCGCTCCTCCGGCGTGAAGTCGGTGAAGCCGATCAGTCCGCGCGAGTACAGATACCAATGCTCGGCGACCAGATCCTCGATCTGCGCCTTGAGCTTGTCGGGCAGCGAGTCGTAGGCGGCGCGCAGATCGACGAACTCGGTCTCGCCGCCCTCGGGCGGCACCACTCGTGCCGACAGCAGCGAGTAGCGCGCCGGCACCTTCTTGAACGAGCTGTCGGTGTGCCAGAGCTGGTTGGCGAGCTGGCCCATGCGCCGGCGATCCTCGCGGCTCATCAGCTGGTTGGTCTCGGTCAGGTTCGAGATGTCGGCGACATGCGGATCGAGCCGATCCTTGTGGTCGAGGCGCAGCTTGCGGATGCTGGTCTCGAGCGGGCCGAACCAGCGGCTGAACGCGAGCTGCTGCTCGTCGGTGATCGACTGGCCGGGGAACACCAGCACGGCATGCCGGAAGATCGCCGCCTCGATCTCTGCCATCACCGAAGGCTCGACCGGGCGGCCGAGATCGACGCCGGTGACCTCGCCGACGAACACCGGGTGGAGCTGACGCACCTTGATCGCCATTCGCTGGTCCTCCCGAACCATTCGCGCCGCGCCCAGCCTAGCCGAAGCGCTGCGGCGGCGCATGGGAATTAGATCGAATTAGAGCCTGTTGAATTACCAAAGCTTCATGCCATGGCGCGCCGATCCGATACGTATAATGCAGCGACTGCATCGCTGACCAGGCTCGCATGCCCGCATTCGCGCTACCGCTCGAACTGATCGCGCCGGTCCGGCTCGGCTACGGCACGCGGCCGCGCAGCGCCAGCGCCGACGAGAGTGCCGACCGGCTGCGCCGCGGCGGCCTCAAGGCCTGGATCGATTGGCAGCTGGCGCCCGACGATCGGGCGGATGCGGAATGCCTGCGGCGGCTGGCGGCGCTGCGGCTGCCGATCAAATACGGCGCCACGCCGGAGCGCGAGGCGGTCGACGAGCAGCGCGGCCTCGTCACCGTGGCGCAACCGGTCGAGGCGCTGTGGCCGGTCGTGATCGACAACAAGGCGCCGGGCCCGGAGCGCGGCCGGCCGCGCCAGGAGCTCGCCGCCGCGCAGGTCACGCGGGCGATCTGGTCGAATTGGGGCCTGCGCGAGCTGATGGTCGATTTCTGGCACGGCCACTTCACCGTGTTCGGCAACGAGCCGCGGATCGCCGCCGCGCTGCCGAGCCTCGACCAAGTCGTGCGCCGGCAGTGGGCGGGCAATTTCCGCACCTTGCTCGAAGCGGTCGCGACCAATCCCGCCATGCTGGTTTATCTCAACAACCGATCGTCGCGCGCCGGCTCGGCGAACGAGAATTTCGCGCGCGAGCTGTTCGAGCTCCACACGCTCGGGCGCGCCGCCTATCTGAATGCGCTGTACAATCGCTGGCGCGACGTGCCGGGCGCCGCCCAGGGCCAGCCGCAGGGCTATATCGACCAGGACGTCTACGAGGCGGCGCGCGCCTTCACGGGCTGGACGATCGAGGACGGTCAGGGCCTCGGCGGCGACCGCAAGCTGCCGCAGAGCGGCCGCTTCACGTATCAGGAAGGCTGGCACGACGGCTATCAGAAGCGCGTGCTGGCGACCGAGTTCGATCCGTTCCAGCCGCCGATGGCGGACGGCCGCAAGGTGCTCGACCTGGTCGCGTTCCATCCCGCGACGGCGCGCCATCTGTGCCTCAAACTGTGCCGCCGGCTGGTCGGCGACGCGCCGTCGGAAGCGCTGCTCGCTGCCGCGGTCGAGACCTGGACCAAGACGCGCAGCCGGCCGGACCAGATCGCCCAGGTGATCCGCGCGATCGTGCTGTCGCCGGCGTTCGCGCAGCCGGGGCAGCCGCGCGTCAAGCGGCCGCTCGAGCTGGTCGCCAGCTTCGTGCGCGCGACCGGCATGGAGTTCACGGTGACGGATCGCCTGCTCGGCGAGCTCGAGGCGTCGGGCCAGCGCCTGTTCACCTATCCGACGCCCGACGGGCTGCCCGACGAGGATGCCTACTGGCTCGGCACCAACGCGCTGCGCCATCGCGCCAGCCTGATGCTCGGCATCGCGGATAATGGGTTCGGCACCGGCGGCATCGACGCGGGCTGGACGCCGCCGCATCTGCCGGCCGACGTCGCTGCCGCGCAGTGGCTCGACCGGTTGTTGCCCGGTGGGTTGGCGCCCGATGTGCGCGGCCGCATCGGCCAGGCGATCGCGGGCGGGCTCGGCCTGGCGCCGGGCCAGCCGATCGGCAGCGCCGGCAAGGATACCGCCACGATCGCGCGCCGCCTGCCCGCCTACGCGGCGCTCAGCGCGCCATTCCAATATCGGTGATCGACATGACCCACGCTTGCGCGCTGTCACGCCGTGCCCTGCTCGGCTCGCTCGCCGCCGGCGGCGCGCTCGCGGCGCTGCCCGGGGTCGGACGGTTCGCGCTCGCCGGCGAGCCGCAGGAGCGCTGCCTGGTCGTGCTGTTCCTGCGCGGCGGCGCCGACGGGCTGATGCTGGTCGGCCCGAGCGCCGAAGCCGCCTATATCGCCGATCGGCCGCCCGAGATGCGCGTGCTCGACAGCGGCGACCGCAAGGGCCTGCCGCTCGACCATGCGCTCGATCCGCGGCTCGATTTCCGCCTGCATCCCGAGCTCGGACCGCTCGCCGAGCTCTATCAGGCCAAGCAGCTCGCGATCATCCATGCCGCCGGCATCACGGACGGCACGCGCAGCCATTTCGTCGCGCAGGACCTGATCGAGCGCGGCGTTGCCGCCGAGGGCGACCTCGCGCATGCCGGCAGCGGCTGGCTCACCCGGCTGCTCGGCGCGCTGCCGCCGCGACCCGGCGAGCTGGTGCGCGCGGTCTGCACCAGCGGCTCGGTCGATGCCAGCCTGGCCGGCTTCGGCCCGGCGCTCGCCGCGCCCGACCTCAATGGCGGCATCGGGCTCTATGGCGGCGATCCGACGCGCAACGTGCTGGCCGCGCTCTACCGCACCGGCGACGATCCGCTGAGCCGTTCGATGCGCAGCGCGGTCGGCAGCCTGGCCGGGCTCGACCAGCGGCTGCGCGGGCCGGACGGCAAGGTCACGCCGTATCAGCCCGAGAACCAGGCGAGCTATGACGGCGCCGAGGCGGGGCGCGGTCTGCGCGTCGTCGCGCAGCTCCTCAAGCTCGAGGTCGGCCTGACCCTGGCGGCGATCGACATGGGCGGCTGGGATACTCACGAAGGTCAGCCCGGCCGCTTCGCCAACCAGGCCAAGCAGCTCGGCCAGGCCCTCTCCGCGTTCTGGAACGACATCGCGCGCTACCACGATCGCGTCACCTTGGTCGCGGTGACCGAGTTCGGCCGCCGGCTGCGCTCCAATCTGAGCCAGGGCACCGATCACGGTCACGCCGCGCCGATGCTGGTGCTCGGCGGCACGGTCAATGGCGGCCGCATGTACGGGCGCTGGCCCGGGCTCGATGCCGACGCGCTCGATCACGGCGTCGACCTCGCGGTCACGACCGACTATCGCACGGTGCTGGCCGAGATCGCCCAGCGGCGCTTCGGCGCCACGCCCGGCGTCGTGTTCCCCGGCTTCACGCCGCCGGCGCCGCTCGGGCTGCTGCGCGCTTAGTTCGTGTTCACGGCGCCGCCGCGCGCCGCCGGCGCTCGGCGCGCTGCGGCGTGCTCGTGCCGTTCAAGCGACCGCGCCGGCGCGGTGCTGCCTGAGACGGCGTGATCAGCCGTGCATGCTTGCGCGCGGCGCGCGGCGCCAGCGCCTGCACGGCGCGGAGCGACTGCAGCGCCTTCTGGCATTCGCCGTGCGCCGGCGACTTGGCGCCGGCCAGCCGCATCGCGCGCTGGATGGTCGCCTTGGCGGCGCGGACATGGCGGCGGATCTCGATCTGCTCCATCACCATCGCGGCGAGCTGCTGGAGCATGTGCTTCTCGCGCGCCGACAGCCGGCGCCGCGCCCGCCGATCCATCACGCAGATCGTGCCGAGCGCGTGGCCGGTGCCGGTCAGCAGCGGCGCGCCGGCATAGAAGCGGATCGACGGCGCCTTGGTGACCAGCGGATTGCCGGCGAACCGGCGATCCTTGGCGGCGTCGGCGATCACGAAGACGTCCGCGCCGCGGATCGTGTGCTCGCAGAACGCCCATTTTCGTGGCGATTCCTGCGCCGTCCAGCCGACCCGCGACTTGAACCATTGACGGTAGCCGTCGACCAGCGAGACCGCCGCGATCGGCGCCTGGAACAGGTCGGCGGCGATCTCGACCAGCCGGTCGAACGGCTCCTCCGCCCCCGAATCGAGGATGTCGTATTCGATCAAGGTGGCGAGCCGACTCGCCTCTTCGGTGCCGATTTCCATGGCTAACCAGCGCGCTCGCGGTTGTTGAACGACGGACGCGCGGATTTTACCAGGGCGCGCCGCGGTGCTACCAGCGGGTTCGCCGAATGCCCCGCCTCACGGCGACGTCGGCACCATGCCGCTGCCGGTGCCGGGCAGGCTGACCTCGAGCAGATGCGGGTTCGGACCGGTGAGCGGCGGCAGCTCGGCGCTGGTCCAGCCGCCGCCGAGCGCCTTGACGAGCAGGATGTCGGCCTCGATGCGGCGGCGCTGGATGTCGACGTCGTTGCGCTGGTTCTGCAGCGCGGCCGATTGCGCGATCACGACCGCGAGATAGGTGTCGAGCCCGCCGACATAGCGGTCGGTGAACAGCCGCAGCGAGTTTTCCGCGGCCGCGGTCGCCGCCTGCTGCTGGCGCCGCTCGCGCTCGAGGATGCGCAGCGCCGCCAGATTGTCCTCGACCTGCTGGAACGCCGTCAGGGTGGTCGAGCGATAGTCGGCGACCGTGCCGTCGTAGCCCGCGATCGCGGCCTCGGAGACCGATTTGCGCCGCCCGGCATCGAACAGGGTCTGGGTCATGGTGGTGCCGACCGACCAGGCGAGGCTCGGCCACAGGAACGTGTTCGTTATCGCGGTGCCGATGAAACCGGCGCTGCCAGCCAAATTCACGGTCGGGTAGAAGGCCGCCTCGGCGATGCCGATCTGCTCGTTGGCCTCGGCGACCCGACGTTCGGCGGCGGCGATGTCGGGTCGGCGCTGCAGCAGCTCGGACGGCAGGCTGGCCGGCACCGGCGGCGGATCGAGCTGCCACGGGTGCGCCGGCAGGCTGAACTGCGCCGGTGGCTGACCGATCAGGACCGCGATCGCATGCTCGAACTGGGCGCGCTGCACCGCGATGTCGGTCGCCTGCACGCGCGTGGTCTCGAGCTGGGTCTGCGCCTGGGCGACGTCGGATTCGGGCGCCGCGCCGCCGTTCAGACGATTCTCGGTGAGCTGCAGCGCGTCGGTATAAGCCGCCACCGTGTCGTCGAGCAGCTTCTGCTGGGCGTCGGCGCTGCGCAGCTCGATATAGTCGACCGCGAGCTCGGCATGCAGGCTGAGGCGCACGGTCTCGAGATCGGCAGCGGTCGCCTGGGCCTCCTCGCGGGCAGCCGAGACGGTGCGGCGGATGCGACCCCACAGATCAAGCTCGTACGTCAGATCGAGCGGCAGAGAGAAGTCGCCCAGCGGATTCGGACTGAGGCTGGGCGAATAAGGCTGGTGGCCCGAGTCCTTGACCTTGCCGACGCCGGGCTGGACCGCGAGCGCGGGATATTGCGCCGCCTGCTGGACGCCGATCAGCGCGCGCGCCTGGCGAAAGCGCGCCTCTGCCACTTTCAGGTCCTGATTCGAGACGTTGACCCGCTCCTCGAGCGCGTTGAGCTCGGGATCGCCGAACGCCTGCCACCATTTGCCGCGCGGCGCCGCATCCTCGGGCCGCGCCTTGCGCCATATTCCGGCCTCGGCGCTGCCCTCCGGCGGCACCTCCTTGTAGGCGACCGGCGTCGCCGCCGGGGGCGGCGCCTTATAGTCGGGGCCGACCGTGCAGCCGGCCAGCAGCAATCCCAGTGCGCCTGCGACGCGGCGATACAGGCCGTTCATTTCGCCGATCCGACGTCCTTCTGCTCGTTCACGTGGACGACGGCGCCGTTGGCCAGCGAGTCGGCCGGGTTGACCACGATGTCGTCGCCTGGCGCGAGCCCGGCGATCACCTCGACCTTGTCGCCGTAATCGTGGCCGATCTTGACCGCCGTGAGCTCGACCTTGCCGTCGCGCACCACGCCGACCCGCAGCCCCTCCTTCCGGAACAGCAGGGTATTCGCCGGAACCGTCACGGAGCGCGCCTCGCCCGGCAGCGTGAAATGGACGAAGGCATAGGCGCCGGGCAGCAGCTTGCCGCTCGCATTGTCGACATCGACCTCGACCAGCAAGGTGCGCGACGTCAGATCGATGGAATTCGCGTTGCGGACCACGGTGCCGTCGAACGTCTGACCGGGAAACTCGTCCAAGGTCACCTTGGCGGTCGAGCCGGAGCGGATCAGGGGCGAGTAGGTTTCGGGCACCGCGACGTAGATCCGCAGCGTGTCGGTTGCGGCCATGTGGAACAGCTCGCGTGTCGCCGTCGCGGTGCCGGCGTTGATCAACGCGCCGACGTCGGTGCTGCGCGCCGTCACGACGCCGTCGAACGGCGCGTAGACCTTCTCGAACGACTGCATCTGGGTCAATTGCGACACGGTGGCTTGGCGCGACTGCACGATCGCCTTGTTGGTCTCCAAGGCGCCGGCCGCGTTGTCGCGATCCTGGACCGAGACCGACCGGGTCTTGAGCAGGTTCTCGTAGCGCTCGGCGGTGATCGTGGCGAGCCGCAGATTGGCCTGCGCGGTACCGAGATCGGCGAGCGCCTGGCGCAGCTGATCGTCGACCTCGGGGGTCTCGATCTCGGCGAGCAGCTGCCCGCGCTTCACACGGGCGCCGATGTCGAAATACCAGCGCTTCAGATAGCCGTTGGTGCGCGCGAAAATCGCGGTGTCGCTGAACGCCCTGGTGTCGCCCGGCAGCACGAGCGCGTCGGTCGGCGCGCCGGCCGTCGGATGGATCACCTCGACCACCGGCGTGGCCGCCGCATCGGTGACGCGCGCCAGCTCGGTCTCGGCTTCGGCGCGATCGCGGATGCCGGCATAGATGCCGAGGCCGAGCGCGGCGGCGCCGCTCGCGAGCAGCAGCGGGGTCATCCAGCGGCGGCGTCTTCCGGCTCCGGGAACGCCCAGCGCGCTATATGTCAGCGGGCGTTCCGCGTCTTGCAGATCGTCGGTTGGCATGGGTGGGCTCTCCGGTCAGGCGTTACGCGGATGCGGATCGATCGTGGCGTCGGGCGACGGCACGGCGCGGGCGCGCCGGTTGTGCAGCAGGGCGAACACGGTCGGCACGAACACCAGGGTGGCGACGGTCGCCAGCATCAGGCCGCCGATCACCGCGCGACCGAGCGGCGCGTTCTGTTCGCCGCCCTCGCCCGCGCCGAGCGCCATCGGCACCATGCCGATGATCATGGCAAGCGCGGTCATGACCACCGGCCGGAAGCGCGTGAAGCCGGCCTCGATCGCCGCCCGGATCGCGTCGCCGTGCTCGGCCAGGCGCTCGCGCGCGAACGACACGACCAGGATGCTGTTCGCCGTCGCGACGCCCATGCACATGATGGCGCCCATCAGGGCGGGCACGCTCAATGTCGTGTGGGTGAAGAACAGGCAGAGCACGATGCCGGCGAGCGCCGCCGGCAGCCCCGTGATGATGATGAAGGGGTCGACCCACGACTGGAAATTGACGACGATCAGGAAATAGACCAGGACGATCGAGAACGCCAAGCCGCCCAGCAGGTTGACGTAGGATGTCCGCATCGTCTCGAGCTGACCGCGGACGCTGAGGAAGCTGCCGCGCGGCAGCAGCTTCTGGTCGGCCGCGACGATCTTGGCGACGTCCTCGCCGGCGGCGCCGAGATCGCGGCCCTGCACCGAGGCATAGATGTCGACGACACGCCGGATGTTGCGGTGGTTGACCACCGCCATCTCCTGCGAGCGCGTGATCGACGCGACGTTGGCGAGCACGCCCGGACGCGCCGCGGTCGGCGAGGTGACCGAGATGTTCTGGAGATCCTGCAGCGATTGCACGCGATATTGCGGCGTCTGGGTCGCCAGCGTGTAGTTGACGCCGTTGGTCTGGTTCAGGAAGAACATCGGCGCGGTCTGGAAGCTGCCGCTCAGCGTATCCAGGATGCTGGTCGCGACGTCGGTTTCGGTGAAGCCGGCCTGCTGCGCCTTGGTGCGATCGACATCGACCTGGAAGTCGGGATAGTCGAAATCCTGCTGGATCCTGGCGTCGACGATGCCCGGCACGTGGCGGAGCTGCTCGAGAATCTGATTGGCGACCA
>Ga0302324_100016459_pt1 | contig 14732 bp, 17 predicted proteins | sample Palsa_T0_1_FD_201949 | JGI IMG/M metagenome (GOLD analysis project Ga0302324, IMG submission 201949) | Peat permafrost microbial communities from Stordalen Mire near Abisko, Sweden - Palsa_T0_1 | ecosystem: Environmental > Terrestrial > Soil > Palsa > Peat permafrost | place: Sweden: Abisko...
AATGGGCTGGCAGAGCAGGCGCTGGATCTCTGGATCTCGGTTTACGGCGCGGAAGCCGGCAATCTGGCTCTCAAAGCCATGGCGACCGGCGGAATCTTTCTCGGGGGCGGAATCTCCCCAAAAATTTTACCCAAGCTCACGGGTCCGCTTTTCATGCGTGCTTTTCTGGAAAAAGGCAGATTGCGCCCGCTGCTGGAAGGCATCCCGGTGCAAATCATCACCAACGACAAAGCCGGTCTGCTGGGGGCAGCCCGGTGTGCAGCGGCAAAATCCAGCAACCACCGGAAGGGAGTGCTGTGAGTACACCCATGGAGCTGCGTAGACTGACCACCCCGCAGGATCTTTTTCAGGCGGCCGCCGAGGAAGTCATACGCGCCGCTACCAGCGCAATCACAGAGCGGGGCCGCTTCACAATTGCGCTCTCCGGTGGATCGACTCCCAAGAACCTGTACACCTTGATCGCGGCTAACGCCAGCGCCAGCCTGCCCTGGGATCGCATGTTCTTCTTCTGGGGCGATGAACGCCATGTTCCACCGGACAATCCCGACAGCAATTACCGCATGGCCAAAGAGACCCTCTTGTCGAAGGTTGCCATCCCGCCAGCCAACATCTTCCGCATCCCTGCCGAGAACCCGGACGCTTCGGCTGCAGCGGACGCCTACGAACAGACACTGCGGAAGTTTTTCGCCGTCGCGCCCGGCGAATTTCCCCGCTTTGATCTGATCCTGTTGGGCATCGGACCGGACGGACATACGGCCTCGTTGTTCCCGGAAACTGCGGCGTTAGAGGAGAAATCGCGACTGGTGGTGGCCAACTGGGTGGAGAAGCTTCAAGCCAGCCGGATTACTTTCACGCTGCCAGTGCTGAACGCAGCCCGTTGTGTTGCGTTCCTGGTGAGTGGAACGGACAAGGCAGCGGTTCTGCACGAAGTTCTGGAAGGCAACGCCCCGGCGGAGAAATACCCCTCGAAACTGGTGCGGCCGAGCGAGGGCAAGCTGATCTGGTTCGTCGATCGAGCAGCAGCCAGCCAACTGTCAACGGCCGCGTGAACGAGCTTTCCAGTCGTGTGGAGCGCTAGCCGCGCCAGCCACTGATTTCCTTGAGGCCCTTGCCGCGTGCGTGTTCAAACAGCCGCACGCGATGGCGGGAATGTTCAAACTCGTGGATGTCCGCCCACACTTCCGCCTGCCAGGCCTTGTCGTGGGTGGCGGACTCGCCGCAGCTAGCGCAACGGGTGTGCAGACTGATGGAGGTGGCCTCGGCCACAACTGCTCCGGGCAATTCGATGAAGATGCAGCGAACCTCCCGGATCTCCTCGTTTTCGTCGAACAGGTGTTCGTAACGCAGCAAGTAGCCGAATCCCAACTTGCGGGCTTCGGCTTCGGCTTCGGCACGGGTGTGAAACGGGCCATATTCCGCCCGCAGTTGTTCGGTAGAGTCGCAAGCCATCCAGAAGGTCTCTTTGTAGTCCATTCCCGCCCCACCCAGGAATTGCGGACAGCTCGAGACTGCTGTGAGCCCGCCTATTGGGTCGAGTCTTCCATTGCAATTTGCAGGCCGACCGCAAAGAAAAACAAATCGTTGTTTTCCAATGTCTTACCCGAATTTTCGAATGAGGTCTGAGCGCCGGAAGGCAAACCTTTTGCAGCAGTTGTGCTTGTCGCTAAGCGCAGCATCCAAGATTCTAGCAAGGTCCGGCGCTATTTCCTCGCCTCTTCCAACCAAGTCCAGCCAAGTCTTGCCACCATGGCTGGCCGCGGGCGTAGCCAACTGGGAGCCGGCTCCGCCTCCCAGTTCGTCCAAAGTGATGGCAGCAAGTGATTCTTGATGACCTGCTCCGTGGTGCGCTTAAGCTTACTGATCTCACGCTCGGCGAGTCCTTCCCAAACGAGGGTCGCCACTATACCGTTGATCGAGCGGATGACGCCCTCGACCAGCTCCTCCACGTCATTGGGGCAACTACTGGTGAGAGCAGGTTTCGCCAGGGATCAAACCCCTTCATCGGGGTTGAGCGCCGGAGGATAGGAAGGAAAGTGCTCGAGGTGCAGGCGGTCATGTGGTCGGAGAAGTTGAAGCAGGGACAATTCTTCCACCACTAGGGAGCGTTTTAATTTGATCAGTTGTTTCCGCAGTCGCCTAGGCGGTCGGATTTTTTGTTACCTTCGTGCGTCCAGGAAAGCCGACCAATGAGCATTCTTGAACAGACCCCGTTGAGGAAAGAGTTAACAATGGGGCTAGAACTAGGAAGTTATGCGGCACTCCTCAGAGCCCCGTTTCAACACAGATCTGTCGGTTCGGGTGTTTGGCATCGACGCGGACAGTCGTCCATTCTCAGAAATTTCTCAATTAAGGAACATTAGTGATCACGGCGCCAGAATTCAGGGCTTTGTCATACAACTGAGGCCCGGAGACATCATTGGGATCAGGCTCCTCGGCCAAAAGGCGCGCTGCAAGATCGCATGGGCAATAAACCTTGAACCTGTCGATAGGAACCAAGCAGGAGTGCGAGTGCTCGCAGGGGAGCCCTGTCCGTGGCAACTGGAGAGGGAGAAACAGGAGGCTATCGGGACTGCACCTGTTTCGCGGACCCCTCCGCCGGCGAGAGACAAGAGGAAGTTTGCGCGGCACTCGATTCCGTTTCCCCTTGAAATTCGAGGCTGTGGCGAGGTCAGCTTCCACCTCAGGACACACGCGGTAGACATAACCGGCAACGGTTGTTACGTCCAGACCATGCAACCTCTTCCGAAAGGAACGAACTTGAAGATCACCTTCGGGCTGAGTTCCGAACAACTTCTTACGACCGCGATTGTAAGAACCAGCACCCACGGAGTGGGTATGGGCATCGAGTTCACCGATATCGACGAGGCAACTCAGAAACGGCTACAAAAGCAACTGGAGAGTATGGTTATCGGCGGCAGACTCGCTCTCGCAGAGTCGACTTCTTCATAGCGTTGCGACGCTTAGAAAGACATCGGAATTGATCTCACGACTATATCCAAATTAAAGGAAGGTACAATTTGCGTTCGGCTCCGCCATTTTGACCTTGCTGGTCGTAGGCGCGATTCCGTATCACAGCATGATCGCGTCCAGTGAAAGCGAACGATGGCTGCGGCATGCGCACGAAGTTCTGGAGAGCCTCCAGGACTTGCGTTCTGCCCTGGGCGGTATCGAATCGAGTTACCGCGGCTTCGCATTGACGGGCAGGCAAGCCTTTGTCGAGTCCTTCCGCACCACCCGGCTAAACTAAATGCCCAGCAGGAATGGTCGACGCTCGGTGCTTTGACGCGTCTGCAGCAGAGCCGACTCTCAGATCTCCCCAGGCGGATGGCGGCGAAGTTTCAGTTCGCAGGGACGGTGATCAGTCTACGCCGGGCGGGCGGGGTTGAAGCAATCAAGGCAGTTGAAACCGAAGCGGGCCAACCCAACGGGGATGAACTTCAAATGCTGATTGCCGACATGGAGAACGAAGAGCAGCGCTTGATGGTGCAGCGCATGGCGTGCGCGAAGGAGCAATTGAAGGATACCAGGGAGTTCCTGATCCTGGGAACTGTTCTAGGTATGTTGATCGCCATGCTCCATCGGTCCCCAAGATCCACACCCACCATCAGACGATCAAGATTGGCGCGAAGCTCACCTCGCGGATGCTCTTCTCCGGCGCTCGTTGCTGCCACCTTTTTCGGATTTTCGCATCCAGCTTTCCCTTCAGTTTTCCCACCAGTTCCGCCAGCACTTCCTTCGTATCCCGCCGCATTGGGCCCCGTGACTTCACCCGCTTCGTTGTCGGTTCATTCCAGAATTGTTATGCTTCTTCGAGGTCGATCTCTTTATCCACTGCGGTTGCACCATAGAGTGTGGGTTGATCACTGCTAGATTAACGCCAGGCAATTGACGACTTCGGGACTGGTTATTCCAGCTTCAACTACTTGAGACAGTTTCGGGTCAGCAAGCTAAAAATCGACCACTCGTTTATCCGGGATGTCGCTGTGAATCCAGACGACGCGGCGATCACCACCGCAATCATCAGCATGGCAAAAATATGAAACTCAAGGTGATTGCCGAAGGGGTCGAAAACGAAGGGCAAATGTCATTCCTGCGAGCCCATCAGTGTGACGAAATCCAAGGCTACTACTTCTGCATGCCTTTAGCGGCTGACAAAGTTGCCGACAAACTGCGAAAACACTCAACCGAACCTCAAGTCGTCATCACGTCAGCAGGAGATAATCGGGACAATAACCATTATGAGATGAGTATTCACTCGTGTCCGTAGGACTGTCCCTTGCTCCCCAGCGGTTCGCCAGGTTGCTCGACAATCAATCGCATCTGGGACAGGAAAGCTTTCTTGGCGTCCTAGCGAAGAAAAATGCTTTCGAGTTTAAAAGCCTGCGCTTTACTATATCGGCGCGCACGAGCACTTCGCTGGGCATCGGTCGGATAGCGTGTCCAAACCATACGACAGATTGAGCGAGCGATCTCATACCTCTTCGCAATCCAGAACACGAATGTCGCAGCAATCCCCGACTGATCGCGAAGCCATTTCCGCCATAACGTGCCACCGCTTAGTCGGTTTTGGAGGACAATCCTGACTGGAGACTTATTAGCACGAGCTACTTCAGCTCCGACCGAAGCTTCGGCTGATCTATCCTCTTGATTCCTGCTTCTTATCGGCCAAGGCCGTCATCAAGGAGCTTTCTTCCTTTTGGAATGTTCGTGTAACGAACTCAGGAAGTATCGCTTGCTGCTTTTTCGAGAGCCAACACTGTAATTCAGATTTTTGCTCTTCCGAGAGAGACACAAAGCGAATACCGAGACGGCCCGCCTTCCACCAACAGATTCTCGATTCTGCCACCCATGGTACTTTGTTGTCCGGTAACATGAAGTGAAGCCGCACGTTTTCTCCATCAGGGAGCGGCACGGACGAACTCACCGCCATACCTCCTTCGCTGAGATTCACGCTGTAGCAACGAACCTCCAGCATACCTTCTCTCAGGATGGTGATGGGAATTGCGACCGGACAACGGAAATAGCGCCGCTGCTCTCTCAATATTAATCCGTAAGCAGACCTGAGTGTGCGGCGGATTGACTGGGTCGGAACCGGTCTCTCGAAAACAAAAACAACCCTTTTGCGAAAAGCTGCGGTAACATCCGCATCACTCCCGCCGATGGCAAACGTCACCGCCGTGCGATTCAACGGAGATAGACGAACCAAATCCAGAATCACTCCGGACTCCTTCTCTAGATGGAGATCAACGAGAAGGGCGTCGAACTTTCGGTTGGTCAATAGGCGAACCGATTCTGGCAGTTCTTGGCAGACATGGGGCGAAATCGACAGTTCTCTTAGGGCGTGGCTGAACTGCTGGACTATAACTTTATCCGCGGATACCAAAAGCGCAAATGCTGTTGCCATGATGAAGTAACGCCGGGATTGGCTTGCTCCTTACCAACCCTTTCTCTTGATTTGACGGTACTCGCCTCGGGGAATACACCATAATTACAGGCGGTCAGTACCCAATGCAGGTCAGAAGGTGGAGGATGTGAGCAATAATGAGCAGACTTCGGGAGAGTTTTGGGAGAACTCCCGACGAAAACCGTGTTACAGTTTCGCGAACAGCGAGAGGTGATTGCTATTGCTCGGTCTTTGGAGCCTCTCGCATTCGTGGCCGCCGCTCTTGCTCTACGTCGGCTACCGATTGTTTGCTCTCGGAGTCAGCCGTCAAATCGAGTCTACAAACGTCAAACACTTTTCCGCCTCCATCTCACCAACCAGAGCCCGGGAAGCTCTTCGCTTCGTCTTGGCAGTAGCTATGGCCATTGCTTCCTATCCGCACCCGATAAACCTGCAATTGCGAGTGTCTCATTGGTATCCGCGAAACCCGGAGCGCAACGGATTCTGGCGGGCAAATGTCAACAACCAGCATCGGAAAAGAAGCACTCAACTTTCATTGCTTACCCAGGGCAAGAGCATCGGGGCTGAAACAAACTACCCTCTCAGCGTCACGCTTTGCGCCGGCCCGTGCTTCTTCGCCCAGGCTGCGCCCGCGACCGAAGTATCGCCTTTGCCGGGTTCCCCGACAGTTGCGGACCCTAAGCCCGGAGCTGCGACCGGGGCGGGCGATCAGCGAAGACAAGCTTCCCTCTTCAGACTTTTCGAGCAGGTTTTGTCAATTCGACGCCTGGGCTCGCGATCTGCGCTGTGAGAGCGGCAAAGGTCCATTCCCCGCGATGAGAAAAAAATAAGAAAATCCAGATGTCCCAAGATGGATGCTTTACCGAGCGACGTCGTTCATTTTGGTACCGGCAGTCGCCGACCTTGCGAACGGAATGAGAAGTGTATGTGATACACGACCTTCAAGCCCAGGCAACGCTTTCTGCCCTCTAGGCCCCGAGCAGCGGTGATTTTATCTCCGGCGGCAAAAAGCAACGCATCAGGAATCGCAACGCTCTGAGGGCGAAGCCGTCAAAGGAACGAACGGAATTTGCGTAAACCAGTGCTCGTACCTTTGCAGCTTACGAGAGTAACCGCCGACCGGCGGTGAACCTCATAACGTAGGTTCTTTGGATGGCGGAATTGCACTAGAATAGGGCTGGGCTCTGACGGGCCATGTCACCTGTCGGCTGGCTCGGCGGGCAAGAAGAATCGTGACCGATCAGAAGAACAAACCAGTTCTCGACGAACGGACGTTTGACAAGCTGCTGGAAGCTGCTTATGTGCTCCAGGAGCACAACCGCAAAATCCGGGACGTGGAAGCAGTAGTGGAGCCCCACGGCGACCGGCTCGGCGAGCAAGCGTCGGCAAAGCAATCCCCGCTCCCTGAAAGCAAACCAGAAGCGAAAGAGAGTTCGCGATCAGCCGGCGACTATACGCTCACTCTGGCGGAGGTTGTCGAAGCGCAGCGTCAGATTCAGGCGCGCCATCTCGAATTAGATAAGGCGATGGCAGTGGTCGCCGATAAAGTTGCTCGAATCACAGGCGCGAGCGGCGCGGCCATTGGAATTCTGGAAGAAAAGACGGTGCACTATCGCGCCGGAGCAGGCGCATCGGCTTTGCCCTTGGAAACTGAAGTCCCCCTGGCCACGGCGATTTGCGCTACCAGCCTGCGCACCGGGCAGGTGATTCGCAGCGAGGATGTAAATACCGAGGTACTGTTCGACCCCGAAACGTGCCGTCAGCGGGGAATCTTGTCGCTGCTGGCCGTTCCGATCTATCACGACGGGGATATTATGGGGGCACTGGAACTCTATTTCGACAGGGTTCACGGCTATGCCGAACAGGACATCCACACGTGCCAACTGATGGCCGGCCTGGTGACCGAAGCGATTGGTCGAGACGCCGAGTTGAAATCGAAGAAGTCTCTGGCAGCGGAACGATCGATGATGCTGGCCGCAATTAAACGGCTCCAACCGAGTCTGGCAACTTTGGCACAGGATCAATCCCCCCCGACCGCCGGGACAGACATGGGTGCGACCGCGGTCGCTGCGGTGAAATCCCCTTGCTGGAAGTGCGGCAGCAAGCTGATGGCGGAAGAGCAGTTTTGCGGCAAGTGTGGCGCGGCGCGCGTTAGCGACGGCGAACCCTTCAGCATGCAGAACCAGCCGGCATCGGCGTGGCACATGCAGGAAACAAGCAAGGAGAACCTAGCGGACCTGTTTGCCCAGGAAACCTCGCCTCCCAAGGAGACGACGAGCCCGGTTGCGGCGCATACCACGAACGAAGACGACTTTGAAAAAGACAACGCCGGCGCTAACCTGCCGGATCTGTCCTCTCTGCTGGGCTTGGAGGAGGAAAAGAGCGACCCTCTGTTGGACTCGGAGGAGGAAAAGAGTGACCATCTATTCGGCAAGTCATTCAACGCGAGCGCAGACAATGCAAGCGCAGACAAGGCAAGCACAGACCAGGATACGATGGCGGAGTCCTTGTCGTCCGATCAGCAGCTCGACGAAGACAAGCCCGAAGCCCCCCCCACCGCGATCGTAAGACCGCGGCAGGAGGGTGAAGATCTCGTCTGGACTTCCGCAGCGAAAGCTCGGGATTTCCTGGAATCGTTGTCTACGACGCATGCGCCAAGCACGGTCGCCCGCCTCTGGCGTTCCCGTCGCGGCGATTTCTATCTCGCGGTCGCGGTCGTGCTGATGGTAGCCGTGATTCGCTGGGGAGTCTGGTCCAGCCACTCAGTGCGCGCCACAGGGAGTGGAATCGCCGTTTCCGGAAGCGCGAATCGGCACAAAGAACCAGCCCCCGACGCAGATCTTTCCTTGTTTGACAAGTTCCTCATCAGTCTTGGGCTGGCCGAGGCTCCCGAGGCACCGGAATACAAAGGCAATCCGGACACCCAGGTCTGGGTCGACTTGCATACCGCCCTCTACTACTGCCCGGGTTCCGATCTCTATGGAAAGACAGCAAAAGGCAAGCTCTCCAGTCAGCGCGATGCGCAGTTGGACCAGTTCGAACCCGCCTATCGCAAGCCCTGTGACTGACTTCCCAAATTCCGATTTGACAACCCTCTCTGCTGGTAGTGCAATCATAAGTATCGCTGCTTCTACGGAGAATGCCAGTGACCTACTCCATGGACAAATTCGACGCCAGTACGTTACCGGATCCTGAGTTGAATCCTCTCCTGAATCCGCTACTGGGGGCACACATGGGACGATGGGCCGAGGTGTATTTCACCAATCCTCCCGAGAAGCGTGTAGAAGCGATTTCCGAGTTGCTTCGTGAACTGCAGAACGGATCTCCTTCCGAGGGGGCCTCCATTCAAGTCATCGACGAGGAGAGAGTGACCGAAAAGACTGAAACAGCGGCAGAACTGAACTCGTCTCCAACTGCCGCAGAGCCGCTCCGCACTTGCAGTGTGTGCGCCCACAACAATACAGCAGAGCAAAGATATTGCGGGATGTGCGGCGCGCCCCTTGAAACCTCGGTGTGGTCCTACCCGCCGGAAGTCGCAGAAGCGCTGCAGATTGCCACAGCGCATTGGAGCGAACCCGAACCTTCTCTAGGGGGTAACCCTCTGGAGCACGCGATTGAGCCCGCGATTGAGCCCGCGGTTAACTCCACCGCTGGCGGGGGTCACGACGCGCGGAGACCAGCCTGGACGCTGCCGGAAAGAAGTCTTCCGAGCTTCGCAGTGGAATCCGAGCCGGTTCCGCATCGTTACCGACTCTACGCAGGTGTGGCGCTGGCAGTGCTTTTGGCAGTACTGGGTTACATGGCATGGCGTGGCACGACAGCCATTTCGGGCGCTGCCGGTACGCGGTCCGCACCCGCAAGGGCCATCCCACCAGCGCTACCTGCGCCAGCAGCCTCCGCACCGCCAAGCACGACCGGCAGCACCTCGTCGGTCGGCAATGCCCCAACCTTGCCGGTCCGGAGCAGGAACCAAGCAGCGGCAACTACACGAAAGAATCGACCTACCGGCGCTCACCCTGCGTCCCTGATCGTGCCTATGCCGGCAAGGTCCTCCGCCGTTGCGGTTGACGAAAGCGGCGCGGAAGATCTGGCCGCGGCCGAGAGGTACCTGAACGGCACTCGGGGCATGTCTCGCGATAGCGGAGAAGCGGCCGAGTTGTTGTGGAAGGCCGTGGGCAAGGGGAACCTCGCGGCAACGATGGTTCTGTCCGATTTGTATCTGCGGGGAGACGGCGTGCCCAAGAGCTGCGAGCAGGCGCGTTTGCTGCTGGATGCCGCCGCCCGAAAAGGCGGGAGGTCGGCCGCGTACCGGCTCCGTAACCTGCAAGCCTTCGGCTGTGAGTGAAGAGCCGGAAGGCAATCTCCACCTCAACTCGACGCGAAGGTCCTTCCCGTTACGCGACTCGCAACGGAAGCTCTGGCTCACGCCTGCGCGACTCATACCACAAGGCGAGTTCCACTCGGTTCCAGAGTCCAAGCTTGTCGTAGATCGCACGAAGATAGTTTTTCACCACGTGTTCCGTGGTGCCTATGGCATGGGCCACGTCGCGGTTTTTCAGGCCCTGGGCGACAAGCTCGATGACACGGTTTTCGCGCTCGCTGGGTGTACGCGGTCCATAACGTTCGTTTGCAAACACAATTGCCTCCGGTATAAGAGGGTTGCGAGTTTTACTCGCTTGATTCCGCCGGTGATTCCGAAGCGGAGGAAAAGCCGGTTAAAATGAGCCTTCACGGTCCTACGCGCCATCTTGAGCTGGCCCGCAATCTCGGCGTTGTCACAGCCCTGCAAGAGCAATTCGACAATTTGCTGTTCGCGAGGTCCAAGCCGAACGGACTGCTCCGTCATCACTGCCCCCATGGTTTTGGATTAGCCCCCGCGCTAGACTTATGCGTAGCTGGGATGTTTCCAGAATACATAGCATCCACAATGCCATTTTGAGACTAGGATGGCTGTGACGAAAGAAAAGCCATTTCCACAGGCACTTGCAGAGATCGCAGCGGGCTTCCAGAATGCGGAACCGACGGTCCGAACCCATGTACCGGCGAGCCGCTTTGGCCATCAGGAATGATGCTGAGGATGCGTAAAGTCAGGGTGTCCTGATGCGGCGCCCGGCCGACAAAGTGGCCCACGGACCGCGATTTTGGATGTTTCGCGCAGCGAAACGTGGCGTCCGTCCAGTCTCGAGAGCGGAAAGTATTTCTTTTTGGCCGGTGCGTCAGGCGTCCGAAAGCGGCTGTACTCAGGTAAACACCCTAGGTGAAAATTGCATGCCCTAGCCGGAACGCCCTGAACAATTTACATGATCTACCCTACGGGACATTCTGGGGAAAACGCAGGTCCAACGCCAATTTCCACAGGTTCTGGAGGTTCGGTGGTGGCTCAAAAAGCAAGAAAAAATGGAATCCGAGAAAAGCTGAAGTAGGGTTGGAGGAAGGGGTTGCTGCTGCAACAGGTGTCTTTCTAGAGCGAACCGGTTAGAGCGAACCGGCTTCGACCGCAGTCTTTGGCGCCAGAAACCTGCCCCAATATCAGTTTGTCGATTCGGAGTGTTCGCCATGACTTCAGTAACTGTTGCAGGTTTCGGAGTTGAAGTAAGCTGTCCTCGATGCCAGAAGGAAGTCAGCGCTGCTCTCGCACCAAGATGGTATTGCCACTGCGCGTGTGGCTGAACGGGCAGGCGGGCGAAACTCTGCCCCCGCAATTGGCTCACACTCTTGATATCAGTCACATCGGCTGCCGGCTGGGTGGATTGCGCACGGAGCTTTCTCCCGGGCAGACCATCGCATTACAACGAGGACAACACAAGGCTAATTTCCGTGTCATCTGGAGCAAGCATCTTGCGCCCGATGAAAATCAAGCTGGAATCGAAGCGCTTGAGCTCGGAAAAAATATTTGGGCCGTGGAACTTCCGCCATCTCCCTTTGTTCCTAATCCGCCGGTGCCCGGTGTTGCTGAAGTGTCCCCTGTCACACGGCGTGCGCCACTCAAGCTTATTCCATTCGCAACTCATTCCCGCATGCGGGGCTTGAGCTTTGGCTTGCTACTCCTCGGCCTGGCGCTAGGGTTGTATGGCTATTACGAAACTTTCTATGAATCCGGACGCGTCGCAATTCACGCTCCTGTACCGACTCCGCCGAGCGCCAAGGATCTCGCCCGCCTTACGCCCAAGCCGCATCCCGTGCCGGCTTTGCTGACAACGACCTTGGCGTCTTCCGCATCGCGCGTGCAAGTAGCCGAAACCCCAATCGGACACGTTGTTTATCCCGTAGCCCCGGATAACAGCATCACAGGTAAGGTTCGCTTACAAATTATCGTCGCGGCCAATGGAGCGGTGAAGCAAATTCGCGCGCTCAGCGGGAAACAGACTCTCGCGGAAGCTGCCGCGCAAGCTGTGCGCCTCTGGCGCTACAGTTCATTTCCCGCGGTTGAGCGGTTCACTGAGCGGGAGACCACCGTCACCGTAAGCTTCGTCGGCGCCGACGCTGTCTCTTTGGAGTTCCCTTCCTCAAATGAACAGATCCATGCAAATTGAGCGTCTGGTTCGCAGAGTCAGCGAAGCAGGGCTCCGCACCAACAGCCGCGCAAATGCTTCCTGGCGTGTAGCCTTCAATTTAGCGACTCCAACGCGGGACGGAAACCCGAAGGTGCTTTACCCTGTTGCTTGAGCAATGAAGCCTTCCTGGTCACAGCCTGCCACCATGGGCAGTCCAAAACCGGCGCCATCTCTGAACCAAACAAAGGGATTGTTCGGGTTGGTTTCGCAAAAATGCATCTGTCCCTTTGTCCATATGGCGACGACTTAGCCTATAGGTATATTTGTATTAAGTTAATAATATTCAGAGATATAGCGATTCAATCTTACCAACCGCATGCCGAGAAATAACAGCAGAGCGTGTCCCGCCTCAGCTGGAAAAGGAGAAGGCGTTCGTTCGCTAAGATAGCGGAGAGAACGTATGGAGCCGTGGGAGAAGGAAGCGATCATCGGCTTCCATCGGCAGAATCCGCTGGAAGGGTAGCGGCGGTTGACGTTCATGATGCTGGATGTGGAGCCAGGCTTTCGGAAGCGGCGAACCGTCAATTCTCATTTTCACTCCTTTCCGCTTGAATCCTACGCAGCGTCTCGATTGCACGGTAGAGATCGCGCTTCAGGGCCAACTGCTGTATCCAAGGTAACTAGGTGATGTTCTCAACTTCGTGGTGCAATCCGTCCAAGCAGAGTCCGGGACGGATGGTACGACAATGGAGTTCTAGGTTTGAGTTCGATTCAGCGGACAAAATTCTGGTTGGGCCGATTGCTTTACCCAGGATTTCAGCCGCGAAGACTGGCGCGACCCGGAACTTGCAGCCCGGTTCTGGCCGCCACGCCCGTGATACAGTCCCATTGGGCGCCAGGTTGCAGGCCGTGCACGCGGATTCATGAGCACGCATACGGTCTACAAAATCGGGGAAACGGTCCACGCGCTGACGGGCGCAAACAAGCCTCCCATCATTGCCATCGGCGGAGGTGTGACGCTAGTCGCAGTCCTTCAAGTTCTGCACCGGGCGAAAATCGCCGCCTATGCGGTTTGCCCTGAGGGTGATTTCGCTGTACACTCTCGTTTCTACCGGCCACCTCCTGGCTGGTTCCCTTACCTCGCGCCGCGCGATCTGCCTCGTCTGCTGACAAACCTGTCCTTTGAAAGCGCCGTGCTCCTACCCTGTTCCGACGACTGGCTGTCTGCCGTGGCTGATCTGTCGGAAGACTTGGCAAGCAGATTCCCTTCCAGCTTAGCTTCGCCGGCGGTGTTGGAAGCATTCGTCAACAAGTGGCATTTCGCCCAAATCCTGCAGCGCGAAAAGCTTCCTCATCCCAAGACCCAACTAATTACTTCGACCAAGCAAACGGATTCCATGCCCAACGAAGATTTCCAGGGTCGCCTGCTAAAGCCGCTTTGCTCGGAAGATTTTTCTCGCAAGTACGGCGTAAAGGGATTTCTGGTCGACAGCCGTGCCGAGGTTGTGCACTCGATGAAGCGATTGTCGTTCCCCATTCTGCTGCAGGAATTTATTCCTGGACCGGCCACGGCGCACTACTTCTTGGACGGATTCATTGACCGCCAAGGCCGCACGTGCGCCCTATTTGCCAGGCGCCGACTGCGCATGAGTCCGCCCAAACTTGGCAACAGCACCTTCATGCTGAGCATTCCTCTAGAAGAAGTGGCCGGTGCGGTGGCGACTCTTCAGTGTCTGCTCAAAACCATTTCTTACCGGGGAATCTTCAGCGCCGAGTTCAAGCACGACGACCGCGATGGATTTTTCAAAATACTCGAAATCAACGCTCGTCCGTGGTGGTACGTGGAGGCCCCCGCCGGCGCCGGAATGGACGTTTGCAGCATGGCCTACCAGGACGCGCTGGGGCTGACGGTCGAGCCCGTGACTAGCTACAAAGCGGGGCAGTATCTTGGGATACTGCCCGTTGATTTTCGGGCTTGGCACGAAGAGCGAAAGCAGGGCGGTCCGGGTTTTTGGTATTGGTTGCGCTCCTGGCGGCCTGTAAAGTCGACGCCTTTTCACTGGGACGATCCCTTGCCTGCACTAGCTTTCATGAGGCAGCAACTGTCGGACTATGTCCGCACCACCCAAAACCCGCGCCGAGCAACAATTTCAGATCAGAAGGAGAGCGAACAAGAAGGCTCTTGATCCGGTTCTTGGCGATGGGCGTCAGTATCGCAGGAAAATAGATTCTCTGTATCCAGTCCCAATTCTCAGTTTCTCTTCCCATCTGGTCAAGGCCCAGACCGAAGCGCTGATATCCGCGGGGGAAATTGTCTTTTCGCCCACACAGACCACCCCGCCGGAGTTCGCTCTACTTCCGCCCAGGTTTTGAGCAGGGGAGGAATTGTCCTCCGCTATAAGTAACCAGCGTTAATCCCTGGGCAGCGGCTCGCAAACAAGGGGAGTCGTCTTGTCCCAGGAAATGCCCATTTTCCGCTTTCGGAGCAACGAACCGTCATTTCTCGCTTTCCCTCCTTTCCCAACAATTGGCAGCGACGAATCGACGATCGAGGGACGTCCATTCGTAACTGTGCCGCTCGCCACGACCGTCGATCCGTCTCCGATGCCCGTACAAGATTCAGGTTCAGGTACCCGTACTAGTACTCACGCTGGTTAGAGGCCGTTCTTGCGTTGGGCACTGAACGGATTCAGGAGAAGAAACTTGGATCGTGAAAAGCGGCCTGCTCAGACCGTTGCCATCCGCGCGGTTTGACGCCGCCCCCTCCGAGGCAGGCGAGAGGTTCTCACATGCCGACTCAACCCAGCACCTAGGACTCGAAATTGCTCTACACT
>Ga0302324_100016461_pt1 | contig 14731 bp, 17 predicted proteins | sample Palsa_T0_1_FD_201949 | JGI IMG/M metagenome (GOLD analysis project Ga0302324, IMG submission 201949) | Peat permafrost microbial communities from Stordalen Mire near Abisko, Sweden - Palsa_T0_1 | ecosystem: Environmental > Terrestrial > Soil > Palsa > Peat permafrost | place: Sweden: Abisko...
AAGCAGGCTCAGCCAGTTATTTCCGTAGAAGAAAAAGGGACGAAGGCAGTCCTTTCGAAACGAACTTGGGGCCTTGGGCATCGTGCGGATTATCTGCTTCGGCGGGCGGAGAAGACTATACAATATTGCTCACGTTGGGGGCGGTGAGCAATATTGAACAGATCTGGCGCCGTCACTTCAGTCAAGCTGGCCACCTACAGGCGGCAGGATGCTGACATCGAAGTCCATTGCCTGCGCGATCTGATCCGGGCAGTAAACTATTGATGTTTATGGTGCGCCCGGAGTGATTCGAACACCCGACCTTCTGGTTCGTAGCCAGACGCTCTATCCAACTGAGCTACGGGCGCGCGAACTCCATTATAGCAAGCGCGTGCTCGACACGATCCTCCCTTCGCCGTCGAGCCGCAGCCTCTGATCGCGCCAGACCACTTCATGGCCAACCAGGCCCGCGCCCCACACCGCAACGCCCCACAGGTCGCGCAGCGGAATCGCATAGCAGTATTTCCAGACGTCGCTCGCGCCGAGCAGGAACCAGCCGCAAATGATCGCCATCGCGAGGCGGATCGCGAGCAATGGAAGCGCAACCCACCAGAGTCCGAAGAGCGCCGCGACGGCAACCCACAGAGTCGCGTATGTAATCGGCAACCCCAAGTACGCGGCATTACCACCGGACAGTCGAATCGTCCTCGCCCAACGCAACTGATGACGCCACGCGCCCACCCACGATTCCGCCGAAAGCCTGGTGCTCACCACAACTTCGGATATTACGTTGCGCATGCCGAGTGCGTGCAGCTTGTGGCCCAGTTGATAGTCGTCCGCGATGTAATCCGCGATGGCCTGAAAACCGCCCATGCGATCGAGATCGGTTGCGCGGAACGCGAGCGTTGAACCGAGCCCGAAGTCCGACACGCCGAACATTTGCGCCACCAGGGTGCTCGGCGCAAAGTCGGTCGCGATGGCGAGCGCTTCAAACCGGCTGGGCCAGTCATGTACTTCCGCTCGATAAAGACAAGTCACGAGTCCGATGCCGGGGTCGCTCAGCGCCGCGGTTACATCGCGAATGTAATCTGGAGGCACGCTGATATCGCTGTCATTGACAATCAGAATCGGGTTCCGAGCTTCACGAGCGAGATCGATCAACGTTCCCGCCTTTAAATTTGGCGCTGGCGTGGTGCAAAGCACCAGGCGAATAGGCAGGCCAGGGAACTCGGCGCTAAGCCGCTCCACGTCGGCGACAGCCGGATCATCGGCCCGCCGGATCCCAAACAGGATCTCGAATTCTGGATATTGCTGCAACGCGTGAGTTCGAATGGCTGCGTAAAACCCCGGATCTTTACCGTGCACCGGCTTGAGAATCGAAACGGGGGACAGGTGGGGGTTGGGGGTTGGGGGTTGACGCTTGTGGTACAGAGCCGCAATGATCGCGAGTAATTGATACAGCGCAGCGGCGCTTGCAACGGCGATGATCGCGGCGGTCACATCGCCAGCAGCGCGACCCCGCAAGCCACCGAGAGTGCGCCCGCCCAGCGCAGCGCCGTCACCTTTTCCTTGAGGACCAGCCGCGCCAGAACCGTCTCCAGCGCAACGCTACCCGCCGTCACCGGAACCGCGAAGCTCAAATCCGCCACCGAGAGCAGCTTCATGAATGCGAAGAAGGAGATCGCCATGAAGAAAACAGCCACCACCAGAGGAACGCGCCGCGCGAGTCCAGCCAGCACTCCCGTCACGCGTCCGGGGCGTAAGTCTTCCACCGCAACCGTGTGCCGCTTCATCTCGAAGCTTTGCAGCAAGTCGGCTAATACCGTCGAGCCGACGATGATCGCCACCATGATCCACTTCATCGCGCCGATTCCTGTTTCGTCGTATTAGCCGCCGTCAGTCCCACGAAAACAATGCCGGCTACGATGAATGCAGTTCCGAGCCAGCGTTGCCAGGTGACCTGCTCACCGAAAAACAGCTTGCCTAATATTGTGCTCGCAACGTAGCCGATGGAGGTCACGGGCAGCACATAGCTCAGATCCGCCCAGCCCAGCAGCGTCATCCGCGACAGCAGCCATAAAATGAGCAGCGTCGTTCCCAGCAGCACCCAAGGAGTGAAGATCAAGCGGATGTATGCGAGCGGAGAGAGGCCCAGATCGACGGCCTGATGCTTCATGCCCCAGGACATCGCAAAGTTGCCGAGAACGTTGGTGCTCACTACGATGGCCGTCAGAAGCGTGGTCTTGAGGTCGACTCGCTTTGTGCCAGAGCTTCGTTGCAATTCGCCGGGTTGCACTTCGCTGAGTTGCACTTCTTACGATGCGCCGCCCTCGGCCCCCCGAAGCGCCGCGGTGGATTCCTTCTGTTCCTTGATAAACTTCTTGCGCCCTCTGCTAACGAACAGATATTCGCGCGCTTCCTTGTACAGCCGCGGGACGTCGTTGTGGCGAATGGCGCTCGACACCACGCGCCACACGGCCTTGGGGCGGAAGTAGTATTCAGAGTAGAAGCGGTCCACCCACTCGACCAATTCGCCGCGGTCGAACCCGGGATATACGGCGTTGGGAAGCTGGTGGCCGCCCGAGTCGGTCATGCCCTCGATCGACACCAGGCCGTTGGCTTTGACGTGCTCATAGAACTCGGTGCCGGGAAACGCGTGGCCCAGAGACACCTGGATCGTTTCCACGTCCAGTTTCTTCGCGAACTCGATGGTCTTGCGCAGCGTCTGGGGCGTCTCGCCCGGCAAACCCACGATGAAGTCGCCGTGAATCGTCAGGCCCAGCTTGTGGCAATTTTCGGTGAAGCGCTGCGCCATGTCGAGGGTGGCGCCCTTCTTGATGTTCCTCAGAATCTGCTCGTCGCCGGATTCATAGCCGACAATGAGCAACCGGCAGCCGGCGTCCTTCATGGCTTTCAACGTGTCGTAATCGGTGGTGACGCGCGAGGTGCAGCTCCAGGTGAAGTTGAGCGGCCCGAGTTTTTTCGAAAGCTCGATGGCGCGCGCTTTGCGGTAGTTGAACGTGTCGTCGTCGAAAAAAATCTCCTTGAGGCCGGGGAAGTTTTCGAGCGTGTACTTGCACTCGGCGGCCACGTCATCGGACGATCGCAGGCGCCAGCGGTGTCCGGAATGCGTTTGCGGCCACAGACAGAACGTGCACATGGCCGGACAGCCGCGCGTGGTGTAAAACGAAACGAACGGATTCAGCAGAAACGGAACATTGTAGTTACGGAAATCGAGATCGCGCTTGTAGACTTTCGTCACCCACGGCAGGTCATCCAGATTCTCGATGACGCCGCCTTCCGGATTGTTTACGATATCGCCGTCTTTCCAATAACTCACGCCGGGAAGCTCGGAAAGCGGAGTGCCCTTGGCGTACGCCGCGATCTGATGATCGAACTCGCGGCGTACCACGAAGTCGATGGCCTTGGACGCTCGCAGCGACTTTTCCGGCTCGATGGTCACCGGAGGTCCAACGAACCCCACCTTCATTTTGGGGTTCACGTCCTTCATCATTTCGGCGATCCGCACGTCCACGCTGAAGCCGGGGCTGGAGGTGAACAGCACCAGCAGCTCGAAATCGTTCGCCATGGCCACGGTCTGCTCGATGCTGACCTTATGCGGCGGCCCGTCCAGCAACTTGCTGTCTTCCAGCATCCCGGCCGGATACGCCAGCCATACCGGATACCAGTACGACTCGATCTCGCGGGAAGCCGGCCAACGCGAACCAGCGCCTCCGTCGAAGCCTTCAAAAGAAGGTGGGTTGAGGAACAAAGTTCTCATGGTTTAATGCTCTCTCCGCATAAGGCGTTCGCTATTGCTGTTCGGCTGAAGCGGCATCGGCCACAGTCTCGCTGTCATCCGCTTGGTTTCCAGCCTGCGCGGCATCCTTGGAAAAGGTCAGATAGTTGATATTCAGCTGCACCTGTCCAAAGAAGCGAGTCTCCACCCGGCTTTCGGTGCGCTGCGGAATGGAAACTCCATTCTGGAGCTCGTATTCGCGCACGAACTGCATTTTCTTCAACATGAACGAAGGCGACTTCACAAACGAGCCCTGCTCGCGCACCGGCATATACGTCTCGGCGTCCAGCCACAACTCGCCCTTGAATAGCCCGACCTTCTTTTCGCGCGGATTTAAGTGCAGAACATACACTTGACGGCCATTCCAGTCCTGCGTGCCTTTGTACTTGAATTTGTAGTTCTGCGGAGTGATCGACAGGTTGGATTGGCCTTGCGCGGCTTCCACTTCCGCCTTGAGGTAGTTGGCGATCACTTCGGTTTTGACGATGCTGTCGCCGCTGAATCCTAGGGCGTGATAAGTAATTTTCCCGAGCTTGGAGATGTTCTTCAGCGCGTGCAGCTTGCCTTGCTTTTTGAACTTGGGAACCGCGGCGTCGATATCCACCTCTTCGGTCCCACCCCGCAAGGCGCTCTGCTGAGCCTGGGTGGCTTGGATATAGCGGTCGACCAGCTCCTGTTCCGCCAGCGGGGGAGCTTTGGGCTCGCAGATAGCGCCGGAAGTGCCAATGGTTGCAACGAGAACGACCGTAAGAAATAGCTTCAAAAGGCTCCTCTGACGTACCAAAATAGTACACCTAGCACTATTAAGACCGGTTTCTCTAATGTACCAGTTACGATTCGTTAACACAACACCCACCTTCCACCCTGTTAGACTCCCTGGGCACGGCTGGGGATGCCCACAATCGTGGCCTCCCACGGTTAGAACTGGATCGGTTGCTGGAGTGTGAAGTTCAGGCGGGTCTCGGACGGGATCTTGACCTGCTGACCTTTGGTTATAACCTGAGCGCCGGCGCCTACGGCTGCTCCGGAAGCCGCTCCAATGGCTGCGCCCCGGCCGCCACCGGCCAGCGCCCCAATGATGGCGCCCAGCGCCGTTGAGCCGCCCACCACCCCCGCCGTGCGCGCGCCCCGCGAGCTGCTGGCCTGCGAAACGGCGCCGGTCGTGGTGTCTATGGTCTGGCCGTTGATGGTGATGTCCGTCAACGCGAGCGTCAGGATGGTTTTTCCTTCAAACTTGCCGGATTGCTGGTCCTCCACGAGTTTCACGAGCGCGTCGGCCCCGCGTGGGATCACCGTTTGCCCGTTCATGACGACCGGCTCGTCCACGCTCGCCCGGAACGTCTCGCCCAGCCGTGCCACGTTCGAATCCACTTTGTCGATCATGCGGACCGTGATCGCGGTCCCGATGGGGATTTGTATTCCTGTAACGGGCGGTGGTCCAGACGGCGCTGCAGGCGGCGCCTGTGCGAAGCCTGGGCTTCGGCCGGCGTCGGGAGACGGGCTGGGCGGCGGGCCTTGGCGCGCCTCGCCACTGAACTCGAGGTCCCCAACGTCTTCCACGTTGAAGGTGTCCACGCGATCGCCCACCGCCATGCGGATGTGGCGCGCATCGCCGCCCAGGTATTGGCCCGTTATCACTCTTCCGCTGCGAAGCGTGAGAGTGTCGGCGGAACAGAAAGCCGCCGCCAGCAGTGCGACTGGTATTAGCCGGAGCAACATAGACCCTCCTGCCTCAATATTACTGTGGCGCCTCGATCTTACTGTGGTGCCTCGATCTTACTGTGGTGCCTCGATCTTACTGTGGCGCCTCGATCTTAACTGTGGTGCCTCGATATAGACTAGCAAGGACTTGGACGTGTCTAAGCGCCGCGGCGGTTGCGCTGCTGAAATCCTTCGACTAGCCCGGCGACTAGGTGCCGGCCCCGCTCCAGCGCGTCTTCATAGGCCAGGCGGCGCTCGGCGCGCGTGTACGCCTTGCCCACGCGATAGTAACGCTCCAGCGACATCCCCGCCACGCGCGTGCCGGCGTAAGCGATAGCGGCTTTGGGAATCAATCCGCCGCCCCAGGGGATCTTTCCCACCAGCTCGCGCGCCAGAGCCCGCCATCCGAATGCGCCCAGGACGATGGTGGCGATCTCGGTTTGCTGTTCGCGGTAGCCGACGTCGCGGTCGTTAGCGGCAGCCAGAAGGAACGCCATGCGGATCTGGTTGGCTGTGAGGAACGCCGTGTCGGAGGCAAATTCGCCGACGGCCCAGGGCAGGGAAATGAACGGAACAATGTCTGGGATCGCGGTGGCCAGCGCAAAGAGCGCGTTCTCCTTGGCGATCTTATTGACCATGCGGCGTGAGACTTCTTCCCGAAAAGGCAGAGCGTGGAGCCCGAGCGGCACCGCGAGATCCGGCCGGCGGCGGAGCACCTGATGAATCATCGCGCCTGGATTCGCGGGATCAAACGTAAACAGCCCGGAAGAGCCCGTGGCAAGGTCGCCGGAATCGTCGAAGTAGACTTCCAGATCGTTGCCATCCACCGGAACCGTGCTGTCTGAAGCCCGGTGGATCAGGCGCAGGACTTGGGCTCGCTTGGCGTGCGAGAGATCCCGCGGAGCCAGAAACTCCTCCATCGCGCGATAATCCGGCTCGCGCTCCGCATAAAGGAAGAATCGCAGCGGGCGTTCGGTGTGGCGCCGTATATCCTCCGGATCCAGGTTGCGGATAGCGTCCTTGATGTGTTGGAAAACTTGGATTGACATGCAGGCCTGGCGGGCTTACGAGCGGTACATCACTTTCAGCTCCTTACGCCATTCTAATCCTACGCCCAACCGTTCGACGGGGATGGCGGGAGAAAAGTAACGCAAGACGCGCTCGTTGGAGGAATGAAAATCGAGCGCGGGCGAGACCAGCAGCAGGCGCGGAGGGTCCCTCCGCAGCTCGTGTCCCGGAAAATAGCCGTTCCGCTCAAAGTCCCGGCGCTCCACGTGCCACATCACACGCATCCAGTAATCCAGCGCCTGGAGCGGGAGATGGACGTCCTCGGAAGCCTTGAGCTCAATGACTGCCAGCCTTCCCGTGGTGTCGCTGGCGAGCAAGTCCAGCACGCCCCGGTCGGCGGCGGCCAACGCCGGAACCTGCCCATAGATGGGCGCGCTGAGGAGGCTGGCATCGATCTCCTGGATGTGAGCCCGCACCTGGGATTCGAGCCAGGCTTCCGGGTTCCGGAGATATAGCGGATTGCGGCGGTCGGCTGCATCGGGAGATCGCAGACGGGCCAGCTCGGCGGCGCGCTTTGCACGGAGCCCCGAGCGCGGTTCGGAGCCTGGTGTCGTTCGCGCGAATTCCAGTCCATGCACGCGAAAGCTCAGCTCGCCATCGCCGCGGTCTATAGTCTCTACGCCGGGCATCGGCTGCGCCAGAGAGCGGCGGTACGGCTCCAGATGGGTATCCAGATTGCCGCAGTCGCGGAGGTCGATTTTTTCTTCCAGCCCCTGCTGGCCGTACACGAACGCCGAGTATAGCGCGGCGGCCGGATCGAGAAAGAGCAGCCGCAGACAGGTAGTTTTCTCGGCGCCCGCCGGAAGATAGAGGATCAAACCATGCATCGCGAGTTCAGGCTCGCGGCGGCGCAGATAGTCCAGCCAGATCAGACCGAACGTGAGAACGCCATCGGGGTGCACGGCATCCGCAGCGACACCGATCGCGGCCCAGGCGGAAGCGCCTTGCCGCAGCAACGCCCGCGGGTAGGCGGGCGAGAGGCTGTGTTCCAGATCGGCTTCGGTGGTTAGCTCAGCAAGCTTGTAAGCGGGATACTGGCGGCGCAGAAAGAGCCGAAACTGCTCGCGGAAGCCGAGGCGCGCGCTGCGGAGGGGCGCGTTGTCCCCTGCGACCCTGCGGCGGTCGATCAACTCCAGTGTGCCGGCGAGCTTGCCAAATCGAACCACTCGCAGGACCAGTTTCCCGCGCGAGGAGCGCTCGATGGCGCTGACACGGCGCACCAGGTTGCGCTTTTGATCCCAAGCCTGCAGTTGGGCGCACGCGCCGCGTACTTCCACCACGAAGTTTTCCGGACCAATCGCGAGCCACTCTTCACCCGGCTCGCATAACATGGGATCTTGGCTGGTTTCGAGGAAACGCTCGATAGCCTGGCGGATTTCGGTCGCGCGGACTTCCGTGCACACTGCGCTAATCTATGTATCGTCCTTTGCTCAAACAAAGATTAGAAGACGTGGAATCCCGCATCGCAGCTGCGGCGGCGCGTGCCAAGCGCAAGCGTTCCGACATTCAGCTAGTCGCGGTGACCAAGAAATTTCCAGCCGCCGTGATTCGCGAAGCCTACCAGCTCGGCCTGCGCGATTTCGGCGAAAACTATGTGCAGGAATTCGAGGGGAAGCGCGTGGAATTGCCGGACTGCACGGGCGCGCGCTACCATTTCATCGGCCATTTGCAATCCAATAAAGCCAAAAAAGCCGCTGAAATATTCGACGTCATTCACACCGTGGATTCGTCCAAACTTGCGCGCAGACTCGACGCAGACGCTGGCCCCGCGAGTCTCGATGTGCTTATTGAAGTAAAGTTGTCCTCCGAGCCAGCCAAAGCCGGCGCCTCGCCCGAGGACATCCCGGCGCTGGTGGAGGCGATTCGAGCGTGCCCGCATCTGCGATTGTTGGGGTTGATGACAATGCCGCCGTGGTCGGACGACGCGGAGCCATCGCGGCCGTATTTCGCGCGATTGCGCGACCTCGCGGCGCAAAACGGCCTGCAACAGTTGTCCATGGGGATGTCGCACGACCTGGAAGTGGCCATCGAGGAGGGCGCGACCATCGTGCGCGTGGGGACGGCGCTGTTTGGCCCGCGCAAAAAAGCCGCGCCGGATAACGAGTGACTGTCGGCTTCTTCTCGCCTCTGCCTCCGGCGCGCACCGGCGTCGCCGATTATTCCGCCGGACTTCTGCGCGCGCTCGCGCCGCTGGGTTCCGTGAAAGTAAACGCACGTGACTCGGACGTCGCTCTCTACCATCTGGGCAACAACCCGCTGCATCGCGAAATCTACGGCCAGGCGCTCGCGAGGCCCGGTGTCGCGGTGCTGCATGATGCCGTGCTGCATCATTTCTTCCTGGGCGGCGAGAGCGAGCGGGAATACATCGCCGAGTTCGTCTACAACTACGGCGTCTGGACCGAAGACCAGGCGCGCCTGTTGTGGCGGCGCCGCTCGCGCTCGGCTGCCGATCCCGAGTACTTTCGCTATCCGATGCTGAAGCGCGTCGTGCAGCGGTCGCGGGCGGTGATCGTGCATAATCCGCGGGCGGCGGAGCTGGTGGAGGAGCACGTGCGTGGGGCCACGGTGCACGAAATCCCGCATCTGTTCTCGCTGCCCGCCGATCCTCCCTCGCAGGCCGAAATAATCCGATGGCGCGCCGCGCTAGGCGTTGCTCCGCATACGTTCCTGGTTGGCGTATTCGGCCATTTGCGCGAATCGAAACGGCTGACGGCGTTGCTCCGGGCGTTTCAGCGAGCGCGGCGCTCTTGCGAAATAGCGCTGCTGGTGGCGGGCGATTTCGCTTCGTCCGACCTGGAGCGGTCCCTGGAACCGCTTCTGCGCAATGCTGCCGGTATCCTGCGCATCGGCTACCTTAAGGAGCGCGACTTCTGGCTATGCGCCTCCGCCGTGGACGCTTGCATCAACCTGCGCTATCCGATGGCCGGCGAAACCTCTGGAATCGCGATTCGGCTGATGGGCCTCGGAAAGACGGTGCTGGTCAGCAACGGCGCGGAGACCTCGCGCTTCCCCGAATCCGCTTGCGTGCGCGTGGATCCAGGCCAGGCGGAAGAGGAAATGCTGGCCGAATACTTGGTGTGGCTGGCGCGACATCCCGACGATTCACGCGCCATCGGCCAGCGCGCCGCGGCGCATATTCGCCGGTACCACGCGCCGGATCGCGTGGCTGAGCTGTATTGGCAGGCTCTTCAGGACTGCTACCATAAAGGTAATCGGTTATAAGCTTAGTTTAGGTTTCCTCCTTGCGTGCGTTGGGCTGGCGCGCGCCACGTCACCTGCGCCTAGCGTTTCCTATACCAAGCTGCTGCACTTGCGCGTTGCGATGCGCGACAACGTGCGCCTGGATACCAACATTTTCCATCCTGAGGGCAGCGGCCGTTTTCCCACGGTTCTGATCCGCACTCCTTATGGAAAAGGTCCCGACCTTCCGGCCGGCTACCAGTCGTTCATCAATCATGGCTACGCCGTGGTGATGCAGGATGTGCGCGGGCGTTATGCCTCCGGCGGCGTGTTCGATGCTCTGAATCAGGAAGGCCCGGATGGTTACGATACCTTGAATTGGATCGCGGCGCAGCCCTGGTCCGACGGGCAGATCGGCATGATCGGCGGTTCGTATTTGGGGATCGCGCAATGGCGCGTGGCGCTGCTGAATAATCCGCATCTCAAGGCGATTTTTCCGGTTGTTTCGGGATCGGACGATTATTTGGACCGTTATTATTCACCGGGCGGAGCTTTGAAGCTGGGCCATCGTTTGTTGTGGATGTCGGACAATTTGACGGCCCCGGGCGCCGCCAAGCCGAAATTCAACGACTACGTCAATCATCTTCCGCTGCGGACCATCGATCGCGCCGCCACCCGCCAGACGCTCGGGTTTTATCAGACGATTTTGAATCATCCGGCATACGATTCTTTCTGGAAGGGGCAGAGCGTGATCGAGAATATAGGCCAGGTGCGCGTGCCTGTGTTTTCCGTGGGCGGCTGGTACGACAATTTCGTCGAAAGCGATTTGGACGCGTTCGCTGCGCTGCACAAGCTGCATGGGCGGTTTGATGACAAGCACCGCATCATGATCGGGCCGTGGGCGCACAACATGTCGACGCCGTTTCCGGGCGTGAACTATGGCGACGACTCCTCCTCGCCCATCCGCAGCTACCAGATCGAGTGGTTCGATCATTGGCTTAAGGGCGCTCCGGAAGAAGCCCGGCCGTTTTCGCCCGAAACGTGGCACGCGGTGCGCGCCGAGGTGGACGAAGCGCCGGTCCACATTTTCGTAATGGGCGTGAATCGCTGGCGTGATGAGCCGGCGTGGCCGCTGGCGCGTGCCAGAAACACTCCGTTCTACCTCGCTAGCGAAGGCGCGGCCAACACGCTGTCAGGCGATGGCGCGCTGCAACCCAAGCCGGAGCGTGAGAATACGTCTGACCAGTTTACATACGATCCCCGCAATCCCGTGCCGACCAATGGCGGCGCGGTGTGCTGCGATCCCAAGATTTTCCCGTGGGGCCCCATGGACCAGCGGCCCGTCGAAAAGCGCAAGGATGTTCTGGTGTACACCAGCGCTCCTTTGAAGCAAGATCTGGAAGTCACCGGGCCCATCCGCGTGGTGCTCTATGCGTCCACGTCGGCCGCCGACACCGACTTTACGGCCAAGCTGGTGGATGTGTTTCCCAATGGCGAGGCGCGCAATTTGACGGATGGAATCTTGCGAATCCGCTACCGGCAAGGCTTGGACAAGCCCGAGTTGGCGCAGCCGGGCGAGGTCTATCCGCTGACCATCGACGCCGGCGTGACGAGCAACGTTTTCCTGGCCGGCCATTCGATCCGGCTTGAGATTTCGAGCAGCAATTTTCCGCGCTTCGATCGCAATCCGAACACGGGCCGCGCGTTCGCCGACGAGACCACGCTGAAGAAGGCGCAGCAGGTGATCTATCATTCGCGGCAATATCCTTCGCACATTTTGCTGCCCGTGATTCCGGCCGCTGAGAGCGAAGCCCGCCGACACGGCTCGGAATTGACTTCGGCGAGCGCCGCGCGGTATGGTGCGAAGAGAAGTCCCGTAGTGGAAGCCAAGCCCCTCCCGATACCGGCGCGGTAGCCAAGTGGTAAGGCAGAGGTCTGCAAAACCTTTATTCGTGAGTTCGATTCTCACCCGCGCCTCCAACAACCGAAACCCCACCGGACGCAGGTTCAGCAGGCGCAAACGTCCTATACTGGAGGCGAGAGCGCTCCATGCTAACGAAAGAAGACCGGGCGGAAATCAAACGGCTCATTGAGGAAGAAGTCCAGGTCATCGATTTGTCGGCCCTCTCAGACGACGGGGTTGAACCTGCCGTTGGCATGGAAACCCTCGTGGACGTTACCGCTAGAGCAATCGAAGTGCTCGGCACTCGAGACAAGGCTCTACGCTGGCTGAAAACGCCTGTCCGGTCGCTCGGTGATCGGACGCCACTTTCCCTTCTCGGTAGCCCGGACGGTGTAGCTCGTGTTAAGGACGCCCTGGGGCGGATTGAGCACGGCATCTGGTAAGTGATCGTCTTCCGTGGAGGCCGCTGGAACCACCAAGACACTGCGGTTATCTACACCGCCGAAAGTCGCGCGTTATGCGCGCTGGAGGTGCTCGTCAACTCCGACGAGCTCGCCGTCGACTATGTGGCGGTTCCGATCGACCTGCCGGATGAGATCGCCATTCAAGTAATCTCGGCTGCGGATCTCCCGCAGGGCTGGGACGCAAGCGAAGCGACTGACGTGACTCGCGACATTGGAACGAAATGGGCCAACGGGCTCGCAACCGCCGTGCTCTCGGTTCCTTCGGCCGTGATTCCGCAGGAACGCAATTATATTCTGAATCCCGCTCACCCGGACTTCGCTCGAATCGCGTTCGCCAGCCCGGAGCCGTTCGATTTCGATGATCGTTTAAGCCGCGAGCGGGGGAAGTAAGTGGTGCGCCTCCAGCAGCAGAAGAATATTCCATTGACAGAATAGTGCTTTAATGGAATAATTGACTTCGTGGCTAGGGCGAGACTGAAGGATGGCAGGAAGTTTAGCGAACTGCGCCAGAAAATGTCCCCGGCCGCGCGGGCCGCGAGCGAGCGCGAGTTCCGGCGCATGGTCGAGGAGATGCCTTTGCGAAAGTTGAGGGCCGCCCGCGAGCTTACGCAAGAGAACCTCGCGAGCGTTCTGCGCGTGAAGCAGTCCGAAATCTCCAAGATTGAGCGCCGAACCGACATGTACCTCAGCACTCTCGCGAGCTACGTAAAGGCGATGGGCGGGACCCTGGAGCTGCGTGCGGCCTTTCCGAATGGTGAAGTGGTCAAGATCAGCCAGTTCGAAGCTTTAACCGAGCCCGGAACCGCAACAACCGGCACCCGGGCCAAAGCAAAATAGTATTTTCGCCGCTAGAGTTTCGGCGCAACCGCGCTTGGATCGTAATCCGAACACGGGCCGCGCGTTCGCCGACGAGACCACGCTCAAGAAGGCTCAACCAGTCATCTATCATTCGCGGCAGCGCCAATTGTGTACCTGTCGCGGGGCGTATACTGCTCGCATGAATCGAGTCGTTCACTTCGAGATACACTCTACGAACCTGGACCAGATGCAGAAGTTCTACGCCAACGTTTTCGGCTGGCAGATAACCGATTTGGGCCCGCAGATGGGCAACTACCGGATGATCAACACCGGCGAGGACCCGGCTGGCGTAAGGTTCCCGGGCATCAACGGCGGTTTGACGCCCCGGCACGGAGCGCCACCGCAAGCAGACCAAGCGGTCAACGCTTACGTCTGCACGATTGGGGTGGATGATATCGACGCCTACATGGGAAAGGCGAAGAGCGCCGGGGGAACCACGGCCCTCGATAAGATGCCGGTCCCGGGCGTGGGATGGCTGGCGTACATGAAAGATCCCGATGGCAACATTTTTGGCTTGCTCCAGCCGGCGCAATAGACGCGGGCCGCGGGGCGCTAAAGGCTCGGCAAATGTGTGATGCGCATCGCAATCGTATCCGATATCCACGGCAACCGAACCGCGTTGGAGGCGGTCCTAAGGGATCTGCGGCAAACTTCTCCCGACTTGATCCTCCACGGCGGCGATCTGGCACACGGAGGAGCGAGCCCCGCGGATATTGTGGATCGCATTCGCGATCTCGGCTGGCAAGGCGTGCTTGGCAATACCGATGAAATGCTTTTCCGGCCTGAGTCGCTCACTGAGTTTGCGAGTCAATCGCCCCACCTGCGATCCCTTTTCGCCGCGATCGAGGAGACGGCCGTGGCCACCAGCGAACTGCTGGGAGAAGAGCGGCTCGCCTGGCTGCGCGGCCTGCCGCGCATGCAGATGCATGGTCCGATGGCGCTCGTGCATGCCAGTCCCGAGAGTCTGTGGCGAGCACCCGCGCCCGAAGCGAGCGCTGCCGGGCTGGAATCGGTTTACTCGCCGCTCGGCCAGCCCATCGCGGTCTATGCGCATATCCATCGTTCATACATCCGAAGCATTACCCGCCCGGACGCTTCAGACCCAGACACTTCAGAAATGATCGTCGCCAACACCGGCAGCGTTAGTCTCTCTTACGACGGCGATCGCCGCGCTGCATACCTTTTGCTCGACGGGCGCAATGCATCGATCCGCCGCGTAGAGTACGACGTGGACGCCGAGCTGAAGGCGCTAGCCGGTTGCGGCCTCCCGCACTCGGATTGGATCGCCAGGATTCTCGAAAGCGCCAGCCCTCAAATGCCGTAGCCCTTAGCCGCCGCTCAGCACCTGCTTCACCTTCTTCAACAGCTCGTCGCCCGTGAACGGCTCGGGGAAAACTTCCACTCGCTCCAACACCGCGCGGTTTTGCAAACGATCGTCGGCCAGCAGCCCAGCCACCATCAAAATGCGCATGCCCGGGCAGCGCCCCTGCAGATATTTCGCCGCGTCGTGACCGGTGATGGTTTCCACGTAGGGCGAGATCATCAACAGGTCCGGCTTGCATTCGGCCATGCGATCCACCGCCGTGCCCAAATCGCCGGTCGACATCACCTCGTATCCGGCGCGCTCCAGCACCTCTCGGGTCACCTGGCGCACCAGCGGCTCCGAGATCAGAAGCAGGATGGTGGTTTCCATCGGCGGTTTCCCCTGATCCGGCATGCTGCGAGTCTATCCTCCCTGCGGATGGGTTGCAAGGCGCGGCATCGCTTGTCACAATGGGC
>Ga0302324_100016462_pt1 | contig 14731 bp, 11 predicted proteins | sample Palsa_T0_1_FD_201949 | JGI IMG/M metagenome (GOLD analysis project Ga0302324, IMG submission 201949) | Peat permafrost microbial communities from Stordalen Mire near Abisko, Sweden - Palsa_T0_1 | ecosystem: Environmental > Terrestrial > Soil > Palsa > Peat permafrost | place: Sweden: Abisko...
TCCTCCATCGTCGTCTTGGCGATGCCGAACCGGTCGAAGCAGCGCTCGGCCGCGGTCAGCACCGCCAGCCGGACGGCCTCGCGGGCGGGGTCGGCCTCGGGCTCGGCGCCGAACGGTACCGTCACGTCCCGGCCGCCCGCAGCCGCGCCACCCGCTCGTCCCAGCGTGCCTGCGGCTCACCAGTTGCAGCACCATCGTCGGTCAGCAGCCAGAAGCCGATCGCGGTCCGGTCCAGCCGGACCCCGGTCGGGCGTACGCTGACCACCTCCGCGTACCCGTCCGACCAGCGCGCGAAGGTGCCCGGCGTGATCGCCGCGGCCGCCGCGCCGACCCGTGCCTCGACCGCGTCCCAGGGCGCGTCGAACTCCAGCGTGGCCGCGCGGAACAGCGTGCCGGTGCCGACCTCGGCCGGGACCGTGACCGCGGCCGGGGTGCTGCGGTCCGGCACCACCCAGACGAGGTTCCCGGCCTGCGCCGACGGGTGCTTGACCAGCGAAAGATCGGCCGGGCTTACCCCCGCGAACCCGTCGTCGAAGGTGATGGAGCGGATCGCGCCGGTGCGGGTGTAGCACCAGCGGTGGTACGGGCAGGCGAACATCTTGCGCCGGCCGGCCGGCTCGGTCTCCACCCGGGCGCCGCGATGCCGGCAGACGTTGGCCAGCGCGCGGACTGATCCGTCGTCCTGCCGCACCACCAGCAGCGCGGTGCCGGCCGCGTCGGCCGTGACGAACGAGCCGGCCTCCGGGAGCTGGCCCAGGTGCGCCACCGCGGTCGGCCGCCGCCGTGCCGCGACGCTCGCCGCGACGCTCGCCGCGTCGCCGCTCATAGCGGCACCGGACCGCTGCTCATAGGACCACCGATATCGCGCCGAGGTCCTGCAGCGAGGTCCGCAGCGTACTGCCCGCACCGCGGACGTAGCTCACGTAGTCGGGCTCGCGGCCGTCGTTGAGCACCAGCGCGCCCGGCCGCAGCCGGGGCGCCAGCAGCTGCAGCACGCGCAGCGCCCGCGACGGCGGCGTGACGTCGGGCCAGCCGTCGATGGCGAGCACGTCCACCGGCCCGGTGACGTCGCGCAGGACGTCGAGCGGATCGCCGCAGCGCACCTCGGCGAAGGCGGCCAGCCCCGCGGCGTCCAGGTTGCGTCGTGCCGCCGTCGCCCGCTCCGTTCGGTCGTCTGCCGTCAGCACCGTCCCGCCACCGTTGTCCCGCAGCGCGGCGGCCAGGTAGATGGCCGTGGCGCCCGCCGACGCGGCCGTCTGCACCGCCGTCCGCGCGCCCGTGCCGCGGCACCACAGGTAGAGGAACTCGCCCTGCGCCGGGCTGCAGCCGAAGCCGAAGTCCCCAGGGTCGCCGGCGCCGCGCGCCTCGTCGGCCGCCCGCTGCGCGTCGACGTACAGCTGCTCGAGCGCGAGCTCGGCGCGCCGGTCGTGCAGCACGTGCGCCGTCCCGGCCAGCACGTGATTGACGAGTTCGGTCACGGCCTCAGTGTGGCACACGTTGACACCCGAACATAAGACCCTTAATGTCTCATGTGTCAGCCACGCTGGAGGCGCGCCGGTGCACCAGGACAGCAAGATCACGATCCGCAAGCAGCTGCTCGAGTTCATCGACCACCGCAGCACCGACTACGCCGACGCGCCGATGTGGGTGGCCGCCAGCCGCTACGTGGACCCCGCCTACCTGCGCCGCGAGCACGACATCGTCTTCGCGCACCACCCGCGCATCGCCGGCCACTCGTCCGAGCTGACGGCTCCGGGCGACAGCCTGACCGTCACTGCGGGCGGCGTCACCACGACCGTGACCCGCGATAGCGGCGGCCAGCCGGTCGCGACCGATGCCGCGGGCACTTCCTACCCGGCAACTGAGTACGCGGGCTTGATCTGGCTGCTGCCGGTGCCCGGCGGCCGGCTGGACATGGCCGCCTGGCTGGGACCCGAGCTGGATCGTGACGTCCAGGCGTGCGGCGTCGCGGACGCGAAGTTGTACCGCCGGGTGAGCTACACCCTGGAGATGAACTGGAAAGCCGTCATGGACGGCTTCACCGATGCCTACCACCTGCAGTTCGTCCATCCGCACACGGTGGGGCCGTTCTTCCACACCAACGTGTACAAGGCCGACGCGTTCGGGAAGAACTGGCGGATGGTGGTGGCGCGGCGCGGCCTGGAGACCTTCCGCGACGAGACGTTCGACTACACGGAGTTCGCCAAGTACGCGATCGCGAGCTTCACCGTGTACCCGGCGTCGATCATCGCGCTCGCCCCGGCGCACTTCGAGATCTGGAACATCAGGCCAGACCCCGGCGACCTGCTCCGGTGCATCGTCGACCTGTGGTTCCTGGTGCCAGAGCTGCCGGTGACCGACAAGGCACGCGCCTTCCGCGAGAAGAACTGGGAGATCGTCATGCACGCGGTGCGCGACGAGGACTGGGTCGTGGCGCGCACGGTCACCGACAGCCTGCCGTTCGGCGGGGTCGACCGGCTGCTCCTCGGCCGGAACGAGAAGGCCACCCAGATCCTGCACGGCCAGCTCGCACGCGATGTTCCGCTCGATCCGGGAGGTGCGCCATGACCGCGGCCCGCACGCTGCCCGCCCCGCTGGCCCCGCCGCTGCCCGTCCTGCTGGCCCGCCGCGCCGAACGCGACCCCGATGGCGTGCTGATCGAATGCGTCGACGGCGGCGGCTACACCAACGCCGCCTTTCACCGTGACGCGCTGCGCTTCGCCTACGGCCTGCGCCAGCTGGGCATCGGCCCGGGCGACCGGGTGGCGGTCATGCTCGACGCGACCCCGCTCGCCCACGTCTGCTGGATCGGGACCGCCTGGCTGAAGGCCTACGAGGTCCCCGTCAACACCGACTTCCGCGGCCGCTCGCTGGCCCACGCGCTGGCCGACTCCGGCGCGCTGGTCCTGGTCACCACCAACGCGCTGGCTGAGCGGGTGGACGCGCTGCGGGCGGAATTCCCGCAGCTCCGCACCATCATCACGATCGAGGCCGAACGGCCAGGAATCGGACTTGCGGCCCTGACGCTGGCCGAGCTGATGGCGCACGGCGAACTGGCCACCGACGATCCGCCCCGCGAACTCGACGCCTACGCGGTGATCTACACCTCGGGAACGACCGGCCCGTCCAAGGGCGTGGTGATGCCGTGGGCCAACATCCACTCCGGAGCCGTGCAGATGTTCCCCGGTGACGAGCACGAGGCCTACCCCGACGGGGCGTGCTACTCGCCGTGGCCGACGTTCCACGCCGCGGGCAAGACCATGCTGACGTACGCCGGGATACGCGACCTGCGGCTGGTCATGCGGCCGCGGTTCTCGGTCAGCGCGTTCTGGGACGACGTGCGCAAGTACCGCTGTACCCACGTGCACCTGCTGGGCTTCGCGCCGCTGCTGGCCCAGCAGCCGCCCCGTCCCGACGACGCCGACAACCCGATGCGCCGCATGCTGCTGATGCCGCTGCCGGCCGCGTACCGGGAGTTCGAGGCGAGGTTCGGGGTGCGGGCGTCGACCGGCTGGGGCATGACGGAGATCGGCTTCCCGATGGCGACGGCCGATCCGGGCGCGCCCGGTACCTGCGGCGTGCTGTCGCCGCTGTACGAGGCCCGGATCGTGGACGCCGACGACTTCGAGCTTGCCGACGGCGAGGTCGGTGAGCTCGTCATCCGCTCGCAGCTGCCGTGGCTGATGCTGCGGTCTTACCTGGGCCGACCGGAGGCGACCGCGCGGGCGTGGCGCAACGGCTGGTTCCATACCGGCGACGCGCTGCGCCGCGACGCCGCGGGTAACTACTTCTTCGTCGACCGGATCGCCGACTACCTGCGCACCCGCGGCAACAACGTGTCCTCGCTCGAGGTCGAGGCCGAAGTCAGGCTGCATCCGGAGGTGGCCGACTGCGCCTGCATCGGCGTGCCGGGCGAGCTCGAGGGCGACGACGACATCAAGCTCGTGGTGATCCGGGCGGCGGATTCCGTGCTCGGCGCGGCTGACCTGTACGCCTACCTGGCGCCGCGGATGCCGCGCTACCTGCTGCCCAGGTACATCCAGTTCGTGACCGAGCTGCCGCGAACCCCGACCGGCAAGGTGCGCAAGAGTGAGCTGCGGGCGGCCGCCGCGGCCGCTGCCGGCGTCTGGGACCGGACCCGGTCGTGAGCCAACCCGGTCCGGCGCTGAGCGGATCCGGCGGGGCGGTGAGCCAACCCGGCCCGGCCGTGAGCGGATCCGGCGGGGCGGTGAGCGGACCCAGGCTGGACTGGACGGCCGGCTACCAGCGCCTCGCGTTCGACGTGCCGGCGCCCGGGCTGCTGCGCGTCCGGCTGCACGGTCCCGGCCCGCTCGGCGCCATGGACGCGGTCATGCACCGCGAGGTCGCGGCGCTGTGGCGCGACCTGCCCGCCGACGGCTCGGTGCGCGTGGTGCTGCTGGCCGGCGCCGGGCCGGTCTTCTGCGCTGGGGGCGACGTCGAGGCCGAACGCCGGGACCGCGACGACGTATCGCGGCGCGCCGCGATGACGCAGCAGGCCCGTGACATCGTCTACGGGATGCTGGACTGCCCGCTGCCGATCGTGACCGCGGCCCGCGGCGCCGCGGCCGGGGCCGGGCTCTCGTTGCTGCTGCTGGCCGACGTGTCGATCGTGGGGCGCGACGCCCGGCTCGCCGACGGGCACGTCCGGCTCGGGATCGCGGCCGGCGACCACGCCGCGATCGTGTGGCCGCTCTTGTGCGGCGTCGCCAAGGCGAAGTACCTGCTGCTGACCGGCGCGACCTTCACCGGGGCCGACGCGGACGCGATGAACATGGTCTCCCTCGCCGTGCCGGACCCCGAGGTCGACGACCGCGGCCTGCAGATTGCCGGACAGCTCGCCGCCGGGCCGCCGGAGGCCATCCGGGCGACGAAGCAGGCGGTCAACCAGTGGGTCAGGCAGGCCGCGCCGATATTCGAGGCGGCCCTGGCGGCCGAGGTCCTCGGCGTCGCCAGCCCGGAGGGCCGGGAAGGCTTCGACGCGTTCGCCGAGCGCCGGACGCCCCGGTGGTGACCGGCCGGGAAGCCGCCTCCCACCTGCGGTACACCGCCCAGGCCGCGCCCGGCGTCGCCGCGATCGACATCGACCGGCCGGCCGCGCGTAACGCACTCGACCGCATGGACCAGTATCACTTCGACGAGCTGCTCGCCGCGGCCGTTGCCGATCCTGGGGTCCGCTGCCTCGTGGTGGCGGGCGCTGGCGGCCAGGCCCTGTCGGCCGGCTGGGACATCCACGAGATGCGGGCCCTGTCCGCCGAGGCCAATGCCGAGCTGATGCTCGAGCGTGAAGAGTGGATCTGGCGCTGGCATACTTGCCCGCTGCCCACCGTCGCCGCCGTGCAGGGCGTCGCCTACGGGGCCGGCGCGCTGCTGGCGGCCTGCGCCGACCTGCGGGTGGCCGGCCCGGGCGCCCGGTTCAAGGTCACCGCCATGTCCTACGGCTATCCCGCCCTGTCCTGGATCCTGGCCGACCTGCTCGGCGCGTCCCGGGCCAAGGACGTGCTGTTCACCGGCCGGGTCGTGGGCGGTCAGGAGGGCGCCGACCTCGGCCTGTTCAACCGCCTGGTGCCCGACGCCGAGGTCCGCGCCGCGGCCCTGGCCCTCGCGGCGCAGGTGGCCGCGCTCCCCGCCGGGGGCGTCCAGGACGCCAAGCGGCTGATGCGCGAGGGCGGCGGCCGCGAGCTGCGGGCCCGGTACGACGCCGAGAACGCGCTGACCCGCGGCGCGCTCGCCGGCCAGACGGCTGCTGAGCTCTTCGCCGGCTTCGGGCCGGAGAAGGCGAGCCCACCAGCTAAGCCAGCCGGATAAGCCGAGCCGCCGTAGTTAGCCGGTGACCGGCAGGAACTCGCTGCCGTAGGCGCGGCGGCTCTCGGTGTACCTGGCGATCAGCGCGCGCGGCACCGGGGCGTCGGCCGGCACGTCAGGGACGGCCCCGGCCAGGAAGCTGCGGATCGAGTCGGCGAACAGCTCTTCCGCCGTCCGCGTATTGACCGCCAGGGCGGCGGCGAGCATCGGCTCGGTGTCCGGGTCGACGTTGGCGAACACCTGCCCGGCCGACGCGGGGCTCTTGGCCGCTTCGGCCAGCGAGGCGCCGAGGGTCAGCGTGTCCAGCCCGTCGATGACCCCGATGCGCCGGTCCGGCGGGACGCCGATCTCGGCGAGGATCCGGACGCACAGCTCGTAGTTCTGGGTCAGCAGGTCCCTGGGCATGAACTCGAGCAGGATCGGCGCCGCGTTGCGGTGACTCAGCACCACGCGGCGGAACGCCGTGCTGATCCCCACGAACCAGTCGACCCAGGTGGCGCAGGCGTCCGGATCCGGCAGCCGGGTCTGCAGCACGATCGCCCGCGCGACCGTGCGCAAGATGTCGGCCCGGTCGGCGAAGTGGTGGTAGAGCGATGGCGCCTGGACGTTCAGCTCCCGGGCCAGCCTCGGCAGGCTGAACGCGTCGAGCCCCTCGCGGTCCACGATGCGCAGCGACGCCTCGACCACGGCCTCGTGACTTATCAGCGGGCTGGAGGGACGGGGCATAGCCTCATTATGTCTCCCGGCCGGTCCCGCCCGGGTCGTCCGCAATCTCCTGCGGCCCTTTCCGAACGGCCCGGAATCGGGTAAACCTAAACACTATAGGTAAAGCCGCCCGCACCTGCGGCCCGCCGCGAGGAGGCCCTCATGACGCCGATCACCGTCGCGACCCGCAACGACCGGATCCACCGGACGCTGGATCACCTTCGCGCTCAGAGCACCGACCTGGTGGATGACCTCGCCGCGTTCGGGCCCGCCCAGTACACCGATCCCGCCATCGCGCGGCGGGAACGGGACCTGGTCTTCGGCCGGGTGCCGTCGATCGTGGCCCACGCCAGCGAACTGCCCGAGCCGGGCGACTTCATCACGCTGCAGATGCCGCGCAACCGGGTGATCGTGGTGCGGCAGCAGGACGGGTCGGTCAAGAGCTTCGTCAACGTGTGCCGCCACCGCGGCGCGCTGCTCGAAGAGCAGGAGCAGGGCCGCTGCCGGCTCTTTTCCTGCGGGTACCACCGGTGGTCCTATAACACCGACGGGTCGTTGCGGACGATCACCCGCGACAGCACGTTCGGCGAGGTGGACAAGTCGCAGCACGGGCTGATCGAGCTGCCCGCGACCGAGCGGCATGGCTTCATCTGGATGGTCGACCAGCCGACCGCGCCGCTCGACGTGGCCTCGTGGCTCGGCCCGGAGATGGACGAGATCCTGGCGGGATACCGGCTCGGCGAGCTGATCGCCTTCCGGTCCGAAGCATTCGACGAGCCGGCCAACTGGAAGCTCATGCAGGACGCGTTCGTGGACAACTATCACATCCAGTACGCGCACCCGAATACGGCCAGCAAGTACGTCCACACCAACGTGCAGACCGTGGAGGACTTCGGCCGGCACGCCCGGATGGTCAGCCCGCGTAAGGCCATCGACCGCTGGCTCGAGGAAGACCCGGGCGACCGGGACCTTGGCCGCTACGTCACCGAGGGGCACTTCCTGCTGCCCAACAGCACCCTGCTGCGCCAGCCCGACGACCATTTCGAGCTGCTCACCTTCCGGCCGCACCCGGTCGACCCGGGACGCTGCCGGATGGAGATGCGGCTGCTCGTCCCGCCCCTTGCGGCCAGCGGGATGGAACCGGAACGGTGGGAGTACGTCTGGAAGAAGAACTGGGAGATCTTGCTGGCCGTGCTGCACCAAGAGGACTTCCCGCTGCTGCGCGCCTCGCAGCTCGGCCTGGCCAGCGCCGATGCGGGCGGGATGATCCTGGGCCGCAACGAGGTAGTCAACCAGATCTTCCACCGGGAACTTGGCAAGCTGCTCGACGCCGGGAACTGAGGCGATGGGCCCGGATACCACCACGGGGCTGCCGCTGCGCGGGCTGCGGATCCTGGACCTCACCGAGGGCGCGGCCCAGTCCTGCGGACGGTACCTGGCGGACCTTGGCGCGCAGGTGATCCTGGTCGAGCCGCCCGGCGGCTCGGCCGGGCGGGCTGAGCCCGCGGCCTTCGCGCTGCGTAACGCGAACAAGACCAGCGTGGTCCTCGACCTGGACCAGGCCGCGGGGCGCGCCGAGCTTCTCCGGCTGGCCGGGTTCGCCGCTATCGCGCTTGAGTCGGCGAGCCCCGCGACCGCCGCCGCCCGCGGCCTGACCCCGGCGGTGCTGCGGCAGGCGCATCCAGGCCTGGTCGTCGTCTCGATCACCGGCTTCGGCCAGACCGGGCCCTACCGTGATTTCGCGGCGACCGAGCCGGTGCTGACCGCGCTCGCTGGCGTCCTGTCCCGCTCGGGGCGGCCAGGTGCCGCGCCGGTGCTGCCGCCGGCCGGGCTGATCGAGCCCACGGTCGGCGTGCATGCCGCCTGGGCCGCGCTGGTCGCTTACGTGCACCGGCTGCGGACCGGGATCGGCGAGCACGTGGACGTCAGTGCCCTGGAGGCCGTCGTCCACGGCTTCGACCCCGGCTTCGGCACCCAGGGCTCGGCGGCCGCAGGCCGGCCGGAGTCCTTTCCCAGGGGCCGCCCGGATGCCTCGGACCTGTATCCCGTGTTCGGCTGCGCCGATGGCCACGTCCGGATCTGCGTGCTCGCCCGGCGGCAGTGGCGGGCCATGTTCTCCTGGCTCGGCGAGCCGGCCGAATTCGCCGACCCGCGCTACGACGCCATCCCCGCCAGGTACGAGGCCGCGGCCCGCCTGAACCCGCTGATCGCCGCCCTGTTCGCCGACGCGACCCGCGCGGACCTGGTCGCGGAGGGAACCAGGCGCGGCATCCCGGTCGCCGGGGTGCTCACCCCGGCCGAGGTGCTCGCGACCGGGCACTTCACTGCCTCCGGCACGCTCATCGACGCCGAGATCGCCGACGGCTTGACGGCGCGGATCCCGTCCGGCTACGTCAGCGTCGACGGCGTCCGGGCCGGCCTGCGGCAGCGCGCCCCGCGACCCGGCGAGCAAGACGTGCCGCGCACCGCGCCGCCCGGACCAGCCGCCGCGCCACCTTGGTCAGCCACCGAGCAGTCCGGGCTAGCCACCGAGCAGTCCGGGCTAGCCACCGAGCAGGCCGCCGGCCGTCACTGGCCAGTTCCCTCGGCCGCTTCCGGCCAGCCGCCAGACGGCTGGTCGCCAGGTGACGGGCCGCTGGCTGGTTTGCGCGTCCTGGACCTCGGCGTCATCGTGTTCGGGGCCGAGCTGGGGCGCTTGTTCGCCGACCAGGGCGCTGATGTGATCAAGATCGAGAACTCCGCCTTCCCTGACGGTCTGCGCCAGACCCGCAAGGGCGGCGGGATGAATGCCTCCTTCGCCTGGGGTCACCGCAACAAACGCGGCCTCGGCCTAGATCTGCGCACTGACGAGGGACGCCGCCTGGTCGGCGAACTGGCCAGGCAGGCCGATGTGGTGGCGGCGAACTTCAAGCCCGGCACGCTCGCCTCCCTGGGCCTGTCGCACGCCGAGCTGTCCGAAGTCAATCAGGGGATCGTCGTGTGCGAGAGCAGCGCCTTCGGCTCGCGGGGCCCGTGGCGCGAGCGGCTTGGATACGGGCCGCTGGTCCGCGCCTCGTGCGGGGTCACCGCGCTGTGGCGCGACCCGGAGCTGCCCCTCGGTGATCCCGCCGCGTTCTGTGACGGCTCAACCGTTTACCCCGACCACATCGCCGGCCACGTGGCCGCGGTCGCCGTGCTGGCCGCCCTCATCGGCCGGTCCCGCTCCGCACGCGGCGCGGCCATAGAGATCGCGCAAGCCGATGTCGCGCTCATGCACCTCGGCCCGGCGCTCGCCGCCGAGTCCCTGGCGCTCCCTCCCGCCGCGCACGTCCCGGCCGCCGTCTTCAGCTGCGCCGGCGACGACGAATGGTGCGTGATCGACGTCAGGGACGACGCGGACTGGGCCCGCCTTGCCCAGGTGCTTGGCCAGCCGGAGCTGGCCGGAGGCGACCTGGCCACGGCCTGTGGGCGGCTGCGCCGGCGTACCCAGGTCGAGGACCTGGTCGCCCGTTGGACCGCCGCCCGGCCCCCGGCGCAGGTCATGTCGGTCCTGCAGGCGGCGGGCGTGCCCGCCGGCGCGATGCTGCGCCTGCCGGACGAGCTGACCGATCCGCACCTCACCGCCAGGGAGTCCTTCCGGACCCTGGCCCACCCGCTGCTGTCCCGACCGGTCCCGGCCAACGCTCGCATCGCTCACTTCTCGAGCGTCCCCGACCCGCCGCTGCGGCCCGCGCCCATGCCCGGCGAGCACACCCGGGATATCGCCCGGACACTCCTGGGACTGACCGGTGCCGAGATCGACCGGCTGGTCCGTGCCGACGTCCTCCAGTTGCCGCAAGAAGCCGTCGCTTTGCCGGCGATTCCGGGTGCTATCACCCCCGAAACCGCCGGCGAAGCCAGGATGCCAGGTTTAGCGGCGCAGCCCAGCGCTGATCGCCGAAACTCAGCTAGGCGTGCTCCAGCCGCGCCGGGACGAAGCCGCCGGAGCCGTAGGGTGAGGGCCATGCGCGACATCGGTGAGCTGACCGAGCGACTGCGTCATTTCGCGGCCGCCAGGGACTGGGAGCAGTTTCACACGCCCAAGAACCTGGCGATGGCGCTGGCCGGCGAGGCCGGTGAGCTCCTCGCCGAGTTCCAGTGGCTGACGCCCGAGGAGGCCGCGGGCATCATGACCGACCCGCAGGCCGCCCGCCAGGTCCGGTCCGAGATCGCCGATGTCTTCCTCTACCTCATCAGGCTGGCCGATGTTCTCGGCGTGGACCTGCTGGACTGCGCTGCGGGCAAGCTCGCCGAGAACGAGCACCGATATGACGCCGCGACGTACCGCGGCAGCCGGCGCAAGGCCCCCCGCCTTTCCTGACACAGATCCTGCCGCGGCCGGTAGTATTCGGCGCGTTAATTATTGCGGTCCGACGGGCTTCCGCTGATCAGCTGATCTCCTGCACGTGCTGATCTGGGACATGCCCCCACCCGCACGAGAAATCGTGCTGCGTTGGGGGTCGGTCGGTGACGGTTTTCCGTCGGACTGCCGGGATGCTTGCCTCGCCTATGGAGCAGCGGTTCAGCGAACAGCTGGCCGAGCACATGCGGATGACCGCCGGCCTGCCGGTGTCGGCCGCCGAACGCCGGTCCTGGGACCGCAGCCTCCCCATCCTGGTCCATGACCTCGTGCAAGCGGGACTTGGGCAGGTTGAGCTGCTCATCGAATACCAGCTGCCCCTCACCAGCCAGCGCGCCGATGTGGTGCTGGCCGGGCAGGACCGCCGCACCGGCGATGACGCCTACCTGGTCGTCGAACTGAAGCAGTGGAGCCACGCCGAGCTTTTCGAGGATGATCCCAAGCTGGTGCTCGTCGAGCACATGAGCGGCGGCCCGAAGCTGCATCCGGTTCTGCAGGCCAAGGGCTACTGCGATTACTTGTCCGACTACGTGAGCGTGCTGCGGGACAGCCCGCACGCCGTGGGCGGCGTCGCCTATCTGCACAACGCGGCGAAAGGCGACGTCGCGGACCTCTACGACCGGGTACAGGACGACCGGACCAGGTTGTTCACGCAGACGACCAGGGGCGCGTTCGTCGACTACCTGCAGGACCGCTTCGCGCCCGCACCCGGCACCGGGGCGGCGGACCGGTTCCTGGCCAGCGATATAAGACCGTCACGTCAGCTGCTGAAGGTGGCCGCGGCCGAGATCAAGAACCAGGAGCAGTTCGTGCTGCTGGCGGACCAGCGGCTGGCCTACGAGCTGGTCCTGCACGCCGTTGACCGCGCGCATGAGCAGGACACCAAGACCGTCGTCATCGTGACCGGCGGTCCCGGCAGCGGCAAGAGCGTGATCGCGCTCGCCCTGCTCGGCGAGCTGTCCCGGCAGGGCCGGCCGGTGCTGCATGCGACCGGTTCTCAGTCCTTCACCCAGACCATGCGCAGCTACGTCGGCAAGGGCTCTACCCGGGTCAAGAGCATGTTCAAGTACTTCAACAACTTCGGGGAGGCCAGGCGCAACGGGCTGGACGTGCTGATCTGCGACGAAGCCCACCGGATCAGGGAGGTCTCCGCCAACCGGTACACCCCGGCCGCGAAACGAACCGGGCGGCCGCAGGTCGACGAGCTGCTGGACGCGGCGCGAGTGCCGGTGTTCCTGCTCGACGAGCATCAGGTGGTCCGGCCCGGTGAGATCGGGACGGTCGAGGAGATCAGCGGCCGCGCGGCCGCGCGGGGACTGGGCGTGCAGCATGTCTGCCTCGACGCGCAGTTCCGCTGCGGCGGCAGCCGCAGGTACGAGGACTGGGTGCTCAGCCTGCTCGGCCTAGGTGGCAGGCAGCCGGTCAGCTGGGCCGGCGACGACCATTTCGACGTGTCACTGGCCGAATCACCGAACGAGCTCGAGTCGGTGCTGCGGGACCGGCTCGACGCGGGCTACTCAGCTCGCATGACGGCCGGCTACTGCTGGCGGTGGAGCGCTCCAGACGGCGACCGGCTTGTCTCCGACGTGGTCATCGGCGACTGGGCCCGGCCGTGGAATTCCAAAAGCGACCGGACCGTCGGCGGCGCGCCGCCCAGCGCGCTGTGGGCGACCCTGCCCGGCGGCTTCGGCCAGGTCGGCTGCGTCTACACCGCGCAAGGCTTCGAGTACGACTGGAACGGCGTGATCTTCGGTCCCGACCTGGTCATCCGCGACGGGCGGCTGGTCACCGTCCGGGGCGCCAGCAAGGACCCGGCACTCGCCAAGAGAGATGTGAGCGATGACCAGGCGGACCGGCTGATCCGCAACACCTACAAGGTCCTCCTCACCCGCGGGATGATGGGAACGGTCATGTATTCGGTCGACCCGCAGACGCAGCGCTTCCTGGCGACCCTTGCCACGACCCAAACTGACGAAGGATTTAACCTATAGGTATAAGGTTTCTTGGCCTCTGCTTGCGCAAGGATGCGTGCCATGACCGAACTCGTCACGGACGGACTCAGGTACTGGGCCCGGCAGGCTCCCGGCCGCCCGGCCATCGTCTTCGACGGCACGGACATCGCCGACTACCAGACCCTGGACCGCTGGACCGATGCCGCGGCGCGTTTCCACGCCGACGCGGGGCTGCGGGCGGGCGACCGGATCGGCATCATCGGGGATAACAGCCTCGAATGGGTCGTTGCGGCGATCGGCGCCCTCAAGCTCGGCGCGGTCGTGGTGCCCTTCAACAACCGGTTCACCCGCGACGAACTGCGCTACCTGGTCGATGACGCCGAGCCCCGGGTCGTGCTGACCGGCGAGGCGTACCGGGACCGGATGGCCGCCGCGCTGGTCGGCCCCCCGCTGGCCGGCATCCCGGTCGCGCTGACCGGGCTCGGTGAGTTCACCGGCCTGCGGCGCAGCGCGGCGCCGCCGGTACCGCGCCCGGCCGCGGGTCCTGACGACCTGACCCAGATCGTCTACACCAGCGGTACCAGCTCCCGGCCCAAGGGCGTCCTGTTCACGCACCGGTCGACCTTCAACCTCATCGCCGACTTCGCGTTCGCCGAGCCCGCGCTCCAGCCGGGCGCCCGGATGATCTACGTGCTGTCGATGTCGGGCGCGCCCGGGCTGCTCTGGCACATCCTGCACCCGCTCACCAGGGGCCTGTCGATCTACTACGAGCGCGGCTTCGAGCCGGTCCGGACGCTGCGCCGGATCAGCGAGGAGAAGATCCAGATCATGGCCGGGGTGCCGCTGCTGTTCGAGCAGATGGCCGGCCTGCCGGACTTCGCGGCCGCGGACCTGTCCTCGCTGGAGCTGGTGACCATCGCCGGGGCCCGGGCGTCGGTTTCGGTCATCCGGGCCTGGCTGGATAAGGGCGTGCTGCTGCGGCAGGCCTACGGGATGACCGAGCTGGGCGGCATTTCCTCGGTCAACCCGCCTGAGCAGGCCCTCGAACGGCCCGAGTCGGTCGGCCAGGGCACCGTGTTCACCCGGCACCGGGTCGTTCGGCCGGACGGCACGGACTGCGACGCCGAAGAGGCAGGCGAGATCATCGTCGCGGGACCGGGCGTGACGCCGGGCTACTGGCGGAACGAGGCCGCTTACGCCGAGGCGATGCGAGACGGCTGGTTCCACAGCGGCGATCTCGGCATCAGGGACGCCGACGGCTGGATCCGGGTGGTCGACCGGCTCAAGGACATCATCATCACCGGCGGCTACAACGTGGCGCCATCGGAGATCGAGGCCGCCATCAGCGAACTGCCCGGCGTCATCGAGGTGTGCGTCATCTCCGCCACCGATGCCAAGTTCGGGGAGACGCCGGCCGCTGTCATCTACGCGGAGCCGGCGGTGACCGCGGTCGCGGTCACCGCGCACTGCCGGGAGCGGCTGGCCGGATACAAGGTGCCCAGGCACGTGCTCCTGCAGGACCGGCCGCTGGAGCGGATGGCCAGCGGCAAGATCGCCCGGCGGCGCATCAGGGACGCGCATCCTGAGCTCACGGCGGTAGCCGCGCCGGCTGGCTGACGGGAATTTACCTACGGCCGTGAGGATTATTCTCGTTGGTGCGGGGCGAATGGCTTCGCCCGGAGGGAGACTCAGATGCGGGACGCGGTCATCGTCGAGGCAGTCCGGACGCCGGTCGGCAAGCGGAACGGCGGGCTCGCCGGGGTTCATCCGGTGGAACTGTCCGCGCACGTACTGAAGGCATTGGCCGAACGGACCGGAATCGATCCCGCGGCCGTCGACGACGTGGTCTGGGGCTGTGTATCCCAGGTCGGCG
>Ga0302324_100016463_pt1 | contig 14731 bp, 14 predicted proteins | sample Palsa_T0_1_FD_201949 | JGI IMG/M metagenome (GOLD analysis project Ga0302324, IMG submission 201949) | Peat permafrost microbial communities from Stordalen Mire near Abisko, Sweden - Palsa_T0_1 | ecosystem: Environmental > Terrestrial > Soil > Palsa > Peat permafrost | place: Sweden: Abisko...
GCCCGGGCCATCTATGTCGCAAACCCTTATGCATGCGCCAGTCCCTTGCGTTGCACACGAAGTTGTATAGCTTCCGGATGCCGGGCGCTTCAACCGAGTGGAAGGTCGTTGCGCCTTGAACGGCCCCAAACCCTCCCACCGTGACCCCGGAAGAAAGCATCGGAATGCAAGTCAGGAACATCTGTGGGCGACGCTATGTTAGCTTGTCCGGCCAGGGACACAATTACGATTTCGTGCACGGGAACGTGCATGGTCACCGGCTTCCCGCTGTCTCCATGACCCCGTAGCAACCCGGCGCCCCTCCTCCCCGTGATGGCAACACACAGAGAGACGCACCTCATCGCCGTCCGGGCGATGGCGTCAGCCGTGATTGTCATCAGCGCGCTGGTTCTCGTGGGCTGGGATTTTGACATCGCGTTCCTGAAGGGCGTCCTCGCGGGGACCGCGACCATGAAGCCGAACACGGCCCTCGGGCTCCTCATTGCGGGCGTGGCCCTGGCGATGATCGCAATAAGGTCGGGACGCTGGTCGAAGCGCTTCACCGTGGGCGTTGCGGCCGTCGTGATCGCGATCGGCGCCCTGACGCTCGCCGAATTCATCGCCGACTGGAACTTCGGCCTGGACCAGTGGCTCTTCCACGACATCCCGCGCTCGGCCACCGCCGCGCACCCCGGCCGCATGTCGGCGGCCACGGCGTTCACGTTCCTCCTCACGGGCGCCGGCCTGTGCGCGGCAGCCTGGCCCTCCTCAAGCCGCTTCCGGCTGGCGACGATCGCCTCCTCGGGGGCGACCATGGCAGCCGTGGGCGGACTCGCGATCGTCGGGTACGTCGCGGACATTTTCTATGACCTCCGGTGGTGGAACTACACGGGAATGGCGCTGCACACCGCCGTGTGCTTCGTCCTGATGGGCATGGGCCTGGTCGAGTACGCCCGGACCGAGGGCCGCCTCTCGTGGACGCTCGATCGCCTCACAACAGCCGGCTTCGCCGTCGGCACCGCGTGCCTGCTGCTGGCCGCGGGCATCTCCTACCATTACGGCCGCGCGCTGCAGCATTCGACGGAGAACGTGGGGACGACCCAGGTGCTGATCTCCGACGTCCAGGGCCTCATGACCAACCTGGCCGAGGTCCAGGCAGCCGAGCAGGGTTATGTGCTCACCGGAAGGCCCCTTTATGGCACCAGGGTCGAACAGGCCGAGCTTTCGGCGCGCACGCAGCTGACGGAGGCGCGAAGGCTGGCCGCGGCCGACCCGACCCTGCTGACCCACCTCGACGGCCTGAGCGCGGCCTTCGCCGGGCAGGCTGAATCCTACAGGGGGATTGAGGCCGCCTATGCCAGGGACGGGCGGGCTGCCGCCGCGGCGTTGGCCGCCTCCGACACCAGCGTCGAGCCGATCGAGGCCATGCGCGCGCGATTGTGGGACATGCTGCGCGAAAGCTACGCTTCGCTGGGCCAGCGCCGGGCCGAACTCGACGCGGCGACGACGGTGACCTTCCTTTTCCTGCCGCTCGGCGTCTTCCTGTGCCTGACCATGCTCAGCCTTGGCGTCTTCTTCCTGAACGAGGCGTCGGGAGAGCGCGCCGCGGCGGAGGGCAGCTTGCGCGAGAGCGAGGAGCGGTTCCACGCGCTCGCCGACCAATCGCTCCAGACGATCATCCTCATCCACGACGGCGACATCGCCTACGTCAACCCGGCGTGGTGCGAGCTGACGGGGCTCACCCCGGAGGCGAGCACGGCGATGACGATGGAGGACCTGCGCGGCCTCATCCATCCCGACGACAGGGCCAGCGCCGCCGACAGGCAGGCGCGCTTCGCGCGGGGCGAGCCCCTCAACGAGGAATTCGAGCTCAGGTTCCGCAACCGCGAGGGCGGGTGGAGCTGGGTCCTGGCCTCGACCAAGTCCTTTGCGATCCGGGGCCGGCCCGCCCGCGTGGGCATGATGATCGACATCACGCCGCGCAAGCAGGCCGAGGAGAAGCTGCGCGACCTGAACATGGAGCTCGAGCACCGGGTTCACGAGCGGACTGCCCAGCTCGAGAGTGCCAACAGGGAGCTGGAGGCCTTCTCCTATTCCGTGTCGCACGACCTGCGCGCGCCCCTCAGGGCGATGGACGGCTTCTCGACGGCCGTCATCGAGGACTTCGGCACGCTGCTGCCTGCGGACGGCCTGCGCATGCTCCAGACGATCGGCAAGTCCGCCCAGCAGATGGGCGAGCTGATCGACGACCTCCTCACGTTCTCCCGCCTGAGCCGCCAGGCCCTCCAGAAGCAGGCCGTCAGCACCGACAAGATGGTGGCCGGCGTCCTGGACGAGCTCGGCGCCCCGTGGCCGGGCCGCAAGGTCGACATCAGCATCGGCTCACTGCCGTCCTGCGAGGCCGACCCCAAGCTCCTGAAGCAGGTCTGGCTCAACCTCCTCTCGAACGCGCTCAAGTACACCGGCAAGCGGGACACGGCCATGGTAGAGATCGGCTGCCGCCGGGATGCCTCAAGGAACGTGTATTTCGTGCGCGACAACGGCACGGGCTTTGACATGCGCTATGCCTCCAAGCTTTTCGGCGTGTTCCAGAGGCTCCATCACCCGGAGGACTTCGACGGCACAGGCGTGGGCCTGGCGATTGTCCAGCGCATCGTCCACCGGCACGGCGGCCGCGTCTGGGCCGAGGCCGAGTTGGACCAGGGATCGACCTTCTCCTTCACGCTGAACGGGGAAACCGAACTATGAACGAATCGAATGCCGTCGAGATGCTGCTCGTCGAGGACAGCCCGCAGGACCTGGAGCTTGCGCTAAGGGCGCTTCGCAAGGCCAACATCATCAATGACATCCATGTTGCGCGCGATGGCGCCGAGGCGCTCGATTTCATCTTCTGCGAGGGCGCGTACGCCAGCCGGGTCTTCAGCGGGGGACCCAAGCTCGTCCTCCTTGACCTCAAGCTCCCGAAGGTCGACGGCCTCGAGGTCCTGAAGCGCATCAAGACCGATCCCCGCACGAAGCTGATCCCGGTCGTGGTCCTGACGTCCTCGCGCGAGCAGAGGGACGTCGTCGAGAGCTACGAGCTCGGCGTCAACAGCTACATCGTCAAGCCCGTCGACTTCGAGAGCTTCGTAACCGCGGTGCGCGACCTCGGTCTGTACTGGATGATCCTCAACCTCCCGCCCAAGCCGCGCGCATGACCATGGCCCGGCCGCTCAAGGTCTTGATCGTCGAGGACAATCCCAGCGATATGGAGCTTGTCCTGATGCAGCTGCGCCACGACGGCTACGAGCCGCAGTGGGAACGGGCGGAGACGGCCGCCGAGTTCAAGGCGCTGCTGCGGCCGGACACCCAGCTCATCCTTTCGGACTACCAGCTTCCCCAGTTCAACGGCCTGGAGGCCCTCGCGCTCCTGAACGCGAGCGGCCTCGACATCCCCTTCATCCTCGTGTCGGGCACCATCGGGGAGGACCTCGCGGTGCGCGCCATGAAGGCCGGGGCCGCGGACTACCTCCTGAAGGACCGCCTCGCGCGCCTTGGCCTCGCGGTCGAGCACGGCCTCAACCAGGCCCGGCTGCGCCGGGAGCAGAGGAAGTCCGTCGCCGACCTGAAGCTCTTCCGCTCGCTGTTCGACCAGTCCAGCGACTCGCTGGAGGTCATCGACGCCGAGACCGCGCGGTACGTGGACGTCAACGAGAAGGGCCACCTGGACCTCGGCTACAGCCGGGACGAGTTCCTCGGCCTGAGGATCTTCGACGTCGACCCGATGATCGACGAGCACGTCTGGACCCAGATGCTCGCCAAGATGCGCACCGGCGGGCGCAACACCGGCGAAAGCCGCCACAGGCGCAAGGACGGGACCACCTTCCCCGTCGAATTCAGCGCGAAGCGCGTGTCGCTCGACCGCGAGTACGTGGTCGCGGTCGTGCGCGACATCTCCGTGAGGAAGGAGCTCGAGGCCAAGTTCTTCCGCGCGCAGCGCCTGGAGGCCATCGGCTCCCTGGCGAGCGGCATCGCGCATGACATGAACAACATCCTGGCGCCGATCATGATGTCGGCCCCGCTCCTGCGCCTGGGCCTGTCCGACGAGGAGATCAACCAGACCGTCGAGACGATCGAGATGAGCGCCCAGCGCGGCTCGGAGCTCGTCAAGCAGCTGCTGACCTTCGGGCGCGGTGTCGAGGGCGCGCGCCGGATCGTCCGCCCGGAGCTCCTCGTCCGCGAGATGGCCAAGATCGCCCAGCAGACCTTTCCCAAGAACATCCAGATCGTCGAGGCCGCGCCTAAGGGCCTCTGGCCCATCATCGGCGACTCGACGCAGCTGCACCAGGTGCTGCTCAACCTGAGCGTCAACGCCCGGGACGCCATGCCGGCCGGCGGCACGCTCACGATATCCGCCTCCAACCTCGAGTTCGACGCGCTGACGGCGGAGGCGACCGCCGGCGCCAAGCCCGGCCCCTACGTCCTCATGCGGGTCACCGACACGGGCACGGGCATCTCCGCGGACGTCATCGAGAAGATCTTCGACCCATTCTTCACGACCAAGGAGCCCGGCAAGGGCACGGGCCTCGGGCTCTCGACCGTCATCGGCATCGTGAAGAGCCATGACGGCTTCATCTCGCTGAAGAGCGAGGTCGGCAAGGGGAGCAGCTTCGAGGTCTACCTTCCCGCGACGCCGCAGGGCAAGGACGCTGGACCGTCGGACGAGGCCGCGGCCACGGTGCGCGGCGAGGGCGAGCTGATCCTCATCGTCGACGACGAAAAGAAGATCCGGGACACGATCCGCGACCTTCTCGTCAAGTACGGCTACCAGGTCATCACCGCCAGCGACGGCGCCGAGGCGGCCATGGAGTACGCCCGGCACGGCAAGGACATCAAGGTCGTCATCACGGACCTCGAGATGCCGATCATGAACGGCGTGACGCTCGTCCAGGTCCTCAAGCGCATGAACCCGGCCGTCACCGCGATCGTCTCAAGCGGCGTGGCCAGCGTGGAAGGGATGGAGCAGCGCAGGAAGGAGCTCGAGCTCCTCGGGGTGAAGCAGATCCTCAGCAAGCCCTACACGGTGGACGAGATCCTCAGCGCCCTCGCGCAGATCCGCGCCGACAGCAAGGAGCGCCTCTAGGCGGCGCCCCGGCATGCCCGATCAGCTGCTCGGCGCGGGCGGGGGCGGCGGCGGCATCTTGGCCATCGCGCTCTCGTCGGCCTTGTCGGCGATCATCGAGTCGTACCGCTGGATCTCCATCTCGGCGTTGCGCCGCTCGATGTCGGCCAGCTCCACCTGCTTGTCCAACTCAAAGCTTTCCCGGGTGAGGGCGTCCTTCTGTTTGTGGAGCGTGTCGAGCTCGATCGTGAGCTCGGAAACCTTGGCGGAGTAGACCTCGGCCTGCGCGTTGGACTTGTCCGTGTCCTCCTTGATGCGCGCCATGTCCGCGTTGTACTTGTCTTCCTTGTCCTTGGCGGTCTTGGCCTCCTCGGCGGCGCGCTCGACGTTCCGGCGCTCGGCATCCTCGCGGGCCTTGGCCTCGGCGATCTGCTTCTTCTCGTCGGCCTCGGCCTTCTCCTTGGCCATTTCCTCCTTGTGGGCCTGCTCCTTGGCGAGCGCCTCGGAACGGCTGGCCATGTAGAAGACCGTGAATATCGCGAGCAGCGCGACCGGGAACAGGACGTAAAACCATTTTTTCATGAATGAGCCTTTGTGGTTCCGATTCTTAAGTTACTGCTTGGCGGCCTTGGCGGCGGCGGCGGCCGCGGCTGCGGCCCTTGCTGCAGCGGCATCGGCCTCCTGGATCTTCGTCAGCACGTCGGCCAGCTTCTGCTGGTTCTCCTTCGCCGCGACGGTGTACTGCTTGACGAAGGCCAGCTCCTCCTGGGTGCGCTTCTCCTCGGTCTGGATCTTCTCGATCTCGCCCTTGGTGGCCTCGACGTCCTTTTCAAGCTTCTCGGACTGGCGCTCGAGCTTCTGCGCCTCCTGGTCGGCCTTCTCGGCCCCGAGCCTTGCGTTCTCCTTGTCGTCCTTCTGCTGGCGCTCCTTGGCCTCGCGGGCAAGGCGCTCGGCCTTGCGCACCTTCTGGGCCTCGAGGGCGTCATGGATCGCGGCCTCGCGCGCCGTGGCCTCGGCCTGCAGCTTCTCCAGCTTCACCTGCTTCTCGGCGGCGACCTTGGCGGCCTCGACGGCCTCATACTGGGAACTGAAATTCCAGTAGTAGGCCGAGAACGCGACCAGGGCCAAAAGCGGTATTATGAAATAGAGTTTGTTTTTCTTCATATTGATGCCGGAAATTTAGAGTGACTTGTCCGCCGTCGCCGCGGCCGCGGCCGCCGCGTCCTTCTCGGACTTCTTCTCGTCGCGCTCCTTGATGGCCTCCTCTATGGCGTTCTTCAGGCTCTCGGCCTGGTGGTCCTTCTTGCCGTTCAGGAGCTCGATCGCCTTCGTGATGGCCGCATCGGCCTCGTCGAACTTGCCGAGCTCGTACGCTTCGTACGCGACGAAGAGGTACACCGGCTGGGGCTTCGCCATGTTGCCCCGGTCGAGCGCCATCTGGGCGTGCTTGTAGGAGTCCTCGTTGTTGTCCAGCTGCTGGTAGGCCTGGGCGATCTTGAACTCGAGGTCGCCGTTCGTCGGGAACCGCTTCGCGGCCTCCTCAAGCACCTCGATGGACTTGAAGTCCTGGTTGATCTGCTGGTACGACGCCGCGAGCAGAAGCCAGTTGTTGAGGTCGGGGTCGATGTTGCCGTTCTCGAGGCCGCTGTAGAGCAGGTCGGCCGCCATGCCGTACTGGCCGATGTTGTAGTAAAGGGTGAAGAGCGTGTAGTTGTCGCGCGACGACTTCATGAAGCCGAGGGCCTGGGCGCGCTCTATCGTGTCGATCGCGCGGATGTTGTACTTCTTGATGTCGTCCTCGTTCTTGTCCTTCGGGTCCTGGGCCAGGGCCATGTAGAACATGTTCAGGTCCTGCCAGTAGCTGCGGCTGTTCGGGTTGTGCGAGAGGAGGAGCTCGAGGACCTCGGCGGCGCGCTTGTAGTCGTTCTCCTGCTGGAGCGTCGCCAGGAGGAAGGTGTAGAGGCTGTCCTTCGGGTGGATGCTCATCATCAGCGTCTTCTCGACCTGGGTGCGCGCCTTGTGGATCAGGGCGGCATCCGGGTGGGCGGGGTCCTTTGCCACGGCCGAGGCGTAGAGGAGCTGCGCATAGTAGAGGGAGATGTCCTCGGCCGGCTTGTCGCTCAGCTTGAACCAGCGCTCGATGTACCCGATGGCCTTGCCGTAGGACTCAACCTGGAGGTCCTTGTCGTTCTTCGCCCCGTCCGCGGCCTGGTAATAGAGCTGCGACAGGAAGTAGAGCATGTCCATCTCCTGCTTGGCCGAGAAGTAGTGGTGCCTGTCGGCGATCGCGAGCGCGCGCTCAAGGGGGGCGACGGCGGAGGGGTAGTCGCCCTTCTGGGTCAGGATCTGGGCCTCGGTCTCGTTCAGGAACGCCTGGTCGTAGCTGTCGGCATCGGCCTTCTGCAGCAGGTCCTCGACGACCTTCATGGCGTCGTCCCACTGCTTGTTCTTGATCATCGGGTCGATCTTGGCGAGGCCGTCACCGGTGGCGTCGGAGAGCTGGGGAGCCTCGGTGTGGCCCTGCGACGTGTCCTCGTCGTCGGCGCGCAGGGCCGCCGGCAGGACGATGAGGGACGCGAGGGCCGCCAGGCCGACGGCCTTGGGAAATTTGAGGTTCAGGGTCACGTTTAGTTGTCCTCGTTGAGCGTGAAGACGATCGGCACCTGCATGTGCGTGAACACCGCGTGGCCGTTCTTGCGGCCCGGGCGGAACTTCCACTTGCTGACGGCCTGGACGGCCGCCGCCTCGAACTCGCGCTGCGACGAGTGGGCCGCGAACGCGTTCCTCACCTCGCCGTTCGTGTCGACGATGAAGTCGACGAGCACCTCGCCGGAGATGCCGGCGCGCCTCATCTCAAAGGGGAACTGCGGGCGCGCCTGGAACTTGGCCACCGGCTGCTGGTCGAGCTTCGAGATGTCGAAGACCTCGATGCCGCCGAGGCCCGAGCGGGTCTCGGGGATCTTGACGATGTTCTTCGAGATCGCCGTCAGGTCCGGCGGCGGGGGCTCGATCTGCTGCACGAAGGAGTCGGGCGTCACGACCTGCGGGACGTCGTTCTGCATCGGGGGCGCGATGTCCTGCGGGGTCTGGGGCTGGTCCTCGACGACATCGGGCTCGTCGGGCTCGATCTTGGGGATCGAGATCTGGATCGTCGGCTCCTCGTCCTTCACCTTCGGCTTGGCCTTGAAGTGGGAGAGGTCGCCGCTCCATGCGATCACGGCCTCGAGGGTGATCGTGAACACGAATCCGATTATCAGGTCGCGGCGCATAGGGTTAGGGTGTCTGGGTCACTTGCCCGTGTCGGTCGGTCGGGTCTCGATCGAGACCTGCTCGATGCCCGCCTTGCGGATCTCGTCGAGGACGAACACCGTCGGGCCGAACTTCGCTCGGTTGTCGCCGGAGACCAGCACGCGGGGCGTCTGGACCTGGCTCTTGTAGGAGTGAAGTCGGGGACCCACCTCGTTCGCGGAGATCGGCTCCTTGTTCCAGTAGTACGTGCCGGCGTCCGAGACCTGCAGCGTGACGAGGTCGGGGTCGGGCGGCTGGTTGGAGGGCGTCGCCACCGGCAGCTGCACCGGGACCGACTGGATGCGGCTCAGGGAAAGCGTGAAGAGGACGAACGTGGCGAGGAGGAAGAAGATGACGTCGATCAGCGGTATGATCTCGATACGCGCCTTCTTCTTTCCATCTACGGGTCTTGAGCTTCCACCAGCCATTGTGTGAGTTCTATTAGATTGAGGGTTACGAGGAGGAGGCCGACTTGGCCTTGGTCTCGATGAGGACCTTCTGGATGCCGACCTTGCGCACCTCGTCGAAGACATAGATGACGGCCGAGAACGAGGCCTCGGAATCCCCGTTGATGAGGATGCGGGCGTCGTCGGGATGCTCGATGTGGAACGCCTTCAGCCGGGTGAGGAACTCATCCAGCGTGATGGGATCCTTGTCCCAGGCCATCGTGCCCTCCTCGGTGACCGTGATCGTCGCGGACCCGGAGGGGTCGCGCGGCACGCCGGTCTCGGAGGAGGGGAGGTCGACGTGGAGGCCCTGCGACTTGTTCAGGGAGAGCGTGAAAAGCACGAAGGTCGCGAGCAGGAAGAAGATGACATCGATCAGGGGTATGATCTCGATGCGCGCCTTCTTAACGCCTCCGCTGCTCCGTGGACTGGATCCTGCCATGGGGTGGGCGCCTTACTTGGCCAGCGAGTTCTTCGTGATGAGGATCTCGAGGGCGTGGGAGGCGTCGGCGATCTCCTGCTTGGTCTGCTCCGTGCGCGCGTTGAGGATGTTGTACGGGAGGAGACAGGTGACGGCGATGCCCAGCCCGCACATCGTGGCGATGAGCGCCTCGGCGACGCCGCCGACGATCGTGTTGGCGGCCGCGCCGATGTCGCTTCCGGCGGCGCCCAGGGCGCCGAAGGTCTTCATCATGCCCGTGACCGTGCCGAGGAGGCCGAGGAGGGGGGCCGCGGTGATGCAGGTGTCGAGCGTGGCGACGCCCTGCTGGTAGCGGGCGAGCTCCTGGGCCGACGCGCGGAAGAAGGCGTTCGACATGGAGTCGATGTGGGTGAGGCTGTAGACCACGATCCGGGCGATCGTGTCCTGGCTCTTCTTGCCGAGGGCGAGGGCGCCCTCGATGTCGTTCCTCTCGACGCTTTCCAGCATCTTGGCGACGACCTCGGGCTCGCGCTGGCCGTTCTCGCGGATCAGGAAGAGGAGGCGCTCGATGATGACCGTCAGGCCGACGGTCGCGAGCAGCAGGATGGGCCACATCATGAAGCCGCCGGCGGCGAACAGCTCCATCGGCGTCTTATTCAGGAGAACTACGAAGGCTAGGCTATGGGTGATCATGTTTGGAAAGAGCGGGTCTAGAGTTTCGAATCAATTTGCGAATCAGACAGGGGTCAATGGTTCAACGGGAGCGTTTGTAAAAAGTCAGGGTCGATTTGATCTGCAGGAACTATGCCGCATTGATTCCGGAGACCCTGCGAAAGCGGTCCGGATAGGGGGGATACCTGTCAAAATCAGGGAGGGGATAAGAAGGGAATGCGGATGAGTGTTCATCGAAACAGGGGTGTCAACCCACATTTCTCTCCGGCCAAAGCAAAACCTTGCAAGGGGTGATCGCAACAAGGGTGTTGGGGATTATTTTTGAACGCTGGCAACCAACTTCGGCGTCAAGACTCGGCCGGTTATGGGGGCTGGCACCCGCACAACACCGGCCGCGGGAAAAACCCTTCGCGAACCCTTGGAAAAAGTGGCTGCCCGGCTAGGACTCGAACCTAGACAAAACGAGTCAGAGTCGTTTGTGCTACCATTACACCACCAGGCAGTGGAAAAACATCGGCGAAAGTGGAGCCGGCGATGGGATTCGAACCCGCAACCGCCTGTTTACAAAACAGGTGCTCTACCGTTGAGCTACGCCGGCCCGGAATCCGAAGGATCCTGAGTCTTGACTGGGAAAAAACACCGAAAAAAATGGTGGCTCCCTCGGGACTCGAACCCGAAACCTACTGATTAAGAGTCAGCTGCTCTACCATTGAGCTAGAAAGCCATCTAACTGAGGAGTCAAAAGCTCAAAATAAGCAGGGGTAAGTCAACTCGATTTCGAGGGTAAGCGCCCGATTCAGTACTCGGCGTGGACCCGGATCCCGAAGACATTGACCGGTCCCCGGTCCCGGTTGTATCCCGGGTCTAGAACGTACTGGTAGTCCGCGCTAAGCGTGAGCGCCTTGGCGATCCTCAGGCTGTAGTAGGTCTCTTCCACGCACTCGGGCCCATAATCGAGGCGGCCGTCGCCGACGATGAAGCCGTAACCGCCGGCGGCAAGGTAGTCGCGGTGCTCGGTGGAGAGGCCGCTGACGACGCCGGCGATCCCGAGCGTGTCGTCCGGGCGACCCCAGCGCTTTCCCGACACGCTCACACCCCCGGACACCGACCTGTCGATCTCCGTGTAGGCCCAGGTCTCGGTCCGCCCGTCGTCAAAGCCCGCGCGGGCGAACACGCCGACGCCGTCCGCGACTTCCTGCTCCCAGTTGATGCCGGCCCCCGTCTTCGAGCGGTAGGCTCGGCTGAGCGTGATGTCCGGGGGCTGCGGCCCCTCCAGCGCCGCCTGGTAGAGACCCATGTGCGCGCGGTTCCAGAAGGCGAGGGGCCGAAGGACCCCGGGTCGTCCCCCGACCGTGTACCGCTCCTCCCACTCGACGACCTGGCCGAAGGCCTTGTCGAGGTGGTCGTCCAGCGGCAGCTCGTTGGCGAACTCCGGCTCCATGAATATGCCGTACCGCAGCGTCCGCGCCGGCAGCGTCCATTCGGCGGTGAACCCGCCGGTGTAGCCCTTCGCGTCCGCGGGATAGTCCCACGCCCCATCGTCGACAAGGGCCCAGTTCAGGAACTGCGTCCGCGCATCGTGGCTGTACGCGTTGTTGTCGAAGATGTCGGTCGCGCTCAGCTTGCCGAGGGTGAGGGTGAGCCGGCTCTCGTCCTGGGCCCCGGCGACCTGGTTCTGGTCGTCGTCGACGGGCGAACTCGGGCCGCCGAGGTTCACCACCTGGCGGATGAAAAGCCGCGCCGTGTCGTACTGGGGCGTCGTGGACGACGCCCGGGAGCCCTCGCCATTCGGGAAGTCGGCGATGCCGACCGTGTCGCTCAGTCCCTGGCCCTGGGTGACCTCGGGGTCGAAGTAGAGCCCGGCCCCGTCCCAGAGCGAATGGCCCAGGAACAGGGTCAGGGAGATCGTGTGCTTCGATTCCTGGTTCGGGTCCAGGCTGTTCATGCCGGAATAGGGCGAGTCGATCCCCGGGTGCATCTGGAGGATATACGTCGCCTGGGCATGGAACGTAGAGTCCGCCGGCGCCTGCGCGGGCGCCGCGGCCTGCTGGGCGCGGGCCGCCTGGGCGCAGAGCGCGAGGACCGACCAAAGCAGGGTGCCGCGCTTATGACGCGTTATACGGAACATTTCGATATGTGAAACAAATGATTTTGAGTCGTCAAAAAGAATCGTGCTCCGGCTCCGGGCCCGCCGGATTGGCCGCCGCGGCCAGCGACCCCGTTTCATCCAAATGCGGCAATGCAAAAACGCTTCCCCGTGTGACGATCCCATTAAATCTTCACTAACTCGCGCCTGGTTCCCGGGTTCAGGGAACGGGCCGGCGGGACGGGCTGGATTTTTCCCCTTGCCAACCCCCCTCCCGCTCTATGGTTTTGACCACTTCCCTCATGCAAAAGACCAAGAAGTCCATTGCCAAGCGCTTCAAACTGACCGCCCGCGGCAAGCTGATGCGCCGCACACCCGGTTTCCGCCACCTTCTGTCGGCCAAGTCCACGAAGCAGAAACGCCGTGCCACCAAGGACAAGCTGGTGGCTCCCGGCCACGCCAAGCCCCTCCTTCGCAGCCTCCCGTTCGGCCTTTGAGCCGGCACCAGGGGCTACATCCATCCAAACGACGCCTGGCGGGTGAATCTATAAGCCGACCTGCCGGCGCTTAACCAAAGGAACCACACAACATGGCTCGTGCAACAAACTCCCCCGCGTCGCGCAAGCGCCGCAAGAAAGTGCTGAAATACGCCAAGGGCTATTTCGGCAGCAAGTCCAAGCTCTTCCGCTACGCGAAAGAGGCCGTCCAGCACGCCTGGCAGTACGCCTACCGCGACCGCAAGAAGAAGAAGGGCGAATGGCGCTCCCTCTGGATCATCCGCCTGAACGCGGCATGCCGCGCCGAGTCGATGAGCTACAGCCGCTTCGTCGAGGGCCTCAAGGCCTCCGGCATCGAGCTGGACCGCAAGGTCCTCGCCGACATCGCCGTCCATGACGAGGTCGCCTTCAAGGGCCTGGTCGCCCAGGCCAAGGACGCCCTGAAGTCCAAGGCAGCCGCCAAGAAATCCTGACGCAGGGAAGCAGTGGAGATGCAAGAGCAACTCTCCTCGCTTCTCTCCAAGGCCACCTCCGAGCTCCAGTCGATCCGGGCCCGCCCGGAGCTGGAGTCCGCCAAGGCCCGCTACGTGGGCCCCAACGGGGAGTTCACGGCCCTGCTGAAGCAGATGGGCACCGTCGCGAAGGAGCTTCGCCCCGCGATGGGCAAGCTCGTGAACGAGTCCAAGGCCCGGCTGCAGGCGCTGCTCGACGAGAGGCTGCGCGCGATCGAGGAGTCCGAGCTGTCCGCCAGGCTGGGCCCGCCGGTCGACCCGACGCTCCCGTCGCCCGACGCGGCCCCCGGGACCTTCCACCCCCTGACGCTCATCCGCGAGGAGTTCTGCCGGATCCTGCGCAAGGTCGGCTTCACCGTGGCCGACGGCCCCGAGGTGGAGACCGAGTTCTACTGCTTTGACGCCCTGAACACGCCCGCCGACCACCCGGCGCGCGACGCCCAGGACACGTTCTATTTCCCGATGGCGGCGCGGTTCGGCAATGTCGTGCGCCACGTGCCGGGCGAGCGCTACCTGCTGCGGACGCACACGTCGTCGGTGCAGGTGCGCACGATGATGAAGGGGCCGCCCCCGATACGGATCGTGTCGCCCGGCCGCGCCTTCAGGCGCGACACCTCCGACGCCACGCACAGCGCGAACTTCCACCAGCTCGAGTGCCTCTACGTCGACCGCAACGTGACGGTGCGCGACTTGAAGGCGCTCCTGGACTACCTCTTCGAGTCCCTGCTCGGGCCCGGCACGAAGACGCGCTTCCGCCCGCACTACTTCGGCTACACGGAGCCCAGCTTCGAGGTGGACCTCTCTGCCAGGCACCTGCCGAAGGTCAACAAGGACTGGATCGAGATCGGCGGCTGCGGCATCGTGGACCCCGAGGTCTTCAGGGCCGTGGGGTACGACCCCGAGGTCTGGACGGGCTACGCCTTCGGCATGGGCCTCGAGCGCCTCGCCATGACCGTCTACGGGATCGATGACATCCGGCTTTTCTACCAGAACGACCTGCGCTTCCTCGGGCAGTTCAGGGGCGGGATCTGAGCGGCCATGAGAATCTCGCTCAACTGGATCAGGGACTACGTCGCGCTCGACGCCCCGGTCGATGAGATCACCCGCGCGATCACCTTCCTCGGCTTCGAGGTCGAGCACGTGGGCACGACGGGCGTGCCCAGGCTCGCCGGCGTCGTCGTCGGCGAGGTGCTGACCCGCGACAAGCACCCGAACGCCGACAAGCTTTCCGTCTGCACGGTCGACGTCGGGGTGGCCGGGGGCGCCAAGACGATCGTCTGCGGCGCCCAGAACTACAAGGTGGGCGACCGCGTGCCGGTCGCGCTTCCCGGCGCCGTCCTGCCGGGCAACTTCGTCATCAAGCAGTCGAGGATCCGCGGCGAGCTCTCCGACGGGATGATGTGCTCGGCGAAGGAGCTCGGGATGGGGGAGGACCAGTCGGGCCTCCTGATCCTGCCGGGCCGCCCTGCCCTTGGGGCGCCCCTCAACGACGTCCTTCCCCCCGGCGACACGGTCTTCGACATCGAGATCACGCCCAACCGCCCGGACTGCCTCTCCCACATCGGGATCGCCCGCGAGCTGGCCGCGTGGTTCCGCAAGGACCTCGCCTACCCTCAGGAGAAGTTCCGGGGCGACACCGGCTCCGCCTCGCGCCCCGACCTCTTCACCTCGGTCCGCGTGGACAACTCCGAGGACTGCCCGCTCTACATGGCGCACGTCGTCACGGGCG
>Ga0302324_100016466_pt1 | contig 14730 bp, 13 predicted proteins | sample Palsa_T0_1_FD_201949 | JGI IMG/M metagenome (GOLD analysis project Ga0302324, IMG submission 201949) | Peat permafrost microbial communities from Stordalen Mire near Abisko, Sweden - Palsa_T0_1 | ecosystem: Environmental > Terrestrial > Soil > Palsa > Peat permafrost | place: Sweden: Abisko...
CTCCTTGGCCTGATCGGCGTCCGCTTTGAAGTGCATGGTGATGTAGTAGCCTTCGCGGACGTCGTCGATCTCGTACGCCAGCCGGCGCTTGCCCGGCTTCTCGAGCTCACCGACGACCTCGCCGCCGCGCGTCTTCACGCCCTCGGCGATCGCGTTTGCGCGCTCGTCGACCTCGGTCTCCTCGAGGCCGGGGCGGAGGATATAGGTGATCTCGTAGTCGTTGATGGTGGCGGTGGCCATGATGCCCTCTCTGGACGCCGGCAGGGCCGGCGGCCCGGCGCGGGGCCGGGCAGCGGGATGACTCCGGCGCCGAGAGGCGCCCGGAGAACCCCCGGATTCTATCACGCGCTTCCGTCCGGCGACAAGGCCGCGCCGGCCGCTCGACGCCCGCTTAGGCCATCTGGCGAACGGACCCCGGGCCGCCGCTGGGAACGAGCTTCCTATGCGCTCGATCCTCGACCGGTACGCTCCGGCGCCGGCGTTCGACGAGTTTGCATCAGCCGACGGTCGGCCCCGGGCGCACTACGCGACCCTCGCCACGACCCTGGCGGGCATCTCGGCGGCCGACTTCCGTCACCGCGTGACGACGGTCAACTCGGTCCTCCTCCAGCGCGGGGTGACCTTCACGGTCTACGCCGACGCGCGAGGGACCGAGCGGATCCTGCCTTTCGACTTGATCCCGCGGATCATCGCGGCCGACGAGTGGGAGACGATCTCGCGCGGCGTCGCCCAGCGGGTCCGGGCGCTCAACGCCTTCCTGCGCGACGTCTACGGCGAGCAGCGCGCGCTGCGCGAGGGGATCGTCCCGCGCGACCTGGTCTACTCCTCGCAGCACTTCGAGCCCGAGGCGATCGGCGTGCGACCGCCGCGCGACACGTACGTCCACGTCTCGGGGATCGATCTCGTGCGCGACGCCGAGGGCAACTACCTCGTCCTCGAAGACAACTGCCGCACGCCCTCGGGCATCTCGTACGTGCTCGAGAACCGCGATGTGCTCAAGCGCGCCTTCCCGCGGTTGTTCGCCGGCTACGATCCGCTGCCGGTTGACGACTACCCGCGCCGGCTACGCTCGGCGCTGCTCGCGACCGCGCCGCCCAACGCGCTCGAGCCGACGATCGCGATCCTCACGCCGGGCGTCTTCAACAGCGCCTACTTCGAGCACACGCTGCTGGCGCGCCGGATGGGCGTCGAGCTGGTCGAGGGCAGCGATCTCTTCGTGCGCGACAACGTCGTCTACATGAAGACGACGCGCGGCCCCGCGCGAGTCGACGTCCTCTACCGCCGGGTCGACGACGAGTACCTCGATCCACTGTACTTCCGCAGCGACTCGACGCTCGGCGTCGCCGGGATCTTCAACGCTTACCGCGCCGGCAACGTCACGCTCGCCAACGCGATCGGCACCGGCGTCGCCGACGACAAGGCGATCTACCCGTACGTCCCCGCCTTCATCCGCTACTACCTGGGCGAGGACCCGGTGCTGCAGAACGTCCCGACCTACGACTGCTCCAACGCCGCGCAGCGTGCGCACGTGCTGGGCGATCTGGAACGGCTCGTCGTCAAGCGTACCGCGGCCTCGGGTGGCTATGGGATGCTGATGGGGCCGGCCAGTACCGCCGCCCAGCGCGCGGAATTCGCCGACGCGATCCGGGCGAATCCGCGTGAGTTCATCGCGCAGCCGGTCATCACGCTCTCGGCCCACCCGACCGTCGTCGACGAAGGGCTCGCACCGCGCCACATCGACCTGCGGCCGTTCGCGCTCTGCCACGGCGACACGGTCGACGTCCCGCCCGCGGCGCTGACCCGCGTCGCGCTGACGGCCGGTTCGCTGGTCGTCAACTCTTCGCAGGGTGGCGGCTCGAAAGACACCTGGGTGTTGGGCGACTGATGCTCAGCCGGGTCGCCGAGTCGCTCTACTGGATGGCGCGCAACGTCGAACGCGCCGAGGACCTCGCGCGCTTGATCGACGTCACCGCGACGCGCTCGGTCGACCGCTTCGAGGACGCGCAGCCGCGCTGGCACGCGCTCTACACCGTCGCCGGGGTCGCGGTCCCCGAGGAGGGCGAGCTCGACCGCACGCGCGCGATCGACGACGTCGTCTTCGACTCGGGCTCGCGCTTCTCGATCGCCGCCTCGGTGCGGATCGCCCGGCAGAACGCCGTCGGCGTGCGCGCCGAGCTGACGACCGAGGTCTGGGAGTGCATCAACGGTCTCTACCTGTTCGTCGAAGCACAGTCGGCACGCGCGGTCGGCCCCGATGGGACCTCGACTTTCCTGCGCAGCGTGCGCGACACGGCGCAGGCGTTCGGCGGGATCTGCGACGCAACGCTGGCCCACGACGACGCTTGGGAGTTCCTGCGCATCGGCCGCTTCCTGGAGCGCGCGCGGATGACCTCACGCATCCTGCGCGCCGCCGACGGCGACGTCGGGCCGCACGTCTGGCAGCTGACCCTCGAGGCATGTTGCGCGAGCGCGCCGTTCGCGCGTGCGCGCCGGCAGTCGTCCGACCCAGTCGAGGCGCTGGCCTTCTTGGCGCTCTCGCCGGTCTTCCCGCGCTCGCTGCGCTTCTGCATCCGCGAAGTCGACGCGGCGCTGCACAGCCTCTCCGGCGCGCCGGGCGGGACCTTCGCCGACGACGCGGAGCGGCTCTCGGGCCGCATCGCCGCCTCGCTCGACTTCGCCGGCGCGTTCGACCTCGTGCGCGAGGGCCCGCGCGCCTTCTCGGCCCGGCTGGCCACCGAGCTCGACGCGCTGGGCGGGACGATCTCGACGACTTACTTTCCAGCGGTCCCGGTCGGCTGATGAACTACACGATCGTCCACCGCACGCGCTACCGCTATCCGGTCCCGGTCCACGAGAGCCACACGATCGTGCACTTGCAGCCGCGCAGCGATCTCTCGCAGTACTGCACGCGCTACGAGCTGATCGTCGTCCCGCGCTCGCGGGTCTTCTCCTACACCGATCGCTACGGCAACGACGTGCAGCATTTCGGCGTCCTCCCCGAGCACGGCGTGCTCGACGTCGTCGCCCGCTCGCAAGTCGTCACCGTGCGCGGCGATCCGCAGCCGCCACCCGCCACGTCGCGGCGGCTGATCGACGAGGATCCGGCGCTCGACACGATGTGGGAGTTCCTGCACGAGAGTCGCTACGTCCGCTTCGGCGTCGAGCTCGACGCGCTGGCGTCGCTGATCGGTGAACCGGGTCCCGACGACGACCTCGCCGCGTGGTTCGGGCACGCCTCGCACCAGGTCCACGAGTCGTTCACTTACGAGTCGGGGCTGACGACGGTCCACGCCACGGTCGCCGAGTCGATTCGACTGCGCAGCGGCGTCTGCCAAGACTTCGCGCACGTCCTGGTCGCGCTGTGCCGGCGAGCCGGGATCCCAGCGCGCTACGTCAGCGGCTACGTCCACTCCGGCGGCGGCGAGATGCTCGGCGCCGAAGCCTCACACGCCTGGGCCGAGGCGTATCTCGGTCCAGCCGGCTGGGTCGGCGCCGATCCGACCAACGACACCTGGATCGGCGACGCCTTCGTGCGCCTGGCGATGGGGCGTGACTATCGCGACGTCAGCCCGGTGCGCGGTGTCTACCGCGGCGCGTCTGCCAGCACGATGTCGGTCGACGTCGCGGTCGAAGCGCTCGCCTACGCGCAGCAAGATATCTACGAGCAACTCGAAGCCGAACAGCAACAGCAGCAAGCCGAACAGCAGCAACAACAGGAGCAGCAGCAGCAGTAGACCGTCAGTTCGACGTACCCGGGGTCGGCGAGACGGCGGGGGCGGCTGTCGCGGTCGCCGGGAAGAGCTGGTCGAGCGCGAGCGGCATCGCGCGCTCCGATACGGCGGTGACGCCGGCGCCGAAGTTGTTTCCGCCGCCGCCCATGTCAGCCTCCCCGGCCCCGTGGGCGAGGACGGCGCCGCCGCAGCTCAACAGCGCGACGTGCATCGACGCATGCGAGCGGCCCGAAAAGGACGATTGCTCGACCCGAACGTTCGGCACGATGATCGCCTGCGTACCGTTCGCCGCGCAGAGCTTCGCGGCGCCCGTGATGGCGCTCAGGTGATCCATCGGCGTCCCTAGCTTGACGTCGAGCTTGCGCGCCTGCAGTTGCACCAGCAGCGAATGCGTCACGTCGGCGATGTGGGGATCGGCGATCGTCGGCTGCCCCAGCGGCAGCAGCAGATACGACGTCGGTCCCACCAGTGGCGTAGCGGGCGCCGTCACGGCGGCCACGCCCGTCGGCCCCGGCGGGATCACGGCCACCGCGAACGCCTGGGCGGCGGTCAGCTCCGCCGCGCGGAACGCGGTGTCGACGTACGAGCCGAGATTCGCGGGCGAGAAACCCATGCCGCCGGGGTTCTGATCGCCGGTCGTCGTCGTCGACCAACGAATCGTCCCGTCGCAGCCGACCTCGTCGAGCCGGAACTCGACGTGCACCGGATAGTGGTAGATCGTCGTCAAGAGGCCGATCGGGACTCTTTTGAGCGTCTGCTCGTAGCGGCCCTCGGGGATCAACAACGCCGTCGCGTGATTGTCCGCGCAGATTTTGGCCGCGCCGGCGACCGCGTCGAGATGATCCAGCGGTGGAATGACCGTGACCGCCACGCCTGCGGTGGCTAGGTCCTTGGCGAACGTCTGCGTGATCGCGACCGCGTGCGGATCGGTCGTCTTCGCGTCTTCCTCATACGGCACCAGCACGAGTCCCGGGGCCGGCAGCTGTGTCGGCACCGAGGTGGCCGGGCTAGGCGTCTGCGCGAGTGCTACTGCGGACGCGTTGAGGCCGGCCAGCATCAAAATACCGGCCATGGTCATGGCTTTTCCTAGTGACATGGTACCCCTTTACGCTTGTCGGTCGAACGTGCAGCAAAGTTTACAGCGCGCGCCGCGCCGTCGCGGACGGGATGCCGGCGTTTAGAGATGCGGTAGCGGGCGGCGCTATTCGCCGAGGTAGAGGTCCGCGAACATGTCGTCGATCGGATAGGTGAAATCGGGCAGCGCGGGGTGCGTGACGATCTCGCCGGGGCCGAAGCGGGTCGTGCCGTCAGGGGCGTGCGCGATCACCGTGCGGCGCGGCGGGTCGACGACGAACACGACCTGCGTCCCGGCGGCAAGGTACGCGCCGATCTTCCAGGCGAGGCGCCGTTCGCTCTCGCCGGCGGAGAGGATCTCGACGGCGACGTCCGGCGCGTGTGGTGGCGTTTGCACCCCCGCGCCGCCCAGCGCATCGAACGCGCGCCGCGAAAGATACGCGACATCCGGGACCAGGGAAGCGAAGCGCTGCCCGGGCACCCGAAACTCGTAGCGCCATTCCCCGAGGGCGGTCCCGCGATCGCCAGCCCAGACTCGCAGCGCCGTCGTCCAGCGGTACTCGAGTTCCTGGTGCCGCTGCTTCGGGCTCATCTTCTGGACGAGCTCGCCGTCGATGAGCTCGGTCGCCGGCTTCGTCTCGGGGATCTCGACCGGGCTGAGCATGCTTGCCTCCTCATGCCATGCTATCACTCCGGCAGGCCCGCCCGTCAAGGGCGGCCGAAGCTGCGCGCGATGCGCTCCTCGTTCCTCGCCGCCGCAACGCTCGCTACGCTCGCCTGCGTGTGCGCCCTCGCCGCGCCCTTCGCCGCGCGCGCCGCGACGCTGCCGCGTCCCGCGCACGTCGTCGTGGTCATCGAGGAGAATCACACGTTGGCGCAGATCGTCGGCAACCCACACGCGCCGTACCTCTCGGCGCTGGCGGCGCACGGCGCGCTGTTCGTCGACGCGCACGGCGTGACGCATCCGAGTTTGCCGAACTACTTCGCGCTCTTCGCCGGCCTCGAGAACACCAACGGCGACGGCTGCCCGGCCCACGCCGTTCCGGCCCGCGCGCCGAACCTGGGCAGCGAACTCGACGCGGCGGGCTTCTCGTTCGTCGGCTACGCCGAGTCGTTGCCGGCGGAGGATTGGAAGGGCTGCTGGGCCGGTCCGTACGCACGCAAGCACGTCCCGTGGGCGCAGTTCACGAACTTACCACGCAGCGCGAGCGAGCCGTTCTCGGCCTTCCCGACGGCTTTCGAGACGCTGCCGACGGTCGCATTCGTCGTCCCCAACGTCGAGAACGACATGCACGACGGGACGGTCGCACAGGCCGACGACTGGGCGCGCGAACACCTCGACTCGCTGGTCCGCTGGGCGGCGGCGCACGACACGCTGGTCGTCCTCACCATGGACGAGGGATACGACAAGACCAACTCGATCCCGATCATCTTCGTCGGCCCGATGGTGCTCCCGGGCCGCTACGCCGAACGCATCGACCACCTCAACGTGCTGCGCACCCTCGAGGACATGTACGGCCTGGCGCCGACCGGCGCGGCGGCGCACGTCGCGCCGATCAGCGACTGCTGGCGTGCGCGCTGACGTCGCTCAGCGCCTGCGCGAAGCGCGTCAGCGCCGAGTAGCGGTGGATCATCAAGAGATTCTCGGAGTCGCCGGCGCTCCCCCAGTCCTCGGTGAAGGCCAACTCGTAGCCGTTCTGCGCGGCCAGCCGAGCGACGCGCGCGTCGTAATGATCCTCGGGGTAGACGAGCGCCCAAATCTTCACGCCCAGGCGATGCTCGAGCGAGAAACGCGAGAGGGTGTACTCGTGAACGACGTCGGCGTCGGAGAGGACGCGCAGGTCGGGCGGATGGTTCGCGGTCTGGCTCTGGATCGTCATCAGGCCGCTGCGCGCCATCTCCAGCAGCTGCGGCCAGGTATTGTGGCGCTTCCCGTGCGTGGTCAACCCGACGAAGTTCGAGTGCACGAACATCGCCGCCGGCCAGCCCGCTTGCCGCAGGAGCGGGAAAGCGTTCTCGTAGATCCCGTGGCCGTCGTCGTCGAAGGTGAGGACCACGGGCTTCACCGGCAGCGGCGCGCCGCGTTCGAGATGCTCGCGCAGCGCCTGCAGCGTGACGACGTGAAAGCCGCCGCGCCGGATCGCGTCGAGCTGGCTCTTGAAGGTATCGAGCGGGGTGTCGAACCAAACTTCTTGCGGTCCGGCGACGACGTCGTGCCAGACGATGACGGCGACGTAGGGTGAGCGGCCACCGGGCGCGACCTGCGGCAGCCCATCGTCCGCCACGGCGGGCAGCGCGACCAGCGACCCCATCAGCAGAGCGAACGAGGCGAGGATCCGAGTGACCATCGGGAGACGTGTTGCGCCGGCGCGGGCCTCGTTCCCCCGTCGCTTCCCGAAACGGACGCTGACGATCGTGCTGATCATCCTGGCCGTGCTGGTGGTCGGGTTCTTCGCGGCGCGCGACCCGATCGAGCGCAGCTACCTGCAGTGGCAGCTCGGCCAAACGGTCGGCGGCGACGCGGCGATCGACGGACTGCACCACGGAGACGGCGCGACGATCCTCGAGGGCGTCCACCTGCAGAGCAAGGGCGGCGCCTTCACCCTCGACGCCGACCAGCTCGACCTCCAAGTCGTCGACGGCGTGCTGCACTTGCGCGCGCACGCGCCGCGCGTCAGCGCCGCGCTCGACTCGGTGCAGGGCGACGAGGCGCAGCGCCTACGCGACTTCGGCGGCTGGCTGGGGGCGCATGCGCTCGCACTCGAGGTGCAGGGCGGGACGCTCACGCTCGCGCGCGGCGCGGGCGCGACGCAGACGCTCGCCTTCGAGAACGCCACCGGTACCGCGCGCCTGGATGCCGACGGAACGTTCGGCGCCGACCTGCAGCTCGCGCTGCGCGACGGCGGTGCGACCTACCCGATCGTGCTGCGCTCCCAGCCGGCCGACGCCGGCGCCGCCGACGTGCAGCTGACCGCGAACGAACTCCCGCTCACCCCTTTCTCGGCGCTCTTCGTGTCCGATCGGCTCGCGCTGACGGCGGGCGTCGCCCGCGCGGTCGATCTGCGGCTCGACGCCGGCGGACCACACGGGACGCTCGCGCTCGCCGACGTCAGCGCGAACCTGGGCGGCGTCGCGCTGCATAGCCTCAGCGGCCAAGTCACCGTCGCGCCCGACGGCGTCGGCGCCACGCTGCTGACCGGCGCGGTCGGCGCGATCCCGGTCAACTTCTCCGGCGAAGTGCACGACGTCCACTCGTGGCCCGCGCTGCTCGACGACGGCACGCCGGACCTGCGCGCGGTCGTGCGGCTGTTCGGCGACGTGGCGACGCAGCCGGCGGTGAGCTGGATGACGTTCGAGACGACCGCGCCGGGGATCGCCTACGGACAGTACGGCATGACATTGGCGGATATTCCACGCGCCGTCTCGGTGCTGCTGATCGACCCCGCCGAACCGACGCTGCGCTTCGACACCGCCATCGCCGACGATCACATCATCTCGCGCGGCGCGCGCACCTCGCAGCTCGCCGACCGCACCGGCGCCGTCGCCGGCGTCAACGGCGACTACTTCGACATCGGCCGCACCTACGAGCCGCAGGGACTGCTGATGCGCGGCGGCGTGCTGCTGCGCGGCCCGGCCGACCGTGAGGCGCTGGTGATCGACAAGCACAACCACGTCACCTTCGCCGTCTTCCGCATGCGCGGCGCGGTCGTCGACGGCACGCGGCGCTACGGCATCACCCAGCTCAACTCGTGGCCGCTCGAGGACACGACCGTCATCACGCCCGACTACGGCGCGGACCTGCGGCCGGCCGACGGCGTGACCTTCGAGCCGCTGGTCGCGCTGGGCGGCGATCGGTACCGGGTCGTCTCGGCGCTCCCCGCGACGGCGCCGATCCCGGCCCAGCTCGGCGTCGCGTTCGGCCCGAAAGCGAACCGGCCGCTGCCGCGTCCGGGCGACGTCGTCACGATGAACTATGGGCTCGACCCGGCGGTGCCCGACGCCGTCGCGGGGGTCGGCGGCGGTCCGCTGCTGCTGCAGAACGGTGAGTGGTACGAGGATCCCAAGGCGCCCGCGCCGGCCGAGCGCGACGTGCGCTGGGCCGTCGTCGCGCTCGGCACGCTGAGCGATCAGTCGTTGCTGCTGATGACCGTCGACGCGCGCCACCCCGAGCGCTCGATGGGGATGACGCGCCCGGAGTTCGGCGATCTGCTGCGCAGCTTCGGCGTCACCGACGCGATGGCGCTCGACTCGGGCGGCTCGGTGACGATGGTCTCGCGCGCGCCCGGCGACGCTGCGGCGAGCTTGCGCAACGCTCCGTCGGATGAGAATTGGGAGCGGGTGATCTCCGACGCGTTGCTGCTCTACAGCACCGCCCCGCCGGGGACGCTCGTCACCGTGCGCGCGACGCCGCTGCCGCAGGCGCGGATCGTCCCGCCGGGTTCGAAGTGATCGTCCCTCCGGCGGCGCTGGCGCCGCCGGCGCCCTTTCCCGCCATCGTCGCGCAGCACGAGCGTGCGGAGTTCGTCGCGCCCGGCGTCGTGCGCGCCGACTATCGGCTGACGACCGCCGATGGTCCGCTGGTCGTGCACGTCGTCGCGGTCGACCTGCGCGAGCCGAGCATCCACCTGGGCGTCGTCGTCGCGCACGACCAGCTGGTCTCCAGCGGCGAGACCGTCTCGTCGATGGCGGTGCGGACGGGCGCGGTCGCCGGCGTCAACGCCGACTACTTCGACATCGGCCAGACGAACCAGCCGCTGAACGCAGTCGTGCGCGGCGGCGTGCTCGCGCGCACGCCGTCGGCGCGCGCGGTCCTGATGGTCGCGCGCGACGGCAGCGTCGCGTTCGGGACGCTCGGCTTCGCCGGCAGCGCGGCCTATGACGGCCTGCACGTGCCGCTGACGGGCGTCGACGTGTGGCCGCCCGAGGGCGGCGCCTCGTTGCTGACGCCGGCGTTCGGCACGCTGACCGCGGCGCCGGAGGTCACGCTCGTCACGCTCGCGCCGCTCGACGCCGCGCCCGGCGGCACCGGGACGTATCGCGTGCTCGCGGCCGGTCCCGCCGCAGCCGGCTCCGTCAGCGGGACGCTGCTCGCGCTCGGCCCCGCGGCGCTACGCGCCGGGGCGCCGCCCGCCGTCGGCGATACCGTCACCCTCGCGTACGACACGACGCCGCCGCTCGCGACCCTGACGGGGGCCGTCGGTGGTGGGCCGTTGTTGATCGCCGGCGGCGTGGCGGTCGACGATCCCGTCGCGCCGGCGCCCGAAGAACGCGCGGTGCACTTCCCGGTCTCGGGCGCCGCGCTAACGCCGGCCGACACGCTGCTCCTCCTCGCCGTCGACGGCCGGGCGCCGGCCGTCTCGATCGGCCTGACCCGCCCTCAGTTCGCCGCGCTCATGCTCGGCTTCGGCGCGACCGACGGAATGGCGTTCGACTCGGGCGGCTCGGCGACGCTGGTCGGACGCGTGCTCGGCGACGCGCAGCCCAGTGTGCTGGGCGCGCCGAGCGACGGCGCCGAACGCCTCGTCGCCGACGGCCTGTTCGTGTACAGCGACGCGCCCGTCGGTGTCGATCCGCGGCTGGTCGTGCGGCCGTCGGGCTTCGTGGCGCTCCCCGGCGCGACGATCGCGCTGCGCGGCGCCGTCGTCGACGCGGCCGGTCACCGGCTGCGCGACGCGACGCTCGCGCCGCTGCACGCCGACGACGCGCCGGGTCCGCACGTCGCGCACGTCGGCGAGGCGAACGGGCTGCACGCCGAGGTGCCGTACACGACGCTGGCCCGCGTCGCGACGCTCGCCGTGACGCCCGACAGGCCCGATCCCGATCCGCAAGCCACGGTCGACCTGGCCGTGCACGCCTTCGACGCCGACGGCGATGCGGTCACGCTCGGCCCCGACGTGCGTTGGAGCGCCGATCTGGGCAGCCTCGACCCGCACGGCGCGACTGCCGTCTACCGCGCCGTCGCGCGCGATGCGCACGTCACCGTGATCACCGGCGGCGCGAGCGCGACGGTGCTCGTCCACGTCGGCCGGCACGTCGCGACCGTCCCCGGCTTCGCGCCGGGTGCGCTCGCCTACGATTTCACCGGCGGCGCACGGGTCGCTCGCGAAGTGCTCGTGCTGGCGTTGCCGGGCGAGCCGTTGGCGGTCGCGCTCGACGTGCAGGGCGACGGCAACGGCGCGCCGCTGCGCGCGAGCTTCGTCAACCGCTTCGGCGAGCTGCGCGCGCTCACGCTCGCGGCGCACGTCGACTGGCAGGGCTGGCGGCGCGTCACGCTCGCCCTTCCACCCGACCTCAACCCGCCGGTGCGGCTGACCGCGCTCTACGTCGTGCCGTCCCTCGGCGGCCCACCGGTGCGCGCCGCCGGTGCGCTGGCCTTCCGCGATCTCACCGTCGTCCTCCCAGGGAGCCCATGATCCGCTCGCTCGCCCTCATGTTCGCCCTCGTTGCGATGCTCGCCGCGCTCGCGCCGCGCGCCGCCGGCGCCGACGACTGGCTCGGCGTCCCCGTGCTGATGTACCACCACGTCAACGCGCAGATCCCACGCGATCCGGTCGGCGCAGACTTGACCGTTACGCCGAGCGCCTTCGCGGCGCAGCTGGGCTGGCTGCGCGACCACGGCATCCGCACGCTGACGACCCGCCAGCTCATCGACGCGCTCGCGCGCGGCGAGCACCCGCAGCACGCCGTCGTGCTGACCTTCGACGACGGCTACACCGACGGCGCGAGCGTCGCGACGCCGCTCCTGCAAAAGTACGGCGCGGTCGGCAGCTTCTACGTCTCCGCCGGGTTCATCGGCGACGGCCGGCACGCGAGTTGGAAGCAGTTGCGCGCGATGCACACCGCCGGGATGGAGATCGGCTGCCACGGCACCCACCACCTCGACCTGGCGCAGCTCGATCGCGCCGGTGCGGAGGGCGAGATCGCTCGCTGCGCGCAGACGCTGACGCACTACCTTGCCCAACCGACGACCTACGCGTATGCGGCGGGGAAGTGGAAGGCCGAGACGATCGCGATCCTGCGCGAAAACGGCTTCGTCGCCGCGTTGACCGAACGACCCGGCCGTGTAGTGAGTCTCGCCGCTCCCTACACGCTGCCACGCCGGCGCGTGCGCGGCGTGGCGAGCCTAGCCGAGTTCGCCGCAATCGCCACGCCGTGAACCTTCACATCCCCATGGTGGCGCTGGCGTGGACCCAGTCGTTCCACGCGTTGAGGGCCCAGGCGATGACGACCCCGCACACGATCGCCAACGGGATCGCGATCGGGAGCACCTTGCGCGCCCCGCGCTCCGCGACGAACGACTGCGCGACGATCATCGACCCCCCGAACCCGAGGACGAGGCCGACGACCGAGTACAGCGCATGCTGGGACACGCGGTCCGTGTTCCCCGCTCGCGGGAGGCGCGCCCCCTGACGCGAAGCGGCGACGGGATGAACCGCTCGCTCCTCCTCGCGGCCACGCTCGCCGCGGCGCTCCCGCTCGCCGGGGCCCCACGCCCGGCCGCCGCCAACGTCTTCTGCCCGGTGACGATCGGGGCGGTCGCCGATCTGGCCGCCGTCGGGCGGACCGGCACCTACGGCATCCTGCTCGACGTCGACCGCGGCGATACGCGGTCGGTGCGCGTGCGTATCGACACCGACCGCACACGCTACGCGCTCGACGTGAACGACGTCCCGCTGATGACGTTCACCGGACTGCGGCTGACGCGCTACTTTGCGCTCCCGCCCGACGAGCACCCGGTCGCCGCCTGGGTGCAGGCGACCGGCCTCGCGCCGACGCAGCGGCTCGACTGCCCGGTCACCGCGCCGTGGAGCCCCGACGCGCCGCCGAGCAGCGCGGCGGCGCAGGCCGACGCCGACCGCGACCGGCAAGTCGCGATCGACGGGTTCTCGACTCGCACCACGCTGCTGAACCCGCTGGGCTTCGGCCCGTCGGCGCCGCCGGCGTGCGCGCGCCCCTTCGCACCGGCCGCGCCACTCGTCCCACTCCGGCCGCCGTTCCCACCCGAGGCCCGCGCCGTCAACGCGACCGGCGTCGTCGAGCTGCACCTCGACGTCGACGACACGGGCACCGTCATCGACGCGCGCGTCACCCGCTCCAGCGGCTTCGCGCCGCTCGACCGCGCCGCGATCGTGACGGCACTCGCCGCCCGGTTCGCGCCGGCGACCTTCGCCTGCCGCCCCGTCGCGACCAGCCTCGACCTGACGACCGGCTTCGGCGTCTAGGACGAGCGTTCGCGGACGGCGACGGTGAGCTGTTTTTCGAAGAAGACGCTCATCTCGATCTGCGGCGGCGTCATCGAGAGATACTCGCCGAAGGCGTCACAGCGCCGATAGCCGGCCCGTTCGTACACGCGGATCGCGGCGGGTTGCCGTTCGCCCGTCTCCAACCGCAGCACGGCGTACCCACGGCTCTGCGCCTCCGCTTCGATGCGGGCCAGCAGGGCCTGGGCGATGCCTCGACCGCGCACGTGCTCGCGGACGTACATGCGCTTGACTTCGCCGAAGGTCTCGAACAGCGCGACGCCGCCGCAGCCGACGGCGACCCCGTCGAGCCGGGCCAGGAAGAACAGCACGTGCGGTTGGAAGATCGCCTCCAACGACAGGCCGTGCTGCTGCTCCGGCGGATAGTCCCGCGCGAGCGTTCGATCGAGTTCGCCGATCAAGTCGCGAACCTCGTCGGTCGCACGGTGCGCCACCTCGATCGTGATGCTAGGAGCCGCTGACCCGGGCCTCGCGTTTGGTCACGCGCCAGACGTTGCGGACTTCCTTGACCGCACCGAGCTTGCGCAGCAGCGTGTGCAGGTGCTCGAGGTCGGAGATCTGGGCGGTGATCGAGATCAGCGCGCTGCGGTCGCGCTTGACCCGCGCGTTGACCGAGCTGACCTGGGTCTTCGACTCGGCGGCGACGCCCATCACGTCCTGCAAGAGGCCCGGCCGGTCGGCGGCCTCGATCTCGATGTCGACGGCGTGGGTGAGGGCCGAGCGGTCGAGCCACTCCGCCTCGAGGATCCTCTCCGGCGCGGCGTTCATGTAGGCGGTGTTCGGACAGTCGGCGCGGTGGACCGAGACGCCGCGCCCGATCGTGACGAAGCCCATGATCGGGTCGCCCGGGACCGGGCTACAACACTTGGAGAGCCGGACCAGCACGTCGTCGACGCCGGCGATGCGGATGCCGCTGGAGTTGCGCGCAACGCGGCGGCTCGTCGCCGGCCGGGGCAGCGCGGCGATGTCGACCACGTTGTCGGCCTTCGTCTCGTCGCGCAGCCGCGCCACGACCGTCGAGGCGGTCGCGTCGCCGAAGCCGATCGCCGCGAACAGGTCGGTCGCGTTCTGGTAGTTCATCTTGGTGGCGACGCGTTCGATCGCGTCGGCGCGGGCGAGATCGACCCGTAGGCCGGCGCGCGCCAGCTCCTGCTCGACCGCTTCCTGGCCCAGCAGCGTGTTCTCTTCCTTGCGCTCCTTGCGGAACCACTGTTTGATCTTGTGCTTCGCACTGCTGGTCTTGACCACCGAGAGCCAGTCCAACGAGGGGTGGGCCGACTTGTTGGTCAGCACCTCGGCGATGTCGCCGTTCTTGAGCTGGTAGTCGAGCGGGACGATCTTCCCGTTGACCTTCGCGCCGACGCACTTGTGGCCGACGTCAGTGTGTACCTGATAGGCAAAGTCGAGCGGCGTCGCCGCGCCGGGCATCGAGAACACGTCGCCTTTGGGCGAGAACACGAAGACTTGCGAGTCGAACAGGTCGAGCTTGAGGTTCTCCATGAACGTGCGCGAGTCGCGCATGTCGTTCTGCCACTCGAGCAGCGAGCGCAGCCAGGTCAGCTTCTGCTCGAAGTCGTCCTTCTTGCCGCCTTCTTTGTAGCGCCAATGCGCCGCGATCCCGTACTCGCTGGTGCGGTGCATCTCCCAGGTGCGGATCTGGATCT
>Ga0302324_100016470_pt1 | contig 14729 bp, 13 predicted proteins | sample Palsa_T0_1_FD_201949 | JGI IMG/M metagenome (GOLD analysis project Ga0302324, IMG submission 201949) | Peat permafrost microbial communities from Stordalen Mire near Abisko, Sweden - Palsa_T0_1 | ecosystem: Environmental > Terrestrial > Soil > Palsa > Peat permafrost | place: Sweden: Abisko...
GCCCCGGTCGACGCCCCGGATGCCTGGCATCCGGACGACTCGCTATTCGCCCCGCTGTACGCGCCCGATGGGACGCTCATCGGCGTGCTGAGCGTCGATCAGCCGCCTGGCGGCATGCTCCCGGACGCGGCCAGCTGCCGGCTGCTCGAGCAGTTCGCGGTCCACGCGGCGCTGGCGATCGAGCACGCGCGGGTGCATACCTTCGTGGCGGATTCTGAGCGGCTCTTCCGCGCCATGTTCGATCGGTCGCCGATCGCGATCGCGCTGCTGACCGGGGACCAGCACATCACCCGGGTCAACGTCGCCTTCGAGAAGCTGCTCGGGCGGCCCGCGGCCGAGCTGATCGGGAACGTGGCGGCCGAGGTCGCCACGCCCGAGCCGGCGCCCGCCCGCCGGGCCGCCGACGGGGCCGCGAGTTCCTACGGCCAGTACGAGATCCACTTCACCCGGCCGGATGGCAGCGAAGTCTGGGGCCGCGTCAGCTCAACGCTGCTGACCTCGGAGGCCGGGACAGAACCGTGTGTCCTGCTGACCCAGATTGAGGACATCACCGTCTTGCGGACCATCCAGGCGCGCTTCGCCTACGCGGCCACCCACGACCGGCTCACCGGCCTGGCCAACCGGGAGCTGGTGCTCGATCAGCTGGCCGCCGCCCTGACGGAGTCACGGCGGGGCCCCGGCCGGGTCGCCGCGTTCTACTGCGACCTGGATCATTTCAAGGAAATCAACGACACCCTGGGGCACGCCGCGGGCGACCAGCTGCTGGCCGAGGTCGCCCGGCGGCTGGAGCTGACGGCCCGGGAGCAGGACACCGTCGGCAGGCTCGGCGGCGACGAGTTCGTCGTCATCGCCTACCCGGTGCCGTCGGCGGCCGAGGCGGCGGGCATCGCGGGCCGGCTCATGCTGGCGGTCCAGCAGCCCCTGGAGGTGGCCGGGCAGAAGGTGTTCCCGACCGCGTCGATCGGCGCCGCCCTGTCGACCCCCGGCATCGTCGCCGACCAGCTGCTGGCGGAGGCGGACCTGGCCATGTACGCGGCCAAGGCGGCCGGGCCCGGGCGATGGCGGCTGGCCGCGGGAAGCTGACCCCGGGCAGACACGGCCCCGGGAAGGCGGTCTCGGGCAGCAGAACTTGTTATTGCCGCGCGGGGTTGTCCTGCCCGCCGGCCAGGTCCACGCCGCGGTCATCGGCCGGGGCGCCGACATCCCAGGCGGACCCTTCGACGGCGGGCAGGCCGCCGATGATCGGAACGACCGAGCCGTCTTCGCCGACGGCCTCGCCCGTCCGCATGAGGTACCCGGGATCCTCCGTGGGCTCCGTGGGCTCCGTGGGCTCGGGAGGCTCGACGGGCTCGGGGAGCCCCGGGGGGCTGGAAATGCCCGGCTCTTGCTCGGGCGGCACGGCCGGGTTCTGTTCGGGCTGGGTGGCTGCGGTCGTGCCGTTGTCGGTCATGGTGACTCTGGCTACCCATGGGACGCGGTTCTAACAGAGCCGGACGTGGCTTCGATTAAGGGATCGCGCCGGGTCTGGCGGTCGGCGCCGCAGGGCGGGTGACGGGCATCGGCGGCGATGGGAGCAGCTGGATCCCGGAGGTCGCGGGGCGATATTGACACGCCGTTCGCGCTCAACCACTATGAAGCCGCCGCCGGGCCGGGTGACCGATCGGCCGGGTGACGGCAGCTGACCGGAGAGGCGGGCGCGGTTGATCAAGCGAATCCGGCTGGCGACCGCCAAGCGCGGGATCGGCCGTGAGGAGTTCGCCGGCGGCTGGCGGGAGGGCGTCGCGGCGGCGGCTTCGGCGCCGGCCCGGGCCAGGCCGGTCCGGCTGACCGTGTCGGTGTCGCTGCCGGAGATCGCCGCCGACCAGCGCTATGACGGGGTCGCCCTCGAGTGGTTCAGCGACCGCGAGCACCTGCGCCGATTCGAGTCGTGGCTGGGCACGCCGGCCGGGCGGGCGGTTCGGGGGCTGCGGAGCGAGGTCATCGAGCACGACGCCAGCCCGGTCGTGGTCGCCAGCGAGCGCGTCGCGCGCGGGGCCGACTGGCTCGACCGACGCTGGCGGGAAGGCGGGCCGAAGCTCAAGCAGGTCGCGATCGCCGCCCGGGCCGACGGGCTGACCCTCCCCCAGTTCCTCGAGCGGTGGCGCGGCCGGGCCGGGCCGGCCGGGGCGACGCCGCTCCCCGACGCCTACCGCGGGCTGGCCACCGTGCAGAACGACCCGCTGACGGCCGGCGGCCGGGAGTGGGCCTACGACGCGATCAACGAGGTCTACTTCGACAACGCGGACAGCCTGCTCGCCTGCATCGCCTCCCTGGAGCGGGAGCTCGCCGGCGGCGCGGACAGCGACCTGGTCCGCGCGAACTGGTTTCTCGCGGTCAGCGAGGACCCGATCAGGCTGCCGCGGTGACCGACGTCGCCCCGGGCGGATGAAGGCGTGGGGCTGCCGGTGGAACCCGGGACCGTTCGGGATGATGAATTTGATTTGACTTCGCCCTTGGGGCAAGCCCGAGCCTGAGCAGGCCGGGCAGCCTGCCCGGCCTGAGGAGGACGCACGTGGCGCTGATGAGCAGCGGCGAGTTCGCCCGCACGTCCGGGCTGACGCGCAAGGCGCTGCGGCTGTACGACGAGCTCGGTCTGCTCACCCCGGCCCGGGTCGACCCGCAGTCGGGGTACCGGTTCTACGCGCCCGCGCAGCTCGAGCAGGCCCGGCTGGTGGCCTGGCTGCGCCGTCTGGGGATGCCGCTGGCGTCGATCCGCGCGATGGGCGCGCTGTCGCCCGCCGCGGCGGCGGCGGAACTGGCCGCGTTCTGGGAGCGGGTCGAGTCGGAGACGGCCTCGCGGCGAGAGCTCGCGTCCTTCCTCATCGGGTACCTGTCTGGGAAGGACACTGATATGGCATCTCCCGCTTCGGAGGACCTCACCGTGCGGTACGCGGTGCGGTCCGATATCGGGCTTGCGCGCGCGGACAACGAGGACGCCGCGTACGCGGGCAGCCAGCTGCTCGCGGTCGCCGACGGGCTGGGCGGGCACGCGGCCGGCGAGGTCGCCAGCGCGGCGGTGATCTCGGCCCTGCGGCCGCTGGATACGCAGGTGCCGTCGGGCGAGCTGCTGAACGCGCTCGGGCACGCGGTGCAGCGGGCCGAGGGGACGCTGCGGGAGATGGTCGCGGCCAATCCGTCGCTGCGCGGGATGGGGACGACGGTCACCGCGCTGCTGCGGTCGGGGTCCAGGATCGGGCTGGCTCACATCGGCGACACGCGGGCCTATCTCGTGCGCGGCGGCGAGGTCTTCCAGATCACCCGCGACCACACGGTGGTGCAGTCGCTGCTCGACTCGGGCACGATCACGCCGGCCGAGGTGTCGTCGCATCCGCAGCGGTTCCTGCTCCTGCAGGCGCTCGACGGGGAGCACGACTTCGCGCCCGACCTGCAGTTTCATGACGCGGTGGCCGGGGATCGGTACCTGCTGTCCTCGGACGGGCTGCATGCGTGCGTGCCGGCTGACGCGATCACGGCGGTGCTGGTCGGGGTGGCCGATCCCGATGCGGCGGCCGAGGAGCTGGTCAGGCTGGCGATGGAGAGCGGCGGGCCGGACAACGTGACCTGCATCGTGGCTGACATCGTGCCGGTTGGGTGAGGCCGCTTCTTGGCTGCGGGCGGCGGCGGCGGCACGCTTCTTGCTGTTATCTGCACTAGACGGGGAGCCGGGAATTATTGCGCGACGTTTGGATCGGTTTCCCGAACCTTTTGTCGCGCAATAATTCCGGCCCGAGGAACTTCTTGCTGTTATCCGGGCGCTTGGCGTTTGCGGCGGTGGTCGCGGGTGAGGCGGTAGGCGAAGGCGAGCGCGGTTGTGCCGCCTCCGTACAGGAAGCCGCCGACCGCGCCGACGGCTGTGGAATGGTGGTGGAGTTGGATGCCCTGCAGCGGTCCTAGGTAGACGCCGATGCCGAAGATCGCCGCCGCCGTGACCAGGAGCAGCCAGGCTCGGCGGGGGCTGATGATCTCCCGGCGGGGCGGGAGATGTGGGAGCCCGGCGGTGTCGTTGATCGCGTCCGCCATCGTGTCGGCGCTGGCCCGGCGGCCGGACCAGTAGGCCGAGCCGAGGATCGCGGTGCCGACCGTATTGCGGGACGCGCTCGGTCGTGAAGATGTTCCTGATCACCACCGTGTCCGCGGTCAGGGTCAGCGACTGGGCCAGCGCTCGCCCGGCCAGCCAACCCCAGGCCGCCAGCCCTAGGGCGAGTGCGATCCAGACGGCGTGCTGCACCTGGTTGGTCCACAGCGTCAGGGCCAGGTACGCGGCCGGCAGGGAAACGATGATGCCCGCGCCCACGACCCGGGCAATGCGCACCTCGAGGGGCGGGCGCCACGTTCGCTCGGGGGCGCGAGGCGGCTCGGTGATCAGCACGCGGGGAATCGTATGGGTTTATGTGCGTTGCCGGCTAGCGTCCGAGCGCGGTGAGGACGGCGGGCAGGCGGTTTTCTAGCGGGCCGTCTAGCTCGAGCACCGGGACTTCGGCCCAGGCGCCGAGGGGATCGGCGTAGACGAGGTCGAGCAGGGCCTCGTTCATGGCCTCGCGGAGCTCGGGCAGGTCCGGGGTCGGCAGTAGTCGCTCGGTCTCGGGGGTGATCACCGTGATGACGAGCAGGTTGAGGCTGGCCAGGGCGGGCTTGAGCGCTGGGGTGTCGGCTGCGCGCTCGGCGTCGGCACCGGTGGCGGCCAGGTAGGCAAGGTAGTCGAGCGGTGTCCGGTCGAAGACGACGCGCGGCTGCTGCGGTTGGGCGTTCAGGCTGTGCAGGGAACGGGCGAGCAGGGCCCGGTAGTCGTCGGGCGATGGGGGGAAGTTGAACTCGTAGCCTTCCTCCTCGAGCAGGTAGTAGGGCTCGTCGGCGGTGAGGTGGCCGGGCAGGTGCGCGGAGAGCGCCTCGGCCAGGGTGGTCTTGCCGGTGCCGTGGGTTCCGGAGATGCCGATCCGCATGAGGCGGGCGCTATACGCCGGTGTCGGTCAGGGCGCGGGCGAGGTAGTCGTGAAGGACGAGCACGTCGATGAGCTTAGGCTCTCCTGGTGGACCTTGAAGAGAGTGAGCCGACCGGGCCGGTTAGCCGGGTGGTCGTGATGGATCAGGAGCTGCCGCGGACGCTGGGGGTTCGGCGGGTCGAGATCCGGCGGATCACGATGGAGCCGGGGTTTGCGGCCGGGCTGCATGTGCACAACGGGCCGGTGTTCGGCAGCATCGAGACCGGGTCGGTGGTCTATCAGATCGAGGGGTCGGCCGAGACGGTGCTGACGCCCGGCGACGTGTTTTACGAGCCCGAGGGGGCGCGGATCGCGCGGTTTGACGCGCTGGCGGAGGGGGTGACGTTTCTCGGGTACTTCCTGCTCGCGGACGGGGTGGACGCCGGGCTTGTCTTTCCTGGGAGCTGAGCATTTCCAGGTGGAACCACGGACCGTTCGAGATGATGAATTTGAATTTCCTGGCCTTTTTACGTGGGCGGCTCGGTTCGGGCGGTTCGCTTGAAGGTGCCGATGATGGGGGCGCTTTCGACCGACTGGAGGCCGGGGAGGTCGGCCAGCCTGGTGGTCAGGTAGGCGTAGAGCTCGCGCGTGTCGCGGAAGATCGCGCTGGCGGCGAGGTTGGTGGCGCCGGTGGTGGCGCCGGCGAACGGGATCTCGGGGTGCGCGGCGATCGCCCGCCCGGCCGCGTCGAGGGAGGCCGGCTCTATCTTGAGCCAGAGCATGACGTTGGCGTTGATGCCGAGGACCGACTCGTCGAGGTCGATGTCGAAGTAGAGCAGGCCCGCCTTGCGCAGTTCCTCGATCCGGCGGCGGACGGTCGACTCGTGCCAGTGCGTCGCCGCCGCCAGGTCGGCGATCGGGGTTCGGCCGTCGCGGGTGAGCTCGGCTAGCAGCGGGTCGTCTTCTGGGCGGAGCAGGGTGTCGGTCTCGGCGGACGGGATCCAGGCCTGGTCGGCGGTTGGCGGGGCGTCCTCGGGGCGGTCCGGTGGGGGCTCGGGGGCGGCGTCGGCCAGCGCGGCGAGCTGGTCGGCCGACAGGGACCGGGTGTAGGTGACGTACGCGACCGGGGAGAACACGTGCAGGATCGACTGCGCGGTGATGCCGGTGACGTGGCGGCTGCCGGGCAGACCGGTCAGGAAGAGCGCGTTGCGCTGCTCCGGGGTGCGGGCCTGCAGCGTGCAGACGATCTCGGTGCCGCCCGAGTACAGCCGCACCCAGCGGGTATCCGGGCGCTGGGCGAGGCTGTCGGCGATACGCTGGGCGCTGCCGGGCGCGACCTGCAGGCGGACCATCCAGTCGACCCAGCCCGCTCGCGGCCCGTGGATGAGGCCGGTCACGCGCAAGTCGGCGGTTTCCACCAGCCGGCGGTATCGTCTCGCGATCGTCTGGTCGGAGACGCCGAGCGCCGCCGCCAGCACCCGGAACGACGCCCTCGGGGCCACGATCAGCGCGTGGAGAAGCTGGCGGTCGACCTCGTCCAGCTGACTGGTTTTCACGGATACAAGCCTAGCGGTGTCGAGTTCCGGCAACATAGCGCTTGAATTTGGGGCGACGTCTGCGGATCCGGCAGGATGGACGGTGAAGGACTTAAGGAAGGAGTTACCGGTGGACAAGAAATGGTGGACCCTGATCGCGGTCTGCGCGGGGATCTTCATGCTGCTGCTTGACGTGACGATCGTCATCGTGGCGCAGCCGTCGATCCAGTCGGGGCTGCACGCTTCGTTCAGCGACGTGCAGTGGACGCTGGACGCCTACGCGCTGACGCTGGCGTCGCTGCTGCTGACCTCGGGCTCGCTGGCCGACCGGTACGGGCGCAAGCTGCTGTTCACGATCGGGCTGGCGGTGTTCACGCTCGGCTCGCTGCTATGCGGCGTGGCGGTGAACCCGCTGATGCTGATCTTGTCGCGGAGCGGTCAGGGGATCGGCGGCGCGATCATGATGGCGACGTCGCTGGCGCTGCTCGGGCACAGTTTCCGCGGCCGCGAGCGCGGGGTCGCGTTCGGCATCTGGGGGGCGGTGGTCGGGATCTCGTCCGCGCTCGGGCCGGTGCTCGGCGGGGTGATCACGACCGAGTGGAACTGGCGGGGGATCTTCCTCGTCAACATACCGGTCGGCGTGTTCGCGCTGATCGTCACCATCTGGCGGGTCGAGGAGTCTCGGTCGGAACACGCCACGCGGCCGGACTGGTTTGGCTTCGTTCTGCTGACTTTGGGGCTCGTGACCTTTGTCTACGGGCTTATTCGGGTCGGGGAGACTACCTGGTCGGACACCGGGGTTATTGCCTGCCTGGCGGCCGGGGTGGTGCTGCTGGCATTGTTTGGGCTCGTCGAGAGCCGGGTGGCGAATCCGATGTTCGACCTGTCGCTGCTGCGGGTTCCGACGTTCGCGGGCGGCTCGATCGCAGCATTCGCGATGAACGGGTCGCTGTACGCGGTGCTGCTCTACTTCGTGATCTACCTGCAGGACGTGCTCGGGTACTCGGCCCTCGGGACCGGGCTGCGGGTCGCGATCTTGTCGCTCGCCCAGCTCGTGACCTCGGTGATCGCGGGGCGGGTGTCCGAGCGGGTGCCGACCCGGTGGCTGATCGGGCCGGGGCTGCTGCTGGTGGGGGTCGGGCTGCTGGTGATGACCGGGCTGACCGGGCTGTCGGACTGGACGCACCTGATTCCCGGGTTCATCGTCGGCGGGCTCGGCGCGGGGCTGGTTAACCCGCCGCTGGCGTCGACCGCGATCGGGGTGGTGCCGCCCGCTAAGGCGGGGATGGCGTCGGGGGTGAACTCGACGTTCCGGCAGATCGGGATCGCGGCCGGGATCGCGGCCTTGGGGTCGATCTTCGTGTCCTCGATTCAGAGCCACCTGACGGCGGCGCTGCCCGCTTCGCTGGCGGGGTCGGCGGGGTCGCTGGTGAACGCGGTGCGGCAGGGGTCGGTGTCCGGGGCGATCGCGTCGCTGCCGCCCGGGTCGCGGGCGGCGGCGGGGCTGGCGCTGCGGTCCAGCTTCGCGTCGGCGCTGAACGAGCTGCTGTTCGTGACGGCGGGGGTTGCGCTGGTGGGGGCGGTGTTCGCCACGGTGCTGATCCGGCGAAAGGACTTCGTGCGGCCGGACGGTGCGGGTGCGCCTGCCGGGGCCGGGGCCGGGTCTGCTGCCGGGTCTGCTGCCGGGTCTGGGGCCGGGCGGGCGGCGGAGACGGTGTTAGGGACGCGGTCTGCGGTTGGGTGCGCGGTGCGGGGTCGGCCTGGTTGCTAGGGCCGGCCCCGTGGCGTTTTGTTTTGTGGGCGCTTTGACGTGGTGGGGCGTTTGGTGCGTTGGGCGGGATGGGCTTCGGCTTTTCTTGCTGTTATCTCTACTTTGCGTTGTCGCTCGAATTATTGCGCGACAAAAGACTCGGGAAACCGGGTCGAACGTCGCGCAATGATTTCTGGACGATGCGGGTTCTTGGGGTTCTTGCTGTTATCCGTCGGACTGAGGGCTTGCGTTGTTGCTTCTGGGCACGTCGGCCTGGTCGACGTGTCTGGCGAGCCAGAGGAGGAAATGGGTGCGCGCGACGACGGCGTCGTAACCGGTGGCGTGCCGTTCCGCGAGGTACTCGCCTAGTTTGGGGTAGAAGTCGGCCACGAACAGTTCGTCGTGACTGTCGGGTGCGTCGGTAGTCATGATGCGGCTCCCCTTCCGCTGTCGTCGTTGGGGTTCCTGTCGTCCTTGTCGTCCTTGGCGAAGGGGTAGTACTGCTCTAGTCCCGCTGTCAGCGTGATCCGCGCGGCGTGCAGATGAGCGTGCACGGTGCCCTCGGTATCGGCGGCAGTGGGCTGGTAGCGGGCGTGGATGTCGGACTGTCGTCGGTGGAACGCTTCCGTGCGCCTGAACTCGCTGACGTTCTTATTCGCCACCGTGGCGAGCAGCCACGCTCGCTGGCGTCCGGTGTCATGCTCGCGCAGCGCCGCCCAGGCCCGGGCGGCCGCCTCGAACGTGTCCTGGACGAGGTCGGCGGCGAGCTCCCGGTCGCCGTTGGTTCCATTGGCATCCGCGCCGAGCGGCTGTAGTTGAATGAGCGCTTCACATCTGTGTAGTCGCACGACGGCCGGAAAACCTTTAGCCGAGCGGATGCGGTGGAGCGTCTGCGGATCGAGGTCGGGTAGGTGCTCGAGGTGGACGGGAATCTCGGTCAGATCCGCGATCGGGCGGCGGGCGTTGCGTGCCCGCCGCCCCACCTCTGTCAGCGCAGTGAGCGGAAGGCGGCCCGGATCTCGGCCGTGAATAGCTCGGGTTCTTCCCAGGCGGCGAAGTGGCCGCCCTTGTCGGCTTCGTTGAAGTAGGCGAGCCGGGGATAGACCTTCTCCACCCAGCTGCGCGGCGCCCGGTAGATCTCGCCCGGGAACGTGGTGAAGCCGACCGGGATCGAGACCTCCGGAGGAGCCTGCGCGGCCGCGGCAGCCAGGGCTTGTCCAGTCTCCCAGTACTCCCTGGCCGCCGAGGCCCCGGTGCCCGTCAGCCAGTACAGCGTGATGTTGTCGACGATCCGGTCCCGGGTGAGCTGTCCGGCCGGCTGCTTGTCAAGGAAGGCGCGCGAGATCTTGTAGTAGCTGTCGGTGTCATGGTCGAGCATCCAGGCCGCCAGGGCGACGGGTGAGTCCAGCAGGGCGTAGCCGATTGTCTGCGGCCGGGTGGCCTGCTCCAGGAAGTAGCCGCTGCCGCTTGCGTTGAAGGTGGCGATCGCGTCGACCGCCGCGCGTTCCTGCGTGGGGAGTTCTGCCGACGGATCGGCCAGCACCGTGGTCACGTCGAGCAGGGGCGGTAGCAGCAAGTTGACGTGGATGCCGAGCAGGCCCTCGGCTGCCTGGCGGCCCATCGCGTCGGTGACCGACGAGCCCACGTCGCCACCCTGGGCGACGTAGCGGGTATAGCCCAGGCGGTGCATCAGCTCGGCCCACGCTCGCGCGATGCGGCCGGGGTCCCAGCCGGCCTCGGCCGGCTCGCCGGAGAAGCCGTAGCCGGGCAGGGACGGCAGCACGAGGTCGAACGCGTCCTCCGGGCGCCCTCCGTGCGCGGTCGGGTCGGTGAGCGGGCCGATAACCCCGAGCAGTTCGATCACCGAGCCCGGCCAGCCGTGCGTCATAATCAGCGGCATCGCGTTCTGGTGGCGCGACTTCACGTGGATGAAGTGGATATCCACCCCGTCGATCTCGGTCGTGAACTGCGGCAGCGCGTTCAGTTTCGCCTCGCACTTGCGCCAATCGTGCTCGCTCGCCCAGTAGCGGGCGAGCTCCTGGATCGCCGTCAGCTGGACGCCTTGGGACCGATCCGGGACGAGCTCCTCGGATGGCCACCGCGTCGCGGCAATGCGTCGGCGCAGGTCTGCCAGTGCGTCATCCGGAACATCGACGGTGAACGGGCGGATCGCGGTACTGGTGGTGGCGGTCGGCGCGCTCGAGACTGATGGTGACATGAAAAGCTCCTCTGATCAGGACGTCAGCGGCATTTGTCAATGCCGCCGTGGCGGTACATTCATCAGGCTCGCTCTTCTGGACGCCGGTCACACCGGTGCGCGCCCTGGCTGGCGCCCTGGGCGCGGGTCCAGATCAGCCAGGGCCCCGCGGGCGAGCCGCCGACGCTTACGGGCCGCGGCAAGGCGGCTGAGTCCATGGTCATGTGGGATCATGCGAGGGTGGCGAGCTGGCGGAACCAACCAGGCCCCGCCCGGTGATGCCGACGGGCGATACCGGACCGGGCTTGCGGGGACGGCGCGCCGAGTGCGAGGCACTGGGCGGGCTGGTGGCCAGTGCGCGAGCAGGCCAGAGCGGGGTCCTGGTCCTTCGCGGCGAGGCCGGCATCGGCAAGACCTCGCTGCTGGAGTTCCTGGCGGAGAACACGTCGGGCTGCCGGATCGCGCGGGCGGCGGGTGTCGAGGCAGAGATGGAACTCGCGTTCGCGGGGCTCCACCAGCTCTGCGGCCCGATGCTGGACCACCTCGATCGTCTTCCCGGCCCGCAGCGCGAGGCGCTGGGCACGGCGTTCGGGTTGAGCGCGGGCGACGCGCCCGACCGGTTCCTGGTGGGACTGGCGGTGCTGAGCCTGCTGTCGGACGTGGCCGAGGATCAGCCGCTGGTCTGCCTCATCGACGACGGGCAGTGGCTCGACCAGGCATCGGCCCAGACCCTCACGTTCGTGGCGCGCCGCCTGCTGGCCGAGTCGATCGTCCTGGTCTTCGCGGTGCGCGCAGGCATGCGGGAGCAGGAATTCGCAGGCCTGCCGGAGCTTCGGGTCGTCGGGCTGAGCGACGCGGACGCCCGGGGGGTGCTGGAGGCGGCGCTGCCCGGACCACTGGATGTCGCCGTACGCGACCTGATCATCACTGAAAGCCGCGGTAACCCGCTGGCGTTGGTCGAGTTGCCCCGCGGGCAGTCTCCGGCGGAGCTGGCGGGCGGATTCGGGCTGCCCGACACGCCGGTGACCAGCCGTATCGAACAGGGCTTCATCCGGCGGCTCGAGACGATGCCGCCCGAGACCCGCCAGCTCCTACTGATCGCGGCAGCCGATCCGGTCGGCGACGTGGCCTTGCTCTGGCGGGCGGCGGCCCGACTCGGGATCGGGCCCGGCGCGGCGACCGCGGCCGAAGAGGCCGGCGTGATCGAGTTCGGCGCCCGGGTCCACTTCCGGCACCCCCTCATGCGCTCAGTGACCTACCAGTCAGCCTCGCTGAAAGACCGGCAGGAAGCCCACCGCGCGCTGGGCGAGGTCACCGACCCGGATCTCGATCCCGATCGCCGTGCCTGGCACCGCGCCCGCGCGGCTTCGGGACCCGATGAGGCGATCGCAGCCGAGCTCGAACGATCGGCCGGCCGCGCGCAGGCCCGCGGCGGGCTGGCCGCGGCGGCCGCCTTCCTCGAACGGGCCACCGCGCTGAGCCCCGACCCGGCGCGGCGGGGCGAACGGGCGCTGGCCGCCGCGCAGGCGATGCACCAGGTCGGCGCCTACGACGCGGCCCTCAGGCTGCTGGCGATGGCGGCGGCCGGACCGCTCGACGAGCTCCAGCTCAGCCGGGTGGATCTGCTGCGCGGTCAGGTCGCACTCGCTTCGAGGCGGGGTGACTCGGCTCCTGCGCTGCTGCTGACGGCCGCCCGCCGGCTCGAGCCACTCGACCCCGCTCTCGCGCGTGACACGTACCTGGACGCTTTCTCCGCGGCGCTTATCTTCGGCCGACTGTCCCGAACTGTGGGCGAGGTGGCGAGAGCGGCGCGGACGGCGCTCGTGTCATCGGAGCCGCGGCGCGCGCCGGACCTCATCCTGGACGGGCTGACCCTGCTGGTAGTGGACGGATACGCCGCAGCTGCCCCGGTCATCAGGCAGGCGCTGAACGCCCTTAACAGCCAGATCACGTCCTCGGAGGAGCGATTGCGCTGGCTGTGGCTGGCCGGACGCGGGGCCTGGGCTCTGTGGGACGACGACGCGTGGCGTGACCTGGTCAGCCAGCACGTCCAGCTCGTGCGCGAGGCCGGCGCGCTCAGCCAGCTTCCCCTCGCGCTCAACTCACGAGTATTCGTGCACCTGGCCGCGGGCGAGCTGGCCGAGGCCGCGTCACTGGCCGGGGAAGCTCAGGCGGCGACGGAGATTACCGGGAGCAACTTCGCGCCGTATGGTGCGCTGGGCGTCGCGGCCTGGCAGGGCCACGAAGCCGAGGCCGAACAGCTTGTCGAGGCCATCATGGACGTGGTCGTGTCCCGGGGAGAGGGAATCGGGCTGACAGTCACGCAGTGGGCGCGTGCAGTGTTGTTCAACGGGCTGGGCCGGTATGAGCTGGCGCTGGCCGCGGCCGTGCAGGCGTGCGATTATCCAGAAGAGCTGGGGTTTGCGGCCTGGTCGCTGGCCGAGCTGGTCGAAGCCGCTGCCCGCAGCGGCCATCCCGATCGCGCCGCCGAAGCCCTTCGCCAGCTGTCCGAGACCACCCAGGCCAGCGGTACGGACTGGGCCCTGGGGATCGAGGCCCGCTCCCGGGCGCTGCTCAGCCAGGGCCAGACCGCCGAGCGCCTGTACCGCGAGGCGATCGAGCGGCTCGGCCGGACCCGCATCCGCGCCGAACTCGGCCGGGCACACCTGCTCTACGGCGAATGGCTGCGCCGCGAACGCCGCCGCCTCGACGCCCGTCACCAGTTGCGCACTGCCCACGACATGCTCATCGCGATGGGCGCCGACGGGTTCGCCGAGCGCGCCCGCCGCGAGCTGCAGGCTACCGGCGAGACAGCGCGCAAACGCACGGTGACCGCCCGCGATGAACTCACCGCCCAGGAAGCGCAGATCGCCCGGCTTGCTGGTGATGGGCACACCAACCCCGAGATCGGCGCCCGGCTGTTCATCAGCGGTCGCACGGTTGAATGGCACCTGCGCAAGATCTACCCCAAACTCGGCATCACCGCCCGCCGAGACCTCCGCGACGCACTCGCCACCGCTTGACCGCCGTCACCGCGTGGACGACCCACCAGCCAGGGCGCTGGCCAGGGCGCGCACAGGCGCGATGAGCCGCCGCCGAGAGCCACTGTGGTCCTACGGGCATTGACCGATGCCCAGGCACCGCCGCGGCGGGGCGTGCACGGCGCCACGCAACCCTCGCGGTCGACACACCTCGACCCCGTCGGCCATCCGCGGACGGGAGAACGGAAGTGGATCATGTACGGAGATGTCACCCAGATCACCGCCAAGAACGAGAGCGTCGAAGCCGCGAACGGCGTCCGCTATGCCTACCGCCGCTACGGCAACACCGGCACCTCGGCCCTGCCACTGGTGTTCTTCCAGCACTATCGCGGCAACATCGACAACTGGGACCCGATCCTGGTCGACACCATCGCCGAGCAGCGCGAGGTGATCCTGCTGGACAACACGGGGGTGGGCGGCTCCACGGAAAAGGTCCCAAGCACCGTCGCCGAGATGGCGGTGGACGCGATCGCGTTCACCGATGTGCTGGGCCTGCGTACCTACGACCTGCACGGGTTTTCAATGGGAGGCTTCGTCGCCCAGGAAGTCGCGCTGATGCGCCCGCACCAGGTCCGCCGTCTCGTGCTGAGTGGAACCGGCCCGCAAGGTGGCAGGCATATGCACGGCTGGGTCCGCGAGATACGTGAGGCCTGCCTCCGCGACGAGCCGGGCGCGGAGGATCTGCTCACGATCTTCTTCGAGCGCACCGAGACCAGCAGGGCCAAGGGCGCGGAGTTCATCCAGCGGATCTTCTCCCGCACGGAGGACCGCGACGAGCCCACCGACCTGGCCACCCGCGACGCCCAGTTGACCGCGATCGGCACCTGGGGGATCCCGGACGAGACCCGGCTGAATCGCCTGGCTGGCATCACACAGCCCACCCTGGTGGCCAACGGCGACAACGACCTAGTGGTCCCCACCGAGAACACCTACCTGCTCGGCGAGTACCTCCGCAACGCCAGGGTCAGCATCTATCCCGACGCCGGCCATGGCTTCCTCTTCCAGTACCCGGCCGAGTTCGGCGCGGAGGTGAACGACTTCCTCGGCCATTGACTAGTCGGCATCGATCAGCCTGACTCAGCTCCATCCTTGGTGGCGGAGGGATCGGCCGCGCTCGCTGCCCGGGCGCCGGGCGGATGACGGCGTCGTCGGGTGTGGGTAAATTCGATCTCGTGCATCTGACGCATCTTGGGCTGCCGGTGCTTGAGGCGGATCGCAGCCTGGACTTCTACTCGACGTACTTGGGGT
>Ga0302324_100016471_pt1 | contig 14728 bp, 12 predicted proteins | sample Palsa_T0_1_FD_201949 | JGI IMG/M metagenome (GOLD analysis project Ga0302324, IMG submission 201949) | Peat permafrost microbial communities from Stordalen Mire near Abisko, Sweden - Palsa_T0_1 | ecosystem: Environmental > Terrestrial > Soil > Palsa > Peat permafrost | place: Sweden: Abisko...
ACCGTGAACGATCCCGAACCGCGGTTCCGTGCTATGCCGGATCCGGTCGGCTTCGCGCCCGACCGCTTCGCGCAGAACCTGGGTCAGCGCCACACCTCGCCGACGCGCTTCGCTCTCGAGAATGGCGAGGTCGTCGGAATCCGCGGCTACGGTGGTGCGCCTGCTAGCCATTGCATCTGAGGCTAGCATCAGATGCAGCGGAAGCATATAAGGACATATAGGCTTCGTGGTCCCACGCGCCTCAGCCCTCGGCTCACGCGCGCCTCACCCCACGCCCTCGGCTCACGCGCGCCTCACCCCACGCCCTCGGCTCACGCGCGCCTCACCCCACGCCGTCGGCTCACGCGCGCCTCACCCCACGCCGTCGGCTCACGCGCGCCTCACCCCGCGCCCTCACGCCTCACCACGCGCGCCTCACCCCGCGCCCTCGCCCTCACGCCCCACCGGCCGCTGGCAGCCGAGCGCGACGACGTGGGCGAGGAAGGCCTCGCGATCGCGAGCCGGATGGAACGGCTCGCCGCCTTCGCGCAGCAGCCCGTCGATCCGCTCGAGCTCGAACAGCAGCGCCAGCTTGCCCGGTGGGTCGTCCCATTCGCCGGTGTCGTAGCGGTCCGCCCAGGCGGCGAGCGCCGCGAGCGCCTCGACCTGGATCGAGTCCTCCCACCAGCCCGAGCGAACCGGCAGCCGGTACCGCTCGCGCAGCCCACACACGTCCATCCAGAGCTGCTCCCACCAGAGCCATCGCTCCCGCGGGTACAGCGACCGCCAGTCCAGTGGCCAGCGCCCGCCTTCGAGAAGGTCGGGATTCACGAACCCGCCTCCGCGCCGCCATCCGAAGTGGCGGCACCAATGGACCTCTTCGGCCTGGCGGATTTGGCTCTGCCAAATCCGCCAATGGAGCCGACGCCAGCCGATTCCACCGCCAGCCGCCGCAGCCGCCGATCCGCGAACCACATCCGCAGGCGTACCTTTGCCGGCGGCAGACGGCCGTAGAGCAGCAGCGCCTCGCCGTCGCGAAGCTGGCGCAGCGCCTCGGGTGAGGCGAGCGGGCGGCGACGTCGGGCTTCGGAACGGGTCCGGCCGCCGTCGCCGACCGTCCGCGTCTCGTCGCGCGCCTCTTCGTCTCCGACGAGGCCGGAGAAGTAGCGAAGGGTGTCGAGGTCGGCGACGCCGGGGAGGAGCATGCGGGCGCGGTGGCTGTTGATCACTGTCTCTGCCTGCTGGCCATAGCGGCTGCGCGCCTGCGCAAGATCGTGGAAGATCGAGACGAGCTGGATGTTGTGACTCGGTGCCGTCGAGGCGATTTCGGCGAGGCTGGGGAGGGGCGCGACATTGCCTGCCTCGTCGAGGCACAGGAGCAGCGGTAGCTCGAGCCGACCGCCGCGGAGGGTGGCACGCTCGTACGCGCAGTCAACGATCTCCGACAGCAGCGCCAGGAAGATCGGCCGCAGCAGCTTCGACGCCTTCGCGTCACCGACCAGGTACAGGGTCGCGCGAGCGTCGAGTACGGCTTCTGGTGTGATCTCGCTCGAGGCGGCGGAGCGGGCTACGCGGGCGATCCGGTAGGCGCGCAGGAGCGCCTGCACCGTGCCCTCGATCGAGGCGCGCGTCCTGTCGGCCTGGTAGTCGAAGGCGCGGGCCGCGTCGTAGGCGGCGCGGGCGTCGGCCAGCCCAGCCGTGTCGACGGCACCGTCGGCGAGGATCTGGAGCGTCTGCTGCAGGTCGCGGCCATCGAACCCGTAGGCCCAGCGGACGACGCTGTCCATCCCGGCGCCACCGGCGGCGGCCGCGTACAGAAGCGGCGCCAGGCGCTGCTCGGCGGCGACGCCCCAGAAGTCGCCGCCTTCGACGCGGCGCTGATCGATCTCCCCCGCCGCCGCGAGCCGCCACGCGGCCTCGACCGCTCCGTCCCATGTCCCCGCTCCGCGCAGCGGCGACCACGTGTGCGACGGCATCCGGCAGAGGGCGAACGGGTCGAAGATGAAGACCGGGCCGAGCGAGCGCCGCCGCGCGATCGTTGCGTCGAGCAGGTCCGTCTTGATCGACGACGCGACGGCCGGTCCTTCCCATTCGAGCAGCGCCGGAACCGCGAGGCCGGCGGACTTCCCCGACTGCGGCGGTCCGAAGGCGACGAGCGCGTGTCGGTCCTCGGCGCGAAGCAGCCTGCCGTTGTGGCGGCCCAGCGCGAGCCGGCAGGCCGCGGCTGCGGGCGCGGGCGGAAGGGCCGCCGCGGGCCGCCGCAGAACCGCGAGGTCTCGCGCGCGCGCCCAGCGCGCGCTCGCGGTATTGCCCGTGGCGCGCCCGCCGGCGGCGCGGGCGACCGCGAGCGCCAGCGCGCCGCCGGCGCTCGCGATCAGCGCCAGCGCGGCGTAGAAGCCGCCGGCCCCGGGCAGCCCGGCCTGCGCCGCCCTCGGCCAGGCAAGCCGGGGGTGGGCCAGCGAGGCTGGGAGGTGGAGAAGGATGCCGGCGAGCTGGCCGCCGTCTAGATGCGGCCAGCCGTCGCCGAAGACCAGGCCCGCGAGCCCGCCCCACGCCCACACGAGCGCCCCAAGCCCAACGGCGAGACCCGCCACACCAACCAAGAAGACGTCGCCCGATGATCGCGACGAGGATCTCATCCGCGCACCATCCGCCCACCCGTGGCCCTCATCCCCGTGTCGGTGTTGGTCAGCGACGCCTCGAGGCGCGAGCGATAGTGCTGGACGACGAACGAGCGCGAGCCAACGCGCCACAGCGCCTGCCCGGCGGACAGCATCGAGATCAGCTGGGCTTCGGACTCGGACAGCCCGAGCAGCGTCCGCGTCAGCGGCACCTGGCTTTCATCCTGGTGGTAGACGATTCGCGTCGAGGCATCGGCGATCAGCCCCTCGGCGATCCGCGCCGCCCGCGATCCGGCGTCGCCGGCCGCCTGCAGGTCGGCGAGCTTGTGGAGGACAACCAGGTTCATCACGCCGAACTGGCGTGCGAGCTTGAAGTTGGATTGGAACCACTCGCCGAGGCCGGTGTGCTGGATGATCTTCCAGGACTCATCGGCGACGTTGATCAACCGCTCGCGCCCCGGTCGCTCGGCCATCTGCGCCAGCAGCGCGCTCATCCACGCGGTCGCGCACGCCATCAGGATCCCGACTGCGGGCGAGTCCTTGACCGCGTGCAGGTCAAGCACGACGAGCCTCGAGTCGAGATCGAGACCGGGCGTCGTGGGTCCGTCGAACATCCCTCGCAGCGGTCCCTCGCACAGGTCCTGCAAAGCGAGCGCGCATCGCCGCACGTCGGCGGCGAGTGCCTCGCAGGAGGTCCGGAGGCTCTCGGCCATCGCGCCTGTCGGGCTGAACATGACCGCGGCGATCTGGGGCAGCGTTGGCTCGCCGTCGCACCCGTCGCGCACGACCCGCAGTGCCTCCCTGAGCGCGCCCGCCTCGATCTGGGTCGCCGGACCTCCGATCGCCGTGACCGCCACCGCGCGAAGGAGCTCGAGCTGGGCGTGCTCTTCGGGTCGGGAAGCAAGTGGATTGAGTCGGACGCCGCCACCCGGCACGAGCGAGATCGGCTCGACCCCCACCGCCCGGCAGAGGGGGCCGTACTCGCGCTTGACATCGAGGACGAATGCGCGGCGGCCGAACAGCAGCATTCGCCACAGCAGCGTCTTGACGAGCGCGCTCTTACCCTGGCCGAGCTTGCCGAGGACGATTGTGTTTGGATCGTCGAGCGCGCCGTTGCCGTAGAGGACCCACGGGTCGTAACAGAAGGCGGCGCCGCTCGAGTCGCGGCCGATGAAGACGCCGCGGCCGCCGAGGCCGCCCGCGGCCATGAACGGGTAGATGGCCTGCGCGTGGCGTGTCGTGCAGCGGTGACCGGGACGCGTAGCGGTCACTTCAACCCTCGGCAGAGTGGCAGCGTAAACGTGAACGCCTCGGCCTGCTGCCCGTAGAGGCGGTGGAGCTCCAGGCGGGCGCGGGCGGCGTGCTCTAACACCTCGGCGCAGCTACGGCGCAGGTCGTCGAGGTCGCGTCCGGAGACGGTCACGAACCCGGCGAGGCGGACCTCGCCGTGACCGGCCGCGAGCTCTGACTCGCGGCGGGTCGTCGCCTCCTCGGCCTGGCGCTGTCGCGCCGTGTCGGTCTGTCCGAAGCGCCGTCGCAGGTCTCGGTCGGCTCGATCCCTGGTGACCGCTGCTTCGACGTCCCTGGTCGAACGGTCGGGCGCGATCGGCTCGAAGCAGACGGCGACCGTGCGCACCGAGCTCGAACGGCCGAGCAGGGCGTCCATGAACATCGGAGAGACGTCGATCCGTGGCCAGGCTCCGATCCAGTAGCTGGCGTGGACGGCCCCGTCGGACTGGTAGTGGTCCCACGCCTCGCGGGTGCCGAGCGGCCATGCGCCCCACTCGTCGAGGCCGTCTCGCGTCGGGTCGGCGGTCTCGAGCGCGGCGAGCTCGGCGCGCGCGTAGGGGTCAAACGCGGTCCGCAGCGCGCGCGAGAGCTGGCCCGGGGTGAGCGCGCCGAGGACCGTGACCTCGGCGGCCTCCAGTCCCTGGGCGATCCGCTCGGTCTCTTCGAGCAGGGCTTGTGTGCCGGTGCGCCGGGCGTCAACCTGTACCGCAAGCAGGATCTCGTGCTCCTGGGTAACCCGTGCGGTTGTCCCGATCAGCTCGAGGTAGGACTCGATCATCGGCGTGCCGCGCGGCGGCATCGACGGATCGCGCTCGGCGTGGAGCCAGCGCGCGAGCTCGTCCCCCTGCGCCGGTGCGGTCCGCTCGATCCACTGGATCCGCCTGACCGCCGTGCTCGCGGCGCCGGCCAGGACGACGCCCCAGCGCGCGAGCCGGCGCTCCTGCGCGTCGGCGTCGAGCAACGAGAACGCAACCACGCGGCACGCCAGCACCGCCGTCATCCATCTCCCGCCGCGCTCGCTGATCGCCCCGACCTTGCGATCGCGGTAGGCGACCTCGCGGATCTCGATGCCGCGAAGCGCGGGCGGGACAGCGGCCGCCGGACGGCGGCGGGAGGCGAAGCCCTGTGGTGGAAGCGCCGAGCGAAAGCGGGCGCGGCCGCTGAGCCGCCGCCACGCGAACATGATCAACACCGGCAGCCATTCCTCGGGCGTGCGGGTGCCGACAGGCGCGACGGCAAGCACAACGGCCACTGACACGAGCACCGTGGCGCCGGTCACCCCGGCGGCCGACGGTGCGCGGTCGAGCACGAGGATCGCGAGCAGCAACCCGCCGCCGAGGATCGCCGCCTGCCCTGCCCGGACCGGCCCTAGGATCCCGCGCCGCTCGAGCGGTCCGAACCGGTAGCTCAGCCGGCTCATAGTCGTCCGTCCTCGTGCTCCGGCGCGGGCGGCAGTGGATCATCGTGCTCACTTGCGTGCCACACGATCTCGGGCGGCGAGCCGTGCGACCCAGACACGAATGTCCAGGAGTCATCGGGCGCCCGCCATAGCGGTTCGCTCTCGTGGGTGCCCTGGGCGGAGGTGGGCGAGTGGTGGTCGGGTGGCGGCGGGGCGCCCGGCGAGGGTGGCGGCGGGGCGGGTGGCGGCGGGGCGGCAGGCGGTGCCGAGGCGCCGGGGGCGCCGGGCCCGCCGGCAATAGGGCCACCGGGCGGATCTGCTGTGCCCAGCAGCGGGTCCGGATCGCCGCCTCCCGCCACCCCCAGATGAGAGTCCGTCGGGCTGTCGGCGTCACGGGAGCCGAGGTCGGACAGGCGACCAGCCTCGGCTTCCGCACCGCCGGTCGGACCCGGGTCGGCTGCCATCGCCTGGTTGCGCATGCCCGCGGTGACGGACCCCGCCCAGTCTGCCCAGGGCGCCGCGACTGCGCCGCCCTCGCTCGCCGAGGCGGTGAGGTGGCCACGGAGCGGGCTCGCGGCTGCGGCCAGCTCGCCGAGTGGCAGCAGCTTCAGCAGCGCCCAGGGGGCGAACGCGCCGAGCGTGACGAGTGCCACGCCCGCCAGCAGGGCGACGATGCTGGCGCCGGTCGTGGCGTGCTCGAGTGCGCCGGCGCCGAGGGCGAGCACGGAGACGATCGCGAGCTTCGCCAGGATCACCGCCACCAGCACCTCTACCGCCCGGATCGCCCACACCCGGCGGGCGGGCCAGACGAGGGCCGCGAAGACGAGCGGAAGCATCAGCACGATCACGTAGACGGCGACCTCGCGGACGAGCAGCTCGAGCCAGAGGGCGAGCGCACCCGCAGCCACGAAGAATCCGATCAGGAAGGCCACGAACGGTGAGCCCGCGATCACGGTGAGGCTTCCGAGAAGCAGGCCGGCCTTCGTCAGGAACGCCGTCCCATCGCCGCCGGCAGCCCCTTCGATGATGTTCGAGAGGCTGTCCGACGCGGCGAGCAAGAGCATCGTCAGCGGCGCGGCGACCGCGATCGCGAGCATCGCCAGCGGCAGGTAGCCGAGCGCCGCGCGGGCGAGCAGCGCAAGGTCTGAACGCAGCAGCGCCTGGAGCGCGGCCGCGAACAGGAACGGCAGCGTCAGAAGGGTCGCGATCGCGGCCATGTGCAGGTACGTCGATGAGAACCACGCCGCGGTGAGCTCCGGGCTCGTCGTCTTGCCGAGCAGCGTCGCTGTCTCGTGCAGCGCGAAGGCGGCGCCGCCGAGCACCCAGGTCACGATCGCGGCGAGACCGAGCGCGGGCGCGGCCTTGGCGGCCGCGCCGGTGAGTGCGTGGACCGCGCCGCCGAGATGGCCTGAGAGCAGCTTCTTGCCGGCGCCCAGGAGCTTGCCGGGGCTGGACAGGGTGTCGCAGACGCCAGTCTCGAGCTTGTTGGCCACCGTGTCGCCGGCAATACCGCAGAGCGTCTTCAACGGATTGAAAGCCGACGCGGGCGCAGGCGCGAGTGCGCAGACAGCAAGCATCACCGCGACTGTGGTCGCGACGGTTGCGGTAATCCGGCGCTTTGTCACTTCGGGGCGAAGCGCCGGGGCTCGGGAGGAGGCCGCGCGCTTTGTCACTTCGGGGCGAAGCGCCGGGGCTCGGGAGGAGGCCGCGCGCTTTGTCACTTCGGGGCGAAGTGCCGGGGCTCGGGAGGAGGCCGCGCGCTTTGTCACTTCGGGGCGAAGTGCCGGGGCTCGGGAGGAGGCCGCGCGCTTTGTCACTTCGCCGTGGTCCCCAGATGCTGGAAGAAGTTCACGAGGCCGGGCGCGGCGCCGACCACAAGTGCCGATGCGGCCGAGATCAGCGCTGCCATGCGCCCGCGGGCGGCGTATTGATGATTGTGGGTGTGGGACGCGACCGCCCACAGCGCGGCGCCGATGAACGCGCCGAGCAGCGCGATCGCGAGCGCCCATGCCTCGGCGCCGTTGACGAGCTGCTGCAGAACGTTGCTGCCGGGCAGTGCGGTCATGTCGGGCGTCGCGGTGACGCCGAGGACGAAGGTCACGACTTCTCCTTTTGAGCTGATCTGAACCTAATTGACTTGAATTGAACCTAGCAAGTCTGAATACAGGATGCTAGGCTACTTCGTATCAACTTAGTCTCAATTAGACTCAATTGCCTGTTACGACACCTCGGATGCCTCCGTGGTCGGTGACCTCGACGAGCTCTACCGGCTGCTCTCGCCGCGGCTCAGGCAGATCGTCCGCTCCGACGTGCGCGCATCCGAGCCGGTGATCGAGGACGCCTGCCAGATCGCTTGGAGCCGCCTGATCCGCCACTCCGAGCAGGTGCGGCGCGAAGCGGCTCTCTCCTGGCTCGCCACGACGGCTGTGCGGGAGGCGGTCAAGCTGGCGCGGCGAGACCGGCGCGAGCTGTCGCTCGACGCCGAGCTCGAGCGAACCGGCGAGCTGCCGTTCCCCTCGTGTACGCCCGGACCTGCGGAGGCACTCGAGCTCCGCGAGCGGCTCGCCGAGGTCGGGCGGCTACCCGAGCGCCAGCAGCGGCTCGTCTGGATGCACGCGGCGGGGCTCACCTATGTCGAGATGGCCGAGCGCACCGGCGACACGCGCCGTACCGTCGAGCGCCAGCTGCTGCGGGCGAAGGGAAAGCTGGAGCGGGAAGCGGCCTAGCTCTCGCGCGCGCCCGGGCCGGCTAGCCTTCGGCGGCGGTCCGCGCGCCCGGGCCGGCTAGCCTTCGGCGGCGGTCCGCGCGCCCGGGATGCCGCGGAACTCGAACGGCGCGGCGGGGCGGCCGTACTGGATGAACCAACACTCGCCGGCGGCGTCGCCACGGAACAGGTCAAGCACCGCGTCCGCGACCGTCCCGGCGGCGATGATCGGGATCCTGCTCGCCGCCAGCTCCGCGCGGACGACTGCGACCATATCTGTCTCGGCAAAGCTCGGGCAGACCGCGTTGAAGCGGACGCCGTCGGCCACGAGCGCCGGGCCGAGCGCTCGCGTCAGCCCCACGACCGCGTGCTTGGTTGCCGCGTAGAACGGGTCGCCCGGAACCGAGGTCAGCCCGGCCAGCGACGCGGTGGCGACGATCGCCCCGCCGTGGCGCTTCAACGCCGGGAGCGCCGCATGGGTCCCGAACACAATTCCATCGAGATTGACTCCCACGATGCGCCGATAGCGGTCCGGGTCGAAGTCCTCGCCGATCCCGCAGCCGCTCAGGATCCCGGCGTTCAGATGGATCAGGTCGAGGGTGCCGTGGAGGTGGAGGACGGTGTCGACTGCGGCGAGATTGTGTTCGAGGCTCGAGACGTTGCAGGTGACGAAATCGCCACCGACGCTCGCCGCCACCTCGCGGCCGGCTGTCTCGTCGATGTCGGCGACGACGACGCGCGCGCCGGCCTCGGCGAGCGCGTGACAGGTTGCGCGGCCGATCCCGTTCGCGCCGCCGGTGACGAGTGCCACCTTGCCCTCCAAGCTGCTCACTTCGCGGGCACCCCACGCCGGCACGCTCCAAGCCCACCGGCTCGTGCTCGCCGGACGCGCCCGCGTTCAAACTCCATCGTCGTCTAATCCTAATAGCACTTTGTGAGGTCGTCACTCGGGCGTGGGCAGGTTTGGGCAGCGGCCGGTCCGTGCCGGCCGGGCGGGCGGGCGGGCGGGCCGGCGGGCGGGGCGGGCGGGCGGGCGGGGCGGGCCGGGCGGGCCGGGCGGGCCGGGCGGGCCGGGCGGGCCGGACGGGCCGGACGGGCGGGCCGGACGGGCGGGCGGGCGGGCGGGCGGGCGGGGCGGGCGGGCGAGGCGGGCGGGCGGGCCGGGTGGGCGGGCCGGGTGGGCGATTGTCACGCGCGGGTCGCGGTTATGTCTCATCCGTGTGACTTTTAGCCCGACTCAGCCCACACCAGAATCTGGCGTGATGAGAACACGACAACAGTTGTGCACAACTCATCTCGACCCCAGGGAAACCGCCATCGGAGGCGGTCGAGATCGACTGGGGGGTTGGCAGGTTTGGCTGCGGCCGGTCCAGCATGCGGTGGCAACACCACAGCCATGAGCGTCCTTCGTAGTGCTCCAGCCCGAGCTCGCGATTGAGTTGCTGGTAGTCGAGCTCGATCTTCCACAGTCGTGCCAGGCGTGCCAGTCGTTCGCGGTCGGTGTCGACGGGAGGTTCGAGAGCGACCTGCGCTCCCAGCCGGGCGATCAGCGAGGCGGCCGATCCCACCGCCCGCGAAACGCTCCAAGCGGCAGGCGGGACCGCCCGCCCGCCACCCCACTCCTACATCTCCCTTACATACCTCTTCGACCTCACTTCATCCTGCCCCCGATCCTCCAGACCACCACCCCACGATTGGATCCGGAGACCGAAGCAATGCTCACCACACTGAACGCGCGCAACACGCTGAGGCGCGCGGTTGCCGGACTCGCGATCGGACTCGCGATCGTCGCGATCGGCGCCGTCGCCGCGGCGGGCCTGTACGCCGAGACGATGCGCGCCCCCGACCAGCCCTAGAACCGTGAGTGCGCTGAGCAACTCCACGCACCGCGGGCCGGACGGGGCGCAGCTAATCCGGCTGCGCCCCGTCCGAGGCTCGCGCGTGGGAATGCGCCCCGACGTAGAAATCGTGGTGCCCGTGTATAACGAGCGGGCCACGCTGGAGGTTTCGGTTTTCAGGTTGCGCCGATTCCTGGAGGAGAGCTTTCCGTTCTCCTGGCGGATCGTGATCGCAGACAATGCGAGCACGGACGGCACGTTCGAGATCGCTCGCGGGCTCGCGGATCAGCTCGACGGCGTGACGGCGATCCACGTCCCCGAGCGCGGCCGCGGCCGAGCCCTCCGCGCCGTTTGGGGCGCCAGTGACGCTGACGTCCTTTGTTACATGGACGTCGATCTCTCGACCGACCTGCGGGCGCTGCTGCCGCTGGTGGCGCCGCTCATCTCGAGGCACAGCGACATATCGATCGGGACGCGCCTCGGGCGCGGCGCACGGGTCACCCGCAGCGCGAAGCGGGACCTGATCTCGCGGGCGTACAACAGCCTGCTGAAACTCGCCCTCGGCGCCCGCTTCAGCGACGCCCAGTGTGGCTTCAAGGCGATCCGTGCCGAAGTCGCCCGGGAGCTCGTTCCGCGCGTGCGCGACGAGGAATGGTTCTTCGACACCGAACTGCTGGTGCTGGCCCAGCGCGAGCGGCTGCGGATTCACGAAGTGCCGGTCGACTGGGTCGAGGACCCGGACTCGCGCGTCGCGATCGTGTCCACCGCCGCCGCCGATCTCCGCGGCGTCGGACGTCTTCTCCGGGGCTGGGTGTTTGCTCCGCATAGCCGCCGACCACGAAAGAGCACTTTCTTAGCTTCCTCTGAGTTTCACCGCCGAACCTGAACCTGATCGCCGTGACGACCGACTCCTATCCAGCCTCCCCCGGGGATTTGTCTCTGCCAAATCCCCCAGTGGAATCGGCGCCGGCCGGTTCCACGCCGTGGGCCAGCGGGATTCGCGCCCGTGCTCGCCGGCGAACGCGCTCACTGCCGACCGTGGCCCAGCGCATCGCCGCCCGTCCCGAGCTGATCGCCGTCCTCGCCCTCGCCGGCGTCCTCAACCTGTGGGGGCTCAGCATCAACGGCTGGGCGAACACCTACTACGCCGCGGCGGTCCGCTCGATGAGCACGAGCTGGCACGACTTCCTGTTCGCCTCGATGGACAAAGCGGGCCTGATGACGGTCGACAAGCCGCCACTGGCGCTGTGGATCGAGTCATTGTCTGCCCGGATCTTCGGCTTCCATCCGCTCAGCCTGCTCGTGCCGGAGGCGCTGATGGGCGTCGTAGCCGTAGGGCTGCTGTACGACCTCGTCGGACGGCGTTTCGGTCGCGTCGCGGGCTTCGTGGCGGCACTCGCGCTCGCGACGACGCCGACGACCGTTGCGATCTCGCGGCACAACAACCCTGATGCCCTCCTTGTCCTCTGCTGCGTGGCGGCGCTGTGGTTCTTCGTGAAGGCGCTCGAGGACGGTCGCACGCGCTGGCTGGTGCTCAGCGGCATCTGTGTCGGGCTCGGCTTCGAGACGAAGATGCTGGTGGCGCTCACGATCCTGCCCGGCATGGCCTTCGCCTGGTTTTGGGTCGCGCCGCGGGGGCGGGTTGCCGCGGTGCGCCAGCTGCTCGCGGGCGGAGCGGCGATGCTCGCCGTCGGCCTCGCCTGGCCGCTGCTGGTGACGCTCACGCCGGCGAGCGACCGGCCGTGGATCTCAGGTACAGCCGACAACAGCGTCTGGTCGCTGATCTTCGGATACAACGGCCTCGGCCGGATCTCAGGCCAAGCGGGCGGCCCCGGGGGTATCGGCGGCGGCGGATCTATGTTCGGCGGCTCGACCGGACCGTTCCGGCTCGTGGAGTCCGCGCTCGGGGATCAGGCCGGGTGGTTGATCGGGTTCGCGATTGTGTCCGGAGTGGTGCTACTCATCAGCTCGCGACTACGCCGCCGCGATCCGAATTCAGGCTGGCTGATCGCGGTCGGTGGCGCATTCGTGACGGTTGCAGTCGTGTTCAGTTTCGCGAGCGGGATCTTCCATCCCTACTACGTTTCGCTGCTTGCCCCGTTCACCGCCGCGCTGATCGGCGCGGGCGTGGGGATGATCCTCGCCGGGGGTCGCAGCTCGCGAGTGATAGCCCCGCTCGCGATCGCGGCCGGCGCCACGACGGAGCTGATAGTGCTGCATGAGTGGAGCGGGCAGCTCACCTGGGCCGTTCCACTCGTGATCGCTGTCGGCGGCGTGTGCGCGATCGTGCTCGCCTTCGGCGTCAGCGGGCGCGTGCGCGCGATCGTGCTCGGAGTCGCGCTGGCGGCGCTGTTCGCCGCGCCCGCGACATGGGCGAGCGAGACGATCGGCCACGCCACCAACGGCACCTTCCCGACGGGCGGCCCTGCGATCGCACTCGACGCCGGCGGACCCGGCGGGTTCGGCCTTGGCGGCGAACGCGGGTTCGGCCTTGGCGGCGGACGCGGGTTGGGCTTCGGCGGACCAGGCGGGCTCAACGGCGGTGCGCGCGGGCTCGGCGGTGCGCGCGGGCTCGGCGGCGGTGCGCGCGGGTTCGGCGGCGCGCGCGGGCTCGGCGGCGGTGGCAACCTTGGCGCCCGCGGTGGCCCGCCTGGCGGTTCGGCGGGTGGCGGCAGATTCCCCGGCGCACCCGGCGGCGGCACGGGCGGTGGCGGCTTCGGCGGTGGCGCGGGCGGTGGCTTGGGCGGTGGTTTGGGCGGTGGCGCGGGCGGTGGCTTCGGCGGCGGCGCGGGCGCGTTCGGCGGGAACAGCGCCTCGCTCCAGGGCGCGATCTCCTACGCCGAAGCCCACGGCGGCGGGACGATCGCCGTTGAGAGCCAGAGCACGGCTGCGGCGGCGATCCTTTCCTCCGACACGAACGTGGCCGGGATCGGCGGTTTCTCCGGTCGCGAGAGCTCGGTGACGGCCGGCTGGGTCGCGATGGAGGTAGCGGCCGGCCGTCTGCGATGGGTGCTGCCCGACGGTAGCGGCGGGTCCGGCGCTCCCGGCGACACCCGGACGGGCAGTCAGGCCGCCATCGACGTCGTCGAGCGGGCGTGTCGCGCCGATACGATCAGCGGGACGACCCTCTACGACTGCAAGGGCCGCGCGTCAGCGATCCTGCAGGCAGCAAAGCAGACGACCACCACGGCGGGCGCGAAAGCCACCCGGTCCTGAGACTTATCCGAATGCTCGAGTCGACCGTTTTACTATTGCAACCGATGGTCCGATAAGGCCGATGATGCGTGTGCCCAGATTTCCCATCCGGAGGTGCCTGCTCATCGGCGCCGCGCTGACCCTGTTTGCCACCTCGAGCGCGGAGGCCAGAACGATCGCGAGCACGAGCACGAACTGGTCGGGCTATGTCGCGCACGGCAGCGGTACGGACTTCCGCTACGTCTCCGCCGTGTGGACTCAACCGACTACGACTTGCACGGCGGGTGACCCGACCTACTCCGCCGTCTGGGTCGGGCTCGGCGGCTACAACCTGAGCTCGCAGGCGCTCGAGCAGATCGGCACCGAAGCCGACTGCAGTGCGTCCGGGCGCGCGGTCTCCACAGCTTGGTACGAGCTGGTTCCGGCGCCATCGACCGGGATCCGGATGACCGTCAACCCCGGTGACGTTTTGGCCGGAAGCGTGACCGTGATCGGACACCAGGTGACGCTGACCCTCAACGACCGCACTCGAAACAAGCGGTTCTCGAAGACGGTCACGGTCTCGACGCTCGACGTGACCTCCGCCGACTGGATCGTCGAGGCGCCGTCCGAGTGCAACGGCAACGGCAACAACTGCCAAGCACTCCCGCTGGCCGACTTCGGCTCTGAGACGTTCGCGGACGCCAAGGCCGACACGATCAGCAAGCGCAGCGGTTCGATCTCGAGCAACCTCTGGGGAACGACCGCGATCACGCTCGCTCCGGGCGGGCGCCAGTACGCGGGCTACCAGGAGGCCGGCGAGGGCGAGTCGTCGCCGTCCGCGCTCCTTGACTCGGGCTCCGCGTTCACAATCACCTACTCGTCGGCCACTCCCGTGGTCGCGCAGCCGGTGCCGGGCCAGCCGCCGCAGGGCCAGCCGCCGATCGAAGCGCAGATCTCCTCGAGCTCCGGCGCCAGGGTCCAGCCCGGTGGCGCTCGCCGCTGATCGCCAGGCGCATCAGCTTCAAGGTCGGGGTGACCCGGCCGATCACGTGATCACCTGAGCCCAGACCAGGAGGGTCCCTGATGAACGTGCCTGAACCGATCGCCACCCAGATCCACGATGAGACGTGGGCGGGGGTCAGCTACCGGCGAGTAGATCGCCCGTCGCTCAGAGACCGGGCGGGTGGCGCTCCACGAACCCGGCGAACTCCCCGCCGCCCTGCGCCCACCGCGTGCCGTCCTCGGCCAGCGCCACGGTATCGAAGCGCCAGCCCGCCACTTCCATCCAGACATGGTTGTAGCTGGCGTAGATCGTGATCCAACGGCCCGGGCCGGGATCACCGTAGGACTCGAAATCGGCCGCCACCTCCGGCGAGCTGAGCAGGCCGGCGGCCGCTAGCGCGTAGCTCACCGAGCCAGAGCAGTCATAGCCGGAGGCTTGGAAGGACGCGTGACCGCCGCCCCAGAGGTAGGGGAGCGTCGCGATCGCGTTGCCGGCCGCGATCACCTGCGCCACGGCCGCCGGGGAGCCCGGCGGCGGCTGCACCATCCCGCCGGTGTCGACCGCGATCCCGCCGATGTTCGCGTTGCCAGTCGCGGCCGCCGCGGCGGCCTGCTGCGCGGCCTTGGTCTCGAGCGTGCTCAGGTCGGCGTTCAGCGTGCCGAGCTTCGCGGCATTGCTCGACCGGTTGCCGAGTGCGCTGATCCGCTCGCGCAGCAG
>Ga0302324_100016472_pt1 | contig 14728 bp, 9 predicted proteins | sample Palsa_T0_1_FD_201949 | JGI IMG/M metagenome (GOLD analysis project Ga0302324, IMG submission 201949) | Peat permafrost microbial communities from Stordalen Mire near Abisko, Sweden - Palsa_T0_1 | ecosystem: Environmental > Terrestrial > Soil > Palsa > Peat permafrost | place: Sweden: Abisko...
AGACATTTGTACCGGATGCCATGTGGTTCCCGCAAGCAGGCGACTGGCGCTGGGATCCGGCGCGCTTTCCTCGCTCTTTTGGGCCCATCGAGCAGTTTGTTCACCAAAATGGAATGAAGCTGGGCCTGTGGGTAGCGTGGACACAAGGCGGTATCTCAGACGACCCTGGCGGTCTGGACATTCGCCGTCACCCGGATTGGTTCGTGCGCGCGTTTAAGTCAGACGAGAAAATGGACTACCTTCATTGGAACGCCTTGATGGACTTGGGCTCCGATGCCGCGCGGGAGTGGGCCGAGCGTGAGACTCAGCATCTCGTCTCCGAGTTCAAGCTCGATTACTTCAAACACGATTACAGCCCCATCGTCACAAAGTGTGAGCAGAGCAACCATCGCCACCGCTACGGCGTAGACGTGAGTTACTGGTCCACGATGGGCTACTACCAAGTACAGGAGAAGCTGAGTCAGAGATTCCCCGATCTGGCCTTGGAAGGGTGTTCGGGCGGAGGGCACATCAAGGACTTCGGGTACATCCGCCGCGTACACTATATCGTCACCACTGACACGCTCTCCTCCCTGCCGGACCGCCAGAGCTTGTACGACTCGACATTCGCCCTGCCGCCCGCGGTTTTGCAGGCGTACACCTATGAGAATTATTACAACCATGATGCCGACCGGCCACTGCCCTATCTCTGGCGCTCTGCGATGATGGGCGCCTGGCAAATCGACCCGACGAAATCCGTGGATTGGACGCCTGAGGAGCGCGCTGAAGTGAAGAAGGCGACCGCCATTTACAAGTCTTGGATTCGGCCGATGCTGCGCGATGTCAATGTCCATCACATCCTGCCGCGCCCGGATGGCTATCACTGGGATGGAATGTTCTACTGGAGTCCGGGCCTCAAACATGGAACGTTGTATATCTTTCGCCCCAACAACGACCAGGTCGAGCAGCGCGTGTGTCTCAAGGGACTGGAACCGGCCAAACGCTATCATGTGCGATCGCAAGATGGGTCTGTTGCCGAAGAAACACGCACCGGAACCGGACTCATGCAAGACGGCCTGAGAATTAGACTGCCGGGCAAATACACGAGCGACCTGGTTTATCTGGAAGAAGGCCGCTAACTTGAAGATCACAGCCAAAGCTGCGCTCCAAGGTCGCATTCCTCCCGCTCGCCTGCTATATGGCGACGGCCTGCAATTCGCAGGCATGGGGTGAGGTGCGGCGAACGGTATATATTGGATTCTCAGATGAGACCATTGTGTTTCGCCGGGATTCTTCTGGTTTGGAGCTTCGCGGGCAACGCCTGGGAGGGGCCGGAGGCCGAAGCTCGCCGCTGGACAGAGGCCAAATTCCTGGGACAGGTGGAGGCTGCACCCGCCGTGCCGCACCTGATCGTGCGTACCAAATCCGCTGTCATTTACAAAGACCGCATCCGTGGGCGCAGGTTTCGCATCGCCGGTCAGGAGTTCAACCGCGGAATCGCCATGCCGTCGCCGGGCGAAGTCGAGGTACACCTGTCGGCGCCAGCCGCATCGTTTGAGGCCGTACTAGGTGTGGACAGCAACGATCTCGGCTACTACTCGAATGCGGGCCGTGGCAATGTGGTCGCTTCCGTGGATGCGGGCGGCCGCGAGCCGTTCAAGTCCACCATCATGCATGAAGGAATGCCGGGCATCCCCGTCAAAGTGGACTTATCGGGCTCGGCCGGCTTCCGGTTGAAGCTGGCCACTGCCGGCGAGAGAACCGGAACGTATCAGGCCGAATGGGACCAGGCCGATTGGGCCGATGCGCGCGTGAAGATGATGGACGGCAGTACAGTGTGGCTGGCGGCATTGCCGCTAGGACCGCTGCCGGGAACTTATTCGACCGATCCACCTTTCTCGTTCCGGTATGGAGGCCGCGCTTCGGGCGAGTTGTTGCGAGGCTGGCCGGTCCGGCACGTCACGCGGCACGTCGACGAGCACCGCACGGAATACGTAACGACGTACACGGATTCGGGCACGGGCCTGGAAGTGCGCTCGGTGGCGGTCGGCTATGATGATTTCCCGACTGTCGAGTGGACCGTCTATCTGCGGAACGGCGGTACTGCTGCCACTCCCATCATCGAAGATCTGCAGGCGATTGACACTCGCCTGGAGCGCACGCAGGAGCGCGAGTTCAACCTGCACTACGCCAGGGGCAGCCCGAATTCGCCGACCGATTATGAGCCGCTCGAAAGCGTGCTCGGGCCGAACGCCGACAAACAGATCGCTGCCAGGGGCGGCCGGCCAACTGACAGCTACCTTTGCTACTTCAACGTGGACCGCGGCGGGCAGAGCGCCATCATCGCCCTGGGCTGGCCGGGACAGTGGTCGGCGCAGTTCACTCGCGATGACAGCAATGGACTGCGCGTACGTGCCGGGCAAGAGCTGACTCATTTTCGTCTGCTGGCGGGCGAAGAAGTGCGCACGCCGCTGGTGGCTCTGGAATTCTCGGCAGGGGACTGGATCGCCGCGCAGAATGTGTGGCGCCGTTGGATGGTGGCGCACAACCTGCCTCGGCCCGGCGGCAAGCTACCGCCCCCGCAGGTGGCCAGCGGCAGCAACCGGTACACCATCGAGATGCAGGATGCCAACGAAGGAAACCAGTTGCGCTTTCTCAAACGCGATCTGGATTCCGGTCTGCCGATCGATTACTGGTGGATGGACGCGGGCTGGTATCCCTTCAAGACCGGATGGTGGAACACGGGAACCTGGGAGCCGGACCCGCGGCGCTTCCCGCGGGGTCTAGCGCCGGTCACCGCGGAGGCGCACGCCCATGGCCTCAAGACCATTCTCTGGTTTGAGCCGGAGCGGGTAGCGCCCGGCACCTGGCTTTATGAAAACCATCCGGAATGGCTGCTGGGGCGCGAAGGCAAAGACAAGCTGTTGTACCTGGGAAATCCGGAAGCCCGCCAGTGGCTCGCCGATCACATCAGCCAACTTATCCGCGAGCAAGGAATCGATCTCTATCGCCAGGACTTCAACTTCGAGCCGCTCGCTATCTGGCGCGGGAACGACGCGAGCGACCGGCAGGGCATCACCGAGATCAAGCACGTTACGGGTTACCTGGCCTACTGGGACGAATTGCGCCGCCGCTTTCCGGCGATGCTGATCGACACCTGCGCCTCCGGTGGAAGGCGCAACGACCTGGAGACTCTCCGCCGCGCGGTCCCCCTGTGGCGCAGCGACTTTGCCTACGAGCCCGCCGCCATGCAGCAAATGACCTACGGAATGGCGCTGTGGATTCCGTATTTCGGCACGGCCGTCAATGCCGTGGAGCCTTACATTTTCCGCAGTCAGATGACGCCGGCGGTCGGGATCGGTTTGGATCCGGCGCGCTCCGAAGACGGTTACCGAAAGCTCGGCAAATTGTTGGCCGAGTGGCGCAGTATCGCCGATTACTACTATGGCGACTACTATCCCCTGACCGCGTACAGCACAGAGAGTACCGCGTGGATGGCCTGGCAGTTCCACCGCCCCGGCCAGGGCGAGGGCGTCGTGCAAGCCTTCCGGCGGCCCGATAGCCCGTTTGAATCGGCACGCTTCCGGCTGCAGGGGCTGGACCCGGCCGTGCGCTACCGGATCGTGGATATGGACTCGAAGCGCGAGTCGGAATTCTCAGGACGTGAGTTACTTGAGGCGGGTCTCTCCGTTTCGATCCCGGTTGCTCCCGGAGCGCTGATCCTGACTTACTTTCCGGCACGCTCCCGGTGATAGAGACGTAGTTGCTCTGGGAGTGCTGCCGGTCGGCTCTGAGCCTACATCAATCGGGGGCTAGCGCTCCCAGAAGGGCGGGCGCAGCGGTCAAGAGTTGCCTGCGCCGCTTGCGGCCACGGGCTACTCATGGCGACCCGCACGGCTGGGGGCCCTCGGTGTGCGCTCTCTCGGCAAGGTGCACTTTCCTCAAAATCGACAAGAGATTGTGGTTCGCAGGCAGACTGGCACTGCTAGCGGTCGCCGACTTTGCTGAGAAGCCCAAGCGGTTTATTGTACGAAGGGGATTTAGAGCCAGCAAGTCTGACCTTGATTCCGCCGGTGGTCCATCTCCTCGTACAGCCAAGTTCCAGACGGCCCGATACGAACCTTCTTCGTTTACCGTAGCGCGAATGACAAAATATTACTGCCGGATGCAACGGCTATATACTGACGTCCGTTCAGCATGTAGGTCATCGGGCAACCCCTCCAAGCCTGGTTTCCATGGAAGGTCCATAGCGTCTTTCCGGTCTTGGCGTTGACCGCGGCGAACCCGCCGCCGGTCTCGCCATAAAACACCAAGCCCCCGGCGGTGGTCAGGACCCCGGAATAGTTGGCCTCCTGCGGCCCTTGTTGAGGAATTTCCCAGACTGTATCGCCGGTATGGATGTCGATCGCGCGCAGATATTTCAAACCGGGATCACCGGGGTTGCGATACCCTTCATAACCTCCGTCGTGGGATTGCCGGTAGATACTGCAATCCTCGACCGACATCACATAGAAGAGCCTCGTGTCCGGATTATAGGAGGTAGAATACCAGTTGGTAGCGCCTCGCACCGAGGGACAGCCCTTTACCCCGGCCCGAGTGGGCGTATTGGCGGGCAGGAGTTGAGGCGTACCGTCTGAACTGTAGCCGCTGGCCCAATTCATTTTCTTGACGAATGGTTTAGCAAACAGGAATTCGCCTGTCGTCCGGTCGAGCACGTAAACGAAGCCATTGCGATTCGCCTGGAGCAACAGTTTGCGGGGACGGTCTTGGTAATCGGTATCCACCAGGACTAGGGGCTCAGTAGCGTCCCAATCGTGCAGATCGTGAGGCGTGAACTGATAGTGCCAGCGCAATTTGCCGGTCTTGACGTCGAGGGCTATGACGCAATTCGTGTACAGGTTCGAGCCGCGACGCTCGTCGCCGTCGGTGGCGGGGAACGGGTTGCCAACGGCCCAATAGAGCGTGCCAGTCTCCACGTCATACGATCCGGTTAGCCAGGTAGCCCCTCCGCCCGTTTCGATGGCATTCCCGATCCAGGTTTCGGAACCGGGTTCACCTCGTTTAGGCACTGTCCAGAAGCGCCAGGCTTGCTCACCGGTGGCGGCTTCGTAGGCTGCCAGAAATCCCCGCAGCGGACCATCGCCGCCTGCCATTCCTGTTATGACCAGATCTCCCACCACTAAGGGAGCAGAGGTCGCCAGGTAGCTCCCCGGCGATTCCACCGTGTTGATGTCCCACATCAGGCCCCCGGTCAGCCGGTTCAGACATACCAGATGGGCGTCACTGGTTGAGAAGAATATGCGGTCCCCGAGCAGCCCGACTCCCCGATTGGCGAGGCCCGAATTACGCTGCCTACCGGATGCGGATAAGTCATCAGTACGCGTGTAGCACCATAGCTCGCGTCCCGTCGCCGCGGCGAGGGCGCATACGTGATCGGCCGCAGTGACGTACATGACGCCTTCGCTGACGATGGGTGTCGTCTCAAGATCCGGAATGTTCAAGGGGTGGATCCATTCCACCTGCAGGTTCTGGGCATTGCCTGCGTTGATCTGGTCCAGCGCGCTATGGCGATTGGCACTCAGGACGCCGTTGTATGTCGGCCACTCGCCGCGTTTGGGGTGCAGGACGGCGTTCATTGCCTCGAAAGAAATCGTGGCATCGACCCCGGCCAGCGCGCCTGGCTGTACGCCGCCCAGACTGCTGAGATAGGCTACGACATTGCGGCGTTCCTCGGCGCTCGCTTGGAGGGGAGGCATGTACGAGGTCTTTGCGGGCGTGATCTCCTGGTATTGCTTGTCCGTCAGAAAATGCAGGCGTCCGTCAAAAGTTTGCAATTCGAGATCGTGTTCCGCGCGGCCACGAGCGAAACCGCGCAAACCCTGGCCATCTCGCAGCTTGACGTTTACAACCCCCCACGTCTCGTCCGGACAGAAGGCCCAACTCGGGCAGGTCGGCGTCGTGTGGATACCCATTTGGGAGGTCGGGTTTTCGAGCATCAGCTCCAGTTCCCTGACGGTCGATTTCCGGCCAATATCCGACAGATCGGGCCCATTCACCTTCCCCCGGCCATGAACCATGTGACACGTCGAGCATTGGCCCCTGCCGAAGAAAAACTCCTCACCCGCATGCGCGTCCCCGGACGGCTTCGTATCGAAAGCGGACATATTGAGAGAACGCAGCCATCGAGCCAGCGATAGAAGCTCGCTCTCCGGCAGTTTGAACGCGGGCATGCCGCCCGGCGTGCCGCTCTCGATCAAGTCTCGGATCTGCGCTTCGTTCCGGGTGCGCAAGCTGGGATTGTTCGTCAACCCGGGCGCCCGATCCCCGCCGTTTCCACCCGCGCCGTGGCATCCCGCGCAGAGGCTGTTGAACTGCTTTTCTGCCGCGAGGAAATCGGAAGCCGGCGCGGCCGGGGTTTGTGCCGTTCCCTGCGCTGCTACCAGTGCCGCAGTTATCAGTACACTGGCAATAGTCTTCGTCATCGCTTATGGTTCAACTTACCACTTCGGTCGTTATGATAAATATGCGCTGCTGATTCAAGCCAAACTGGGCTGATTCGCTTGCCGCTTCACCCACCGGTATGCAACTAGGGAATTCTTCCAGAAGAATTTTTCGACGGCTTCGGGACCCTTTTGCGTGAAGTATTCATGGACCAGGTCCAGTGTCTCACCAAATGTGCCCATGGGTTCGCTGTTGGTCCAGTCACTCGCGAAGAGCAGCCGGTCCGGACCGAAGGTCTCCCAGATTTCATCCAGCCGCGGACGATAAAAGCTCAGCTCACGCGGGATTCGTCCGCCCGACTCCACCCGGCGACCCTTCTGGTCGACGCGCTGAAAGATTTCGGAGACCTTTACATACACCTGAGGACGTTTCCCGAGTTCTCGAAGTCCTTGCTGGTAGGCAGCGCGGGCCGCCGGTTCGTCGGGAATCGGAACCCCAGGCAAGTGATTAATCACAATCCGGAGGGCAGGGATTCGGTCAGTGATTCGCAACAGGTTCGGGACATCCTCTTGGCCGCCGCCCGAATCCAGGGTGAGTCCCGCGTCGGACAACAGCCGAAGATCCGCCATCACTTGCGGCTTTTGAATCTCCTCCGCGACATTTCGGCCCCACAAATACGCGAACCGGATGCCTCGGTACAGAGGGTTCTTGTGCAATCGTGAGAGATGCTCGCCAAAATCCGGCTTCCCCGGAAACAAATCGCCGATCTCGCCCACCACAATCGTCTCATTGGCGGACACATCCAGAACCCAGTAATTGTCCTCCAACCACGGACTGCACTCGGTCTCGATCATGCCTGTCACGCCGAAGGGTTCTGCAATCCGGCGGTAGTCTGCAGGCAGGAAGGTGCGATAAATGCTTGACTGCTCAGGGCTTGGCCATGGCACACCTTGAGGGCGGGTGGGGTCATACAAATGTACGTGCGTATCGATAATGGGGACAGAATATCTCTGAGCATTGGTACAAGTTACAGCGGTGGCAATCGCAGCCGTCCCGGCGATTGTCTCCTTTATGAATTTGCGTCGATCCACTCGGCTCCCTCCTGTGCGCCATCCTGAGCCCCTCTGGGCTCGAATCTATTTGCAAACCATATTATCTCGTTCCAAATCGGCGTGAGGTCGCAAATCGGACAAAGTGCCGCATATGGTCAGCCCAGCCGTTACTAGCGAGCCCTTACCACCACAAATCCGACGGGCTTACCGGTTGGGCATTCGTCGGTACTCGGCGAGGAACGAGTTCCGGCCGCCACGTTAACTACAATATCGGTAGCTATCTCGGCCCCGGTTTTGCCGCCTCCGGCTTCACGTTTGGTCTGCTTTGACGGAATGCTGGAAATCTTGCCGATCCTCGCTGGTTATCTCGAACAGCGTGCCGTCGGCGAACGATCCTCCGGTAGAGGACAACGACGATGATGCCGAGTCGGCACATACACGGAGCGATCGGTCCGCTTTCAGGCCCATCAGCCCCTGCAATCGCCGCCGTCCGACCCGGCCATAGACAGCATTTTCCGATGCTCATCTTCGTCGTCTACTAGATTAGTAGGCTAGGTGGTGTCGCCTTGGCGATCTAAAACGCCAAGGAGTTTTTATGCGCTCGATGGAAATTTCGGTTCTAAGATGTAAACTATGGACCTAGATCGCAGACTGTTCCTGTTCGGCTCAGCCTTGGCCGCTCAAGCGCTCCAATCTGAAAAGATAGTCAACACCGCGATGATTGGCGTGGGTAATCGCGGGTCATTTTTGCTCCAGGGCGTGCTCCGCCAACCGAACGTGAAGGTGCTTGCCCTGTGCGACGTCAAGTCAGACCGGCTGGATACGGCTGCCTCCGCAGCCGCTAGGGACAACCCGGCCACCTATGCCGACTGGCGCCAGGTCATCGAAAGGAAGGACGTAGATGCCGTCTTTATTGCCACGCCGCCCTACCTGCACTCGGAAATGGCCATCCAGGCGATTAAGGCCGGCAAACACGTGTATTGCGAGAAACCGCTGGGCATTACGCCCTCGCAGGTTCGGGCCCTTCTCGATGCTGCGAAAGGCTCAAATAAGGTGTTCGTCGCCGGACATCAGTTGCGTTCGCAAAAGCACCTGGCAGAGACCGTCCGCAAGATTCGGGAGGGAGTGATTGGCGATGTGATCATGGTCAAAGCCCAAAGGCACGCCGCCACGGACATTCCCCACGACGGAACCTCTGCCGATTGGTACTTCGACGTGACGAAATCCGGCGGGTACCTCATCGAGCAGTCGGTACACAATCTGGATTTGTGTAACTGGGCGATCGGGTCTCATCCCTTGCGCGCCTGCGGTTTTGGGGGAATCCTGCTTCACAAGAACGATCCGCCGGGGCGCACCATCTTCGACTGCGGGAGCATTACATACGATTATCCCAACGCGGTGAAGATGTCTTTCACGCAGAACGTTTTTCACCCCTCGTCGATGCCGAACGGCAATCAGTACGTCTACGTATACGGCACCAAGGGGGCCGTGGATCTGATGAACTCGATAATGTATCCACCCGAGAAAGGCAGTCAACCCGTTGTGTTAGCGCCCAAGATAGTGGAAGACGAGTTCGCGCATATTGCGGCGTTCTACGATTCCATCGTGCACGGTACACCGCCGCCGGTGGACATCAAGGTCGGAGCCACGGCGGCACTCACATCTATTCTGGGACATGAGGCGATGGTCCAGGAAAAAGTGGTCAACTGGAGCGATTTGGGCGTAGAGTTATAAGACTCGGTGAAGCCGACGCTATCTGATAATCTCCCGGTGTAGCGACGGCTCGATGGGCGTTCCCAGTTTCTCCGCCGCCGTGGCGTGCTCGATGGCGCGCCTTGCGTCTCCTTTGCGGAGATACAGTTCAGCAAGCTGGCGGTGGGCTCCGCCGCGGCTCGGATCGAATTCCCAAAGCGCAAGCATATGCTTCAATGGACCGAGCCGCCATTCCTACGGCCTCGTTGAGCAGTTGAATTCGCGCGGATATCGAGGCCCGCGGACGTGCCATACTTTCATGCATGACACGTCGACAAATTCTTGCTGTTCCACTGGCGGCGGCGGGCTTCTCGGCCGCAGCACAAAGCAGCCCCCGATTTACCAAAGGAATCTGCTCGGTCATTTTTCCCAAAGAGATGCCTCGATCTGACTGCTTCAAGCAAGCCAAATCAGCGGGTTTCGATGCCATGGAACTCTCGATCGGCGCGGATTTGCCCCTCGACATCGGCCACGACGACGCGCGTCGCCTGGCGGACGCCGCCGACAAAGCCGGCATTCGGATCGCCACGCTTTGGGTTTCGGAGCCTCTCCATCAAAACCCACTCAATTCCTCCGACCCGGCCGTACGCGCGCGCGGGGTAGAAGCGATTCGCCGGTCAATCGCTATTGCCAGCGACATGAACTGCGGCGCCATCCTTCTTTACGCGGTGCGCCTCGGGAATGGTGCGAGACTGGAGTACGGCTCTCAGGAAACCTGGGACCGCTTCACCGCGGAATTGAGCAAGGTTGTTCCGGATGCGGAGCGCGCCAAGGTTCTACTGAATCCAGAAAACGTCTGGAACAAGTTCCTCTTAAGCCCGCTCGAAATGCGCACCTTCATTGACCAGTTTCACAGCGAATGGGTGAAGACCCATTTCGACGCCGGCAACTGCATGCAGTACGGATATCCGGAAGATTGGATTCTTACGCTCGGCAGACGTATCAAACGCATCCACTTCAAAGATTTCAAATTAGGTAGTCGCGACGAGCCGGCCCGCTTCGCCGATCTGCTGGAAGGCGATATAAATTGGAAGGCCGTGATGGCCGCCCTGGTTAAGACCGGTTACAGCGGATTCATCTCCCCGGAAATCGGGCGCAATCCTGATAAGACCAATCAGTTGCAAGAGGTCTCCGCGGCACTGGATAAGATTCTGGCGATGGCCTGAGTGCACAGGAATTTGCGGAACAGCCGATGGCCCGCAAGACCTTGCATGTCAATTGGTTGAGGCACTGGTAGAGTGTTGGTGATCCGCCACGCTGCAATACCCTCCAAGCTTGGCGGCATTAAATAAAGCTTCCACGCAATTTTGCCCTCTTTATATTTCACGGACGCGGCTGTAACTCGCAGTACAAGCGGATTCAGTTAATTAAAGAACAGCCCTCTGCGCGTTGCGGCGGGTGCTCGCCGCCAACGGTCTCCCACGGCCTCTCCCCCCACTGCGCGGGAACGGTCGCGACATCGCTCGCGTAAATAAACCCACGGCGTCAGTACGAACACCGTCGCGTCGTGCAATTGACCCTAAATGGGCGGCCCGCACGGCGTGGCACGATGTTGGCGGGCCAGCAGCTTAGAAATCGTTCCCGTTCATCCGGGCGCGCACTTCCTGGACCGCGAACAGGATGGTTGCGGCGTGGCGGTGTTCGAGGGCCCTTGCTTTCGGCCAAGGGATTGAATCTGATCGAGCAGTTCGGCGACGCTCGGCTCCGGCTTCGTATCGGTGGTTTGCTATTTGCTGGTTTTCGTCGTCGTGTTCCTTTCGTATCCATGGACCGCTCTGAACGACAGACGCGCGATTGCTTAGCGCGGCCGTTTCTTGGCACTGGGGCGTGACGGAGATGGTTTCGCGCGCTGTGGCACTGCCGCGTGCGGCTCACGGCAGCCGGCTCCTGTGTCGCCTCGTGCTTCGTGATGAAATCCCACAGACCCTGCACCCAGGCGACCACGTGGTCCTGGTTAGCGCGTTCCTCTTTGGCGCGCAGCGCTTCCGGCACGCACTTGCCCATAACGAGCGGCTTGTTAGCCGTTGCCTTTGAGGATCTCGTCGCGCGTGGGCCATTACGACCATACCTCTGGACGGCGGACATCAAGCGAAATTACTCATTTCAGAGTTCTTCAAAACCACAGCGCGTAGCCGTGTCACGAAGCAGCCGCCGATAGCGACTAATTATGCCAAACTGGCTTGTGGCACCGAGGCGCAGTAATCTTGTACATCATCGATAAGGACAACCAACAGAGAGAAGCTTACGCGACGAGGTTGGTGATGCTTAATCCTATCTTGCGCGAACCAGTTTTCACCGCTCTCGACCTTGGCAATCTGTCATGGTTTGTTCTGGAAGTCGACACGCAGTGGACTCGTAGAAAGCCGGGCGACATCGACGTCCTTGGTGGAAGGCTGGGCTGGCATAATCCAACTGATGTTGGTCTGCAACTACAGAGGTATCAGCAGGAACGTCCGCACGTGCATCCGAGTTGGCACGAGCGATTTGCGGCCATGACCATTGCCGAAGCCGGAGGTATCATCTGGCCTCCAAGCATGGACTATCTGGCTGGCGTCGAAGTCAAATGCAGTCACTGTGAAAATGGCGTCGCACGCTCCACGAAGGCATCCTCACAAAAAGTCGCGGACATCCGGCAAAAGATTGATGGGCTTTTTAGGCTAGGGCTTGATCGCGTCGTACTTCTTGACATCGTGGCCGGACCTCCATCCGAGGGCGAAGGCTCAGAAGCCTGGTTTACAGCGATGGCTTCCGCCCGGATGACCCTCGACAAGGTCAGCGAACTCTTGGTTGCGCGGCTGCCGATCGATACTCTGGCAGGCCAACTTGTCTGGCCCGTCGGTGCCGTAGGGGGTGGTAATGAGGCCATGCGCGGCGCCGGTGTTCCCCGAATCCTCCGGCTGGCGCAGGAGAACCCTTTCCGGGATGACGTGTCTGCAAAGCGCCTGGCACTCACGGAGCACTTGAGAAACTTGCTGACGACGGTCGCACAGCCAACAACTTTTCCTGTTATTCTCTTACACTGCCGCAGTTGCAAGCGAGTCCACGCGCCGGCGTGGCAATGTGCCGCATCATAGCGCTCGGTCCGTGGCACTCTCGACAAAAGGGGAGCCAGATAATACCGGGCTAGGCATGTCAAAGGTGATCTCTGAAGTGCTGTCCTTCATAGATCAGGCCATCGATGAGTGCCGCCCTGTACGACCAGACCTCGCGCTCAAACGATTCTTCTGGCGCAGGTGTATTCCGCCATTTCCCGTTCATCACCCACCTGACGAACTTTTCGTACCCGGATGAAGTCTTGATGGTCGCCGCCGGAATGCCCGACCATTGCGCGAGACGTTTGACGGATTCGTTATTTACTGACACCAGAACTAGAATGACTCCATTATGGATGTCCTGCAGGGAACCCTGGACATGCTAGTGCTGCGGACCCTGGTAATGGCGCCCTTGCATGGCTACGGTATCGCGAAAGCTATTCGGAGCAGTTCCGAGGACGCGCTGGATATTGAATTCGGCTCGCTCTATCCGGCGCTCAAGCGCTTGGAGCTGAGGGGCTGCATTGCGTCCAAGTGGGAGACCTCAGAGCGCAACCGGCGCGCGAAGTTCTATCGCTTGACGCCCGCGGGACGGAAACAACTCGCGCGGGAGCATTCCGAATGGGCTGAATTAGTAAACGCAATCGGGCGCGTTATGGGACCCTTGCCCGGTGGGAGTGAATCATGAGCTTGTGGCGCAGGTTGCTCGATTCGCGAAGAGGTCAATAGCGGCGCCCGAGGTGGGCACTTGTACAGGATGCCCACGAGCCACTCAGAACGCTATTCGCGCTATCAAGACCGCCGTCTGGCTTGGAACCCAATCCCCGGTGTGAACGCTTTTCGGGACAGGAATCATGCGACCGGTCGGCGAGGCACTCCGTCCCACGATTTTCAGGCCAAGTGTGGGATACCTCTGGCGAAAGTTGCTGCCGAGGAAATCACCCAGGGCGACGCCACGCGTACCGCGGTAGCTCACCGGACCGATCCCGGCACGACCGTCGGCACTATTGCCTACATGAGCCCCGAACAGGCTCTGGGACAGACCAATCTCGCGGCGCAGTCTGATCAGTTCCCGCTCGGTCTGGTGTTGTACGAACTGGCGGCGGGCAGGCGCGCGTTTCAGCGACGGCGCGGCTGAAACCATGTGGCGATTATTCGCGAAGACCCGGAACCGCTGCCTGCGAGCGTGCCCGCAGGCCAGTCGCACGAGTAATATTGATTTAGCGCATTAAATTTAACGCATGCGCAGGAGCGGCTCGTACGGGTGTAGAATACTTGGTATTCCGGAGGCCAAAAGGAAATTCCGGTTGAGGCACACGACCTTCTTCTGTCGCGTTCGGTTCGCGGTCGCGTTGTTGCCGCCGTTCATGGCGTTGGCTCAAACGCCCGGCAAAGTCTCGTTTCAGAAGGACGTGGCTCCGCTGCTCGCGGAGAAATGCTGGGGGTGCCACGGCGGGTCGATGAAGATGAACGGCCTGGCTCTGGACACGCGCGAGGACGCACTGAGGGGCGGCAAGCACGGACCCGCGCTGGTGCCCGGAAAACCAGAAGAAAGCCTTCTCTATCGAAAAATCACGGGACTCGATCAGCCTCAAATGCCGTTCGGAGGCCGCCTGAGCGACGACGAAATTGCGGTATTCCGGGCGTGGATCGATCAAGGCGCGCCCTGGGACGCGAAGCCCGTAACCACAACCGCCGGCCCCGCCCTGGGGGCGTATGAATTCACAGCCGCCCAGCATGCCTACTGGTTCTTCCAGCCGATTCCGAGGATCGCCGCGGCGCAGCCTGGCGCGCGCCCCGCGTCAACGAACCCGATCGACGCAATCGTGAACGCCGCACAGGCGGCCAAGGGCGTCCGTGCAAACTCATCCGCCGACAAGGTGACGCTGTTGCGGCGTGCCACGCTGGATTTGACGGGTCTTCCGCCAACGCCCGAGGAGGTCCAGGCGTTTCTGACCGACAATGCGCCCGACGCGTTCGCGAAGGTCGTGGACCAGCTCCTCGCCTCGCCGCAATACGGCGAGCGATGGGGGCGCCAGTGGCTGGACGTGGCCCGCTACGCGGACACGAACGGCTTCAAAGCCGACGAAGCCCGCCCGAACATCTGGCGCTATCGCGACTACGTGGTGAAAGCGTTCAACGAAGACAAGCCCTACGACCGCTTCATCCGCGAACAAATAGCGGGTGACGAGATGTATCCGGAAAGCGTCGAGGCGCATATCGCCACGGGTTTCCTGCGCCACTACACGGACGAGACGAACCAGCCCAGCATGGAACTCCGCCGCGAGGAACTGCTGCAAAACATCACGGACACGGTTTCGACGGCGTTCATGGGCCTCACCTACGGCTGCGCCAAGTGCCACAACCACAAGTTCGATCCGATTCTGCAGAAGGACTACTACCGGCTTCAGGCGTTCTTTGAAAATGTGCGGGCGAAGGACGACTACATTCCGCTCTCGGGCGCCCGTCTCG
>Ga0302324_100016473_pt1 | contig 14727 bp, 17 predicted proteins | sample Palsa_T0_1_FD_201949 | JGI IMG/M metagenome (GOLD analysis project Ga0302324, IMG submission 201949) | Peat permafrost microbial communities from Stordalen Mire near Abisko, Sweden - Palsa_T0_1 | ecosystem: Environmental > Terrestrial > Soil > Palsa > Peat permafrost | place: Sweden: Abisko...
CCGGGAGATCGCTTACAGTGATCTTTCGAATTTTTCCAGGCTGCTCGTAGCGGAAATCGGTGAAAGGCGGAGTAGGAGCGGGCAGCTTTAAATCGGCTGCATTCGTGATAGCCGGGGACGGATTTTCTGGCGCCTTGGAGCTTTCCGGCGCCTTCGAACTGGCCGTCGCCTGCGAACTGCCCAGGGTTTTCACATACGCGACGATTTGCCATCTTTGCTGCTTAGGGATGGCTGCCCAGGAAGGCATGCCGTCGGCTTGATCGCCTTTGGTGATGTACCAGAAAATTTCTCCGTCCGTGGCCGATTGCGCCGGGCCGTGGGCCAATGCGGGGATATTCCCCGAACCCTCGCCGTTGTCGCCGTGGCATTTGCCGCAGCGGAATTGATACATTGATTTGGCTCTGGGTGAAGGAGCACCTTCGTAAGGATTCTTCAGGCTTTTCTCGGCAGCCGGCGCGTTGTGGAATGCGGCATTCGGGCCCTGCGGGCCGGAGAATGCAAGAACGGCCATTCCGGCGGATGCCAGGAGCGAGCACGTAAGGATTCGAGTGATCAGCTTCAAGAACGCCCTCCTCAAACTAATGATTGAGTGCCATGACGTCTGAATTAGTTAGATTATTCCGAAAGATCTTAGTTGCATAAATTCCATAAAAAGCGATCTACGATCGAATTCATTAGCCGAGTCGATCAAGATAGTGCACTTCGCTCATTTCGCGCAGGCGCGCCGCGGCGCTTTCCGCCGTGATGTCGCGCTGCGGAGCGGCAAGCAATTCGTAGCCGACCATGAATTTCTGCACGGTGGCAGAACGCAAAAGCGGCGGAAGATAGTGCGCGTGAAAATGCCACTCGGGATGCGGTTGCCCGTCGCTTGGGCGCTGATGAAATCCCATCGAATAGGGAAACGAAGTTTCAAAGAGATTGTCGTAGCGAATCGTCACGCGCCAAAGGATGTCAGCGAGATCCGCTTGCTCGACGGGCGTCAAGTCCTCGAAGGCGCCCAGATGGCGCCGGCTCAGTACGAGCGTTTCGAACGGCCAGAGCGCCCAGAATGGCACGATGGCGGCGAACGATTTGTTTTGGCAGACCACGCGCTCATTGCTTTCCATTTCGAGCGCGAAATAGCGGCATAGGAGACACTTGCCGTCGCGCGCAAGAAAATCTTCCTGCGATGCTTGCTCTTCTGCCGGTAGATTGGGAACTTCCGAATTCGCCCAGATCTGGCCGTGCGGATGTGGATTGCTGGCTCCCATCAGCGCGCCGCGGTTTTCGAAAACCTGCACATACCGAATCCATGGCACCGCGGCAAGTTCCCGCGCCTGGTCCACCCACATTCGAACGACTGCCTCAATTTCTGCTGGCTTCATGCGCGATAACGTCAAATCGTGGCGCGGTGAGAAGCATGCGACGCGGCACACGCCCGGTTCGGATTGGGCGAGAATCAGATTTTCGACATTTGTATTTGCCGCTGGCGTTTCGGGCAAGAGCGCGGGGAAATCATTGTCGAATACGAAGGTGCCGGAATATGCGGGATTTCGTTGTCCGCGAGCGCGCAGATTACCCGGGCAGAGGTAGCAATCGGGATCGTATTGCACGCTCGGCGGCTCGGCGACTTTTTCAACTTTGCCCTGCCACGGGCGCTGCGCTCGCTGCGGAGATACGAGAATCCAATCGCGCGTCAGCGGATTGAAGCGCCGGTGAGGCGAGTCCTTGAGATCCTTCCAGTTCATTCGTGCGATCCTCGCATGGACTGTCTCATTCCATCAATCGCTCGCAGGCTCAACGGCGACGGGCCCGGCCGGCCCGGCCGGGGTCCAGACGTAAATCTCCGGCGTCAGTTTGGTCGCATCTTCATAGGCGCGCGCGATGTTCTTGCGGAATTCTTCGGTGAATCGGGAATCGACGAGGTTAATCGTGCAGCCGCCAAACCCGCCGCCGGTCATTCGCGCGCCAAGTGTGCCTTTCTGTTTGTTGGCAAGCTCGACCATCAAGTCCAGCTCCGCACAGCTCACTTCGTAAAGATCCCGGAGACTGTCGTGCGATTCACGCATTAATGCGCCGCAAGCGGCGACGTCTCCACGTTTCAGGGCGTCGCCTGCTTCGATCACACGAGCATTCTCCGAAATCACGTGCAGGGCGCGGCGATAAACAATTTCTGGAAGCAACTTCTTGTGCCGCGCAAGCTGCTCGAGCGAAACATCCCGCAAAGCGCGAATTCCGGGAATCGCGCTCGCCAAAATTCGAACCGCCTCCTCGCAATCGGCGCGACGCCGATTATATTCGCCTGACGCCAAAGAGTGTTTCACCATCGTGTTGCAGATCACGAGCTCTACATCCTTGGGAATCGGCACCGGCTCAAACTCGAGTGAGCGGCAATCGAGCAGCAGTGCGTGCCCTTCCTGGCCGTTCAGACTCGCGAACTGGTCCATGATTCCGCATCGCATTCCGACGAAATCATTCTCGGCCTGCTGACAAATACGCGCGATCTTTGTGCGGCCGACGTTAGATATGCCGTCCACATCATGACCCGAAAGGCTCAACAAAGCAGATGCTGTCGCGACTTCGATCGCCGCCGAGGAACTGAGTCCCGCGCCTATCGGGATTTCGCCCTGAATGAGCAGGTTCGCGCCGCGAATTTTCAGTCCAGCGCGTTCGAGCATGACCGCAACGCCAATCGGATAATCGCTCCAAGATTTCGCCGGCCGCACAGACGGAGAGTCGAGATCTGACTCGACCGCCTCGCCGAAATTCTCCGAGCGCAGGACGAGTCTTCGATCATCTCGCGCGCTCCCGGCGATCCAGCAGTGCGCACCGATGGCCGCTGGCATAACGAAACCATCGTTGTAGTCGGTGTGCTCGCCTATCAGGTTCGTTCGTCCCGGCGCGCGAAAGATTTGCGCGTCCGTTTTGAAGTGTGAGCGGAAAAGCTCACGCAGGCTTGATGCTCTAGTCATTCTGTCTTGCTCAAACGTAATTGAGCGGCGAGGTTACCTGAGCGCGCAGGCAGGTCGCAAGCAAATCTTGGGGGTGTAGGTGCCTCGTTGCGTGCAACTTCCTCAAAAATCCCTCGAGGATTTGCGATGCTCTGGCTGAATTCGCGTCGCAAGGAAGTGTGCCATTTCGAACATCGCTTTCCGTTCGTTCGCGTCACACTTATCGCCGGTCAAGTGTTCCAAGATGGAACTCTCAGCCACGGAAATTACTACTATTGCCGTGGTCATCGATACTCAGCTCTCGTTTCCTGATACAGCCCTTGCCCAACAGCATTCGTGCGGCGGCTGAACCGCCGCTGAGTTGAACAAGATTATTTTCAGGCCGTTTGATCTCGAAACGGCCTGAAAAGAGGGCAGGCTCAAATGAATGAACATGATTTCGGCATACGCAACAGGTCACAAAAGCGCAAAGCGCCTCGCGATTGTGATGACGAAATCCAATATGTATTGAACGCGGAAGAACAGCTCCTTCAATCGATTTCGGCCCGTTCGCCGCTTCCGCAGGTGTTGAACAGGATCTCCGGCGCACTCGATTGTCAGATTGGAGGCGTCATTTCGCTAATGTCTCTGGCGACGGACGATGCACGCGATGCCGCTGCAATCGGCACGAACGCCGCGCTTTTTGGGTTGTGCACTTTCTATACCGGGTCCGTTGTCGCCGGGAATGACGAAGTGCTTGGATGCCTCGACATGTACAGCAGCGTTCCACGAAAGCCTTCTGCCAAAGAACTTCAATTAATCGAGCGGGCACGGTGTCTGGCAGCAATCGCAATCAAGCTCGACAAAGAAGCGGACCATCAAGGTAACTTGGGGATGCGCCGCAGCGGGCCAGTTCGAGGATCTGCGCTCGAACCGCCGGTTCCCATCTAGCTTACGAGAATGCAGATTTTCGCCTGAACGAGAATCCACCTGCCTCCACGCGACAGCCCTAATCATTTGAACTGAAAACGCATAGCCGCCGTATATGTGTTCAAAAGTGAACAGATTCGTTAATATATCGGTTCTAGGATTTAGCGGCAAGGAGAGGAAGGAAACATGATACCAACCGTTTCGCACCAAAGAGCCGCCGAATTACACGAACTGGCCGCGCAGGCTCACCGTATTGCCTCCGCGCACCACGGCGAAGAAGACCACGAGACCGGACACAAACTTTCCAAACACGCGCTCGAGCATGCCAATAAGGCTTATCAGATGTCGCTGGAAGCTCACTGGGAATCCGGGAAGACAGCGACGTCAAAATCTTAGGCAATCGCAGCGCCCACGAGAGTGGGCCGAATCACGAAAGGCATGAACCGGATGAATTCTCACCTCAGAGGTTTCTCTTCAGGAGTCAGCTTGGGCGGCAAGGTCTCGCGTTATCGGAACAAACAAAACATCTACACGCAAGGAACGCCCGCATACACGCTTTTCTACATTCAAGCAGGAGGGGTGCGGCTCACCACCCGGACGAAACATCAGCCATCAGCAGTTACTGCGATCCTCGGAGCAAATGATTTTTTTGGCGAGCTTTGCCTGGCAGGCTATCCTCTGCGCGTGTCCACGGCCGTCGCGTTGACCGCGAGCTCCATTCGCGTCATCCAAAAAGGAAAGATGCTCGATATACTTCGCAAAAAGAATAAGGCGTCAAATTCCCTGGTGGCTTATCTGCTGTCCAGCATCAAGAAGTATCAGGATCATGTCGCGGACCTGCTGACATCTTCCGCCGAGCAACGGCTGGCGCGCGTGCTTCTGCGGTTGGCGCACCTGGATGAGAAAGGCCCTGCCGTTGCTGAGATCCCCATTCTAAACCACCAAGTTCTGGCCGAGATGGTCGGGACTACTCGCCCACGGATCAATCTGTTCATGAATCGGTTCAGAAAACAGGGATTTATCGACTACGATGGCGGCTTAGAAGTGCGCCAGTCGTTGCGGAAAGTGCTTCGGAACCACTGAGCACGACCCGACCGCACGATGCCTCGTGATTTATTGAGTTTAGCCTCAGGTATTGGAGCCTGGGACTCCGAGCCACTCCTACACAAGCAAATTAAACTTTTCACCGCTCGGCTGCGTACTAACTGATGCAGGCTGGCGTCGCACGCGTTATGCCCGCGTTGGCCATTTTGGAGCTGACACGATTGCGACCGCGAACGAAGTTTGTCCGCCGGGGAGGTTTGGCGCATGGCAATGTTCAACGATCAACTCAGACAAGTGCTGCGGAGGCTCAGCCGGACGCCCGTCTTTGCGGCGATCACTTTAATTACGCTGGCGGTGGGCGTGGGCGCGAACATTGTGATCTTCAGCGTCCTCGAAGGCGTGCTGCTGAAACCGCTGCCCTATCCCCACGCGGAACAGTTAATTGGCGTGTGGCACACGGCTCCGGGCGTCGGCATCAAGGAACTGAACATGTCGCCTTCGAATTACTTCATCGATCGCGAGCAAAGCACCACTTTCCAGGACATCGGGATGTACACGGGCGATTCGCTTAGCGTCACGGGCGCCGGAGAACCCGAGCAGGTGCGGGGGCTTGACGTCACCGATGGCACGCTGCCGATTCTTGGCGTAACGCCCGTTCTGGGGAGATTATTCACACGCGAAGACGATTCGCCGGGCTCTCCGGAAACCGTGCTGCTGAGCTATGGATACTGGCGCCAGAAATTCGGCGGGGACGTCTCAGTGATCGGACGCTCCATCACGCTCGACGGAAAGCCGCGCGAAATCATCGGCGTATTGCCGCGGGGCTTTCATTTTCTCGACTACGATGATCTGTCGCTTATCGTGCCTTTCAGGCTCGATCGCAACAAAATAAAGCTCGGTAACTACAGCTATCAAGGACTTGCACGTCTCAAGCCCGGCGCGACCATGGCGCAAGCCAGCGCGGACGTGGCGCGACTGCTTCCCATCACCAATCGAAGCTTTCCTCCACCGGAAGGCTTCAGTGTGAAGCTCTTCGAAAAAGCGCAAATCGCGCCCAACCTGCGGCCGCTGAAGCAGGACGTCGTCGGTGACGTGGGCAGCGTTTTGTGGGTTCTGATGGGCTCGATCGCCATGGTTCTGTTGATCGCTTGTGCCAACGTGGCGAACCTGCTGCTCGTGCGCGTCGAAGGACGCCGCCAGGAATTGGCCATTCGCGGCGCTCTGGGCGCGGGTTGGAAACGTATCGCCGGCGAATTGTTATTCGAGAGTACGGTTCTCGGTCTGCTGGGAAGCCTGATGGGATTGGCGCTCGCCTATGGCGCGTTGCGAATGCTTGTTGCGATGGCGCCCACGGGCCTTCCGCGCCTCCACGAGATCGGGATTGATATGCCGGTGCTCTTGTTTACGCTGGCCATCGCACTTCTTTCCAGTTTGTTGTTCGGCTCGATTCCAGTCTTCAAGTATACCGGCGCGCATTTGAACACCGGCCTCCGCGAGGGAGGACGCACGCTCAGCCAAAGCCGCCAGCAACACCGCGCGAGAAACACTCTGATCGTCGTGCAGGTCGCGCTGGCGCTCGTTTTGTTGATTTGCTCCGGGCTGATGATTCGGACGTTTCGCGCTTTGATGCACGTCCCGCCGGGTTTTGCCGGGCCGGACGCCGTGCAAACGTTTCGTTTTTACGTTCCGGAAACGCAAGTGCCGGATTCCGATCGCGAGCGTCTCGTTCGCATGGATCAGGAACTTCTGAACAAACTCGCGGCGATTCCAGGCGTGTCTTCAGTCAGCTTCTCCACGTCCATTCCCATGGACGGAAACAGCTCGAACGATGTGCTTTTCGCGGAAGACCGCGCATACGCGGAAGGCGAGCTGCCGCCGGTCCGGCGCTTCAAATTTATTTCGCCTGGATTCTTCGCGACGTTGGGCACGCCACTGGTTGCCGGACGTGATCTGACGTGGACGGATACCTACCAAAAATTGCCAGTCGCGATCATCTCCGAAAATTTCGCCCGAGAGTATTGGCATGACGCTCGAAACGCGCTCGGTAAGCGAATTCGAGTCGGCACCACCGACGATTGGCGCGAAATCATTGGCGTCGCCGGCGACATACACGACGATGGCGTAAACAAACCAGCGCCAACGTCTGTCTATTGGCCCATCATGATGGACCGCTTCGAAGGCGAGAAAGAAACCCTGCGCCGCGGCATCGCGTTCGCAATACGCAGCCCGCGCGCCGGCTCGCAGGCTTTCGTGAATGAAGTCCGCCAAGCCGTCTGGTCTGCGGACTCGAATGTGCCGCTCGCGGAAGTTCACACACTCGGCCACTATTACACGCGATCGATGGCGCGCACTTCGTTCACGCTGATCATGCTCGGCGTCGCCGGAGGCATGGCGCTGCTGCTCGGGATCGTGGGAATTTACGGCGTCATCGCGTACTCGGTATCGCAGCGCACGCGCGAGATCGGCATTCGCATCGCGCTCGGCGCGCAGAAGGCGTCGCTTATCTCTATGTTCGTGCGCCAGGGATTGTGGCTGACTGGCGTCGGAGTCGCGTGCGGTCTCGTTGCAGCCGTCGCCGCCATGCGCCTGATGTCGTCGCTCCTGTTCCATGTCAACCCGGTTGATCCCCTTACCTATACGGCGGTGACCGTTGGCGTTGTTGTTACCGCCTACCTGGCCTGCTATCTGCCGTCCCGGCGCGCTGCGACGGTCAACCCCGTCGACTCCTTGCGCGCAGAATAGCCGTGGTTTCGTAGCTGGGACAATGGAGTACCGCCAGGAGGCGTAGCTGGCGGACAAGGCGCTGGGCAGCGCTTACCGGAGTTGGATGTGCCGATTAGAAACGGCGGCCCGGGATAACGGCAACGCGATTGATTAAGTGTCTCGGATTGAACTGTGCAAAATTGCACAGGCGGCAGAGTTGGGTTCTATGCTATTGTCAGCCATGTTGTCTTCCGCCAGTAGACGTGTATCCGCCAAGATCCCGCGCTCTCTCCGAAAAGCGAGTTTAAGAAGACCTGCGTTCGATGTGAAGTCGTTTCTCGACTCGACAGGCCTCGGGAGAAAAGTTGGCAAGTTTCAAAGAAAAGAAACCGTCTTCGCGCAGGGCGATTCCGCCAAGAGTGTCATGTACATTCAGGAAGGCGGCGTGAAGCTGACCGTGGTGAATGAGTCCGGCAAAGAAGCCGTTGTGGCGATTCTGGGTCCAGGCGATTTTTTTGGAGAAGGCTGCCTGGCGGGCCAGTTGATTTGCATGGCGACGGCGACCGCGATTGCACCCACCACTGTGCTCGTGATTGAGAAGAGCGAGATGAATCGCGTCCTCCACGGAGAACACGAGTTCTCCGACCGCTTCATCGCGCATATGCTGGCGCGAAACATCCGAGTCGAGGAGGATCTGATCGACCAGCTCTTCAACTCGACCGAGAAACGGCTGGCGCGTACCTTGCTGCTGCTCGCGCGCTATGGCGCGCAAGGCGATCCTCAAAGGGTTCTTGGCAAAATGTCGCAAGAGACGCTTGCGGAAATGATTGGCACGACGCGCTCCCGCGTCAATTTTTTCATGAACAAATTCAGGAAGCTCGGTTTTATCAAATACAACGGCGAAATCAAAATCAACAATTCCCTTCTCAGCGTCGTCCTGCACGACTAAGTTAACCTTCGGCTGATGCGATGCGGCCGTGATCAGATCCCGCTCGACACCTCAATAGTGAAAAAGCTGATTATTTTTGATCTGGACGGGACGCGACCTTCTGGGAATTCCATTGAATGAGATGATTTTTATAGGCGATGCCTTGTTTGCCGGAGGCAACGACTATCCCGCCAAAGAAGCGGGAGTCGTTTCTATCGCCGTTCGAGGTCCCAATGAGACGAAGCCGGTTACCGCAACGATTATCGCTAGTCTCGCGGGAGATGGTGGGTAGGTTAGGCGCTCGCCTGAACCAAATGCTCTTGACGCGCGTCTCGCAGAATCTTCCGCAATTGCATTCGAGCCCGCCGCATCCGTGTCTTCACCGTGCTCACGGAAAGTCGGCCGATCTGCGCCGTCTCCGTTGTGGACAGATTTTCTATGACGCGCATCGTGAAAACTTCGCGATAGATTGGCCGGAGCTGGCACAGTGCGTCCTTCAGCAATTCGCGCAGTTCCATCCGCGAATACGCAGCTTCCGGGCTTTCAAACGGCGATGACAAATTGAACTGGATGCTTGGAGAGTCGTCCGGGTTCATGAAATCTTCGAGCGGCACGTGGAGCGCATCCCGCCGCTTTCGAAGGCACATCAATGCTTCATTGATCGCGATGCGCGAAATCCATGTTGTGACGCGTGAACGTCCTTCAAATTGGCTGGCGTGCGTGTAGGCTTTCAGCAAAGCTTCCTGTTGAACGTCTTCCGCATCTTCCTTTACGCGCGTAATGCGAAATGCGAGACGAAACGCGCATCGCTGGGAATTGTCGAGATCGCGTTTGGAAATCTCGCTCGTCGCGACGCTTTCACTCCGGCTCCGCGCCACGCCGGCGCCATTCCGTTGGCGTAGCAGTGGCACAGCGGGCGCCGATGATGAGTAGCTTGACGGCTCAACGTTTGTGCAGCTCACGATTCACCTCGTCAATTTTGTTTTTCGCCGCGCCGTTCGCCAATTTTGAATGGCCCGCGTGGCATATACTTGTCGGGCCACGGATTGTGTGCCCGTGGCCCGAGTTGAATTTCCTATCGTGCTTTCTTTGCCGTCAACGTCCGCTACAATTGGCCTTTAGTGAGTGCCGGACGTCCCGCGGACTTTCTCAGCACCGGTGCCGTAAGCCGTCTCGTCGGCCGCCGAGTCGAACTGGAGCGCCTTCGTGAATTCGTCGACCTGCTTTTGCGCTTCTTCTTTGGCGATTCCGTACCGCTCCTGAATTCTCCCGATCAGCTGATCGCGCTTGCCGCCAATGACCGTTAGGTCGCTGTCGGTCAGCTTGCCCCACTTCTCTTTCACCTTCCCTGATGCTTGCTTCCACTTGCCTTCGACTTGATCCCAGTTCATAAAACCCCCTTAAGATTTAGACCAACCTGATGAATGTGGCCGGTCCTGATACAGCGCCTAAGAATATCGGCCGCGTTCAGGAAACCATGAAGGGCGTTCCGATAAAATACAGGGAACTACTCAAGTCAGACGGGTTCATCGCGTAGGCCCATTCGGGCCCGGTGCAGCCTTTTTGGGGTGTTAATGGGCATTGGGGAAATAGGTCTTGTGATCCACGACGCTGCGGACGGCAGGAATCAGGCAGCGGCCCGAGTCCGCTTTCCGAACGAAGCCCAGCGCCCCAACATCGCGCGCCTCGCGACAAAGTTCAGGAAGCTCGTACAGAGTCATGATCAATATGCAAATGTCGGGCGCCCAACGAACGATTTCGCGCGTGGCGTCGATGCCGTCGCACTTGGGCATCATGATGTCCATCAGAATAATGTCGGGCGAAAGCTCGCGCGCCTGCTGGATGGCTTCCTCGCCGTTCTTAGCCTCGCCGCACACTTCCCAGCCGCTCTCCGATTGAAGGATCTCCCGAAGCACGGTTCGAATGCTCTCGTTGTCATCGGCCACCAGAATGCGCAATGGGCCCATGTTCCCTCGGTCGCGAAATTGGCGCGGGTCCGCTACACGAGTACTAGAACAGGAACGCAGCGCTGGCACCATACAGTAAGGGGTGTAAAGAAACGGCTGATCGCCTTCAGTCCTGTGCTCCCTTAACATGACGCGAATTCTAGGGTTTTCGCGGTATGGAGGATTTGAGCGCGGCAGCGTACAAACGCGATGAGCCGAATGGAGCGCGCTTCGCGCTTCAAGCTCTCAGTCGAAACAACCAGTCAGTTTCGAGGAGGAAATATGTTGCGTTGGGCGCTCGCGTTCTTTGTGGTCGCGATCATAGCGGCCGTTTTTGGTTTTGCCGGCATCGCGGTTGCCGCGGCCGGAATTGCGAAGCTTCTTTTCTACCTGTTCTTGATTCTGTTTCTTGTCGCGCTCGTTGGCGGCCTGGTTCGCCGCGCTTGAACGCGATTAACGATTAGCGATCTTATTTGCGACGCTTGAAAAGGGACCCCCCACAGCTGAAGTCCTAACACCCACCAACCGCGAGAGAAGCGAGGCGCATCCCTCGCTTCTCTCGCACCTCCGCGGCGCCAAGAAGAGGATTTCGAACTCAGGGCGCCGACACCAATTTCTAATACAGGATTTCCCTTACGCCTATTACGGGTTCCACCGCATTTACTATATGAAGCGCTCGTGGTGCACTTGAAATGTGCAAATTTTTGGAACGGCGCGAACCATTCGCAATCGGCTATCCCATGAATGAACTGGCCCTTTCCGGCAATCCTTCGAAGGAGTCGAACAAATGAATACTCGAGCTAGCACTCCGGCGCCACGCACGATTCGCCATCCCGCACAACGCCGGACCGCCGAGATTGAGGACTCGGCCCTCCGTAACATGGGACTGCGTGTAAACGGGCTCGTCTCACTTGTCGATAATATGAGTCACTCCGCGTATCGCGCCGACATCGCGAAGGCGAATCAGGCATGCGATTTTATATCCGAGCTGCGCGTAAAGTTGGAAGCCGTGCGCTGTATGCTTCAAATCGTTGCGCATCTCAGTGGCGCTGCGCGTGCGAACGTGCTGTCCACGATCACGGGGTCCGTGCAGGATTTGGAGGTGATTGTATACGACGAACTGCAAAGCAGGCATTGCGAGGTCAGCGCGCGCAAAACTCAAACTGGGTTCGGCGCGTGACGGCCGACGCAGAGTAGCACCGGCGCATCGTCTTCCTCTTCCAGGTGGAGTGAACTAAGAAAAACGCTTCGATACCTAAACTACGCAATCAATCTACGCTCATCGCTGTATCCACTTCCCAAGTTTGCCCCGGTAAAATTCGGCTCTGTTCAGGGAGGAAACAATGGCGAAATATGGAAAAGCAGCTGGGAAAAGCGTGGAGAGCGCCATGCGCCGGGAAAAGAGGGGCACACTCAAATCGGGCAAAGGCGGAAAAGGCGGCACGGTGACGAGCCGAAAGCAGGCCATTGCTATCGGCCTTTCTGAAGCGCGCAAAAAGGGCGCAAAAGTCCCCGAAAAAAAGTAGATTTGGGGTTGGATCAGTTCTGGGCCGTCAGATTGTCGAAGCCTTCCTTCGCGATCAACGGCGCCATCGCCAACGCGCATAGCGGATCGGCCCACCACCAACCAAGCGTGGCGTTGGCGACGAGACCTGCCAGCAAAATAATAGACAAGTACAAGCTGAACTGAGTTTGCCGCGCATCCGCATGCATCGCAGCGCTGTCTATTTGTCTCGCGACTTTTCTTTTGAGATGCGAGAGAAAAGGCATAATGATCAGCGAGAGGCAGGCGAGAACGATGCCGATAAGACTCGATTCGGGCTTCTTTTTGTGTACCAGGCTCGTGATTGATTCGAAGCTGATATAGAACGCCAGGGCGATAAAGCACGAACTGACAATCCGCAGTGCGATTCTCTCGCGACGTTTTCGCTTGGGATTCTCTTGAACAATAGCCATGCGCCAAAGCAACGCACTTCCGGAGACCACCTCGATGAGGCTATCGGCGCCAAAGCCGATCATGGAAACGCTTCCTGCGAGCGCCCCCGCCACCACCGCTATGAGCGCTTCGGTACTGTTCCAGGCAATGGTGAAATATTCGAGTTTCCGGCCCCTGCTAATGGCCTTTCGATGGCGCTTAACCGTTGGCACGGCACTAGAATACAACGCACTCATCGTGCAATCGCGATGATTGCGTGGCATTCCTTCGTAACATACCGTTGTCACAGACACCGACGCGGGACGGCAAGGTTAACGGTCGCGAGCTCCACGATCTTGCGGAGAATTGAATGCCTGAATCGCCAGTAGCAGCGGTAAAAAAGCGCGCTGACAAACGGCATCACGGCCCTATCAAGAATGCCTCCGATCTTATTTTTCGGCTCGGCCCAGGTTTAATTACCGGGGCTGCCGATGACGACCCGAGCGGTATCGCAACGTACTCGCAGGTGGGCTCGCAATTCGGCATGGGGATGCTGTGGACGATGCTCTTTTCATTTCCACTCATGGCCGCGATACAGGAAATCTGCGGCCGGCTGGGACGCATCACCGGTTCGGGCATCGCTGAAAACCTTCGCAAACACTATCCGAAACCAGTTCTCTACGGGCTTGTTTCGCTGCTATGTATGGCCAATATTTTTAATCTCGGCGCGGATGTTACGGCGATGGGTGCGGCAGCCCAGCTTGTCTTTGGTGGATCTCTGAACATCTACGTGCTCGTGTTCGGGCTGGTATCTCTTCTTCTTCAGGTCTTTATTCCATACAAAAGATATGTTGGTTATTTGAAATGGCTGACGGTCGTGCTGTTTGCGTATATGGCCACCGCTTTCGTCGTTCACGTCCCGTGGAAATTGGCATTCCGCTCGACCATTATCCCTTCCGTTTCCTGGACCGGCGACTACTGGATGGCGTTGGTCGCCGTCTTGGGAACCACCATCAGTCCCTACTTATTTTTCTGGCAAACATCAGAAGAAGCCGAAGACGTGCGAATCAACAAGAGCGAGCATGCTCTCAACAAGAGGCCCGCTGAGGCTTCTGAGCAATTTCGCCGCATCGCATTTGATACCAAATTGGGCATGGGCTTCTCGAACCTGGTGGCGTTCTTCATCATTCTGACGACAGCGGCCACCTTGCATGTCTCTGGGGCTGCGGACAAAATCAAGACTTCCGCCGACGCCGCCAAGGCCTTGCAGCCTCTCGCAGGACACTTTGCTTTTCTTCTATTCGCCCTCGGTATAGTCGGCACCGGCCTGCTCGCGGTGCCCGTCCTGGCCGGTTCTGCCGCCTACGCGGTGGCCGAATCATTCCGGTGGCGCGCGAGCCTGGAAAGCACGCCGCGAAAAGCGCCAAAATTCTACGCTGTCCTCGTGGCCGCGACGCTGATCGGAATCGCGCTGAACTTTTTGGGAATGGATCCGATACGCGCGCTTTTCTGGTCCGCTGTGATCAACGGAGTGGTAGCCGTTCCGCTGATGGTGATGCTGATGATCATGTCGGCGAACAGCGCCATCGTGGGAGAGTTTTCGCTTTCGCCGTATCTCCGCGTGGTGGGCTGGGCCGCGACGGTGGTGATGTTACTGGCATCGCTGGCTTTTATCGTGAGCGGAGTTCGCGGATTACTTTGAGCAACAACGGAACGAAGCAACGAATGGAGAGGGGCCGGAAGCCGAAGTTGCGATACTACGGCAGGCCGCCCTTGGCCCGCCCACTATTCAACCGAGCTAAGCCGCCAGTTTAGCGGCGCGCTCCATCGCTCTCTAGCCCGCGCGGATCCTGGCTACGCGCTCGATCCCCATCCTGGCGCAGCCGCTCGATGATTTGCGCGTGCTTCTCCGCGCGCTCACGATACACGGCTCCCATGAGTTGCCATACTTCCTTCTCACCGTGCGCAAGATCAGCGGCAGTGCGTTCGCATGTGACTGCCGCTTGTTCCCACCATTTCTCATTTTGTTCAAGGAATTCGAGAATGTTTTCAGTCGACGCGTCCATCAGTTTCTCCCAACGTCTGCGTACTAAGGATTGCTTGCCCAGTTCCCTGCCAATTGCCGGCGTTCCCATCACTTACCTCCTCATCCCAATTCAACTCTGCCAGCGCAGCGCCAGCGACATTTCTCACTCTTGAGGGGACGCGGCAGCGGCCTCTTCGGTTTCTTCAGCGGCCGGCTTCGCCACCGCCTCGTTACCTTCCGGTTCACTTTCAGGCTGCGCGTTTTGCTGTGCGCGTATTTTCTCCACCATGGCTCGAGGTACCTGTTCGAAATGCGTTTGTTCTTCT
>Ga0302324_100016475_pt1 | contig 14725 bp, 15 predicted proteins | sample Palsa_T0_1_FD_201949 | JGI IMG/M metagenome (GOLD analysis project Ga0302324, IMG submission 201949) | Peat permafrost microbial communities from Stordalen Mire near Abisko, Sweden - Palsa_T0_1 | ecosystem: Environmental > Terrestrial > Soil > Palsa > Peat permafrost | place: Sweden: Abisko...
TTCGCTTCCGGTCTGGGTCGCCGGACGGCTGCCGCCAAAGGCCATACCGTCCGACGGTACCGGCGAAGGCGATGCCGTTCGCACACGGAAGGCCGCAACCGGCACTCTCCCGGCTCCGGTCTAGGTACCGAGATGAGTGCGTTTGCAGCACCGATCATCGGAGACCACTACCGCGTGAGCGCACCGGCAACGGTGACACCCTCCGTTCCCGGACCCGAGACCTTCGAGTCGATCGTCGACGACTATCAGCGGCGGCTCTACGGGTTCGCTTTGCGTATGACCGGCAACCGTGAGGACGCCGAAGAGATCGTACAGGATGCGTTCGTCCGCGCGTACCGGGCGCTCGCGAAGATGGATCCGCCGCAGCGCGCCGAGCTGCGGCTGCAGCCGTGGCTGTACACGATCACCCTCAACGTCACCCGGAACCGGCTGCGTTCGAAGCGACCCACCAACGTCGCACTCGACTCGCTGGCCGACCCCGACGCCCTGCTCAACGACACGCAAGAAGGCCCCGACCAGCCCGAAGCGATCGTCGATCGGGCCGCCGACATGGTGCTGGTCGAGCAAGCGCTGCTGCAGCTTCCGATGCATCTGCGTGCCGCAGCGACGCTGCGCTTCATCGAAGGCCGCAGTCACCCCGAGATCGCCGAAATCCTCAACCAGCCCATCGGTACCGTCAAATCACATGTTCACCGAGCCGTGCGGATTCTTCGCCGGATCCTCGGACCCCAAGTCGGACGGATCGCAACCGTCGATCGTCCTTCCACCGAGGAAGAGGAGTAGACCCTGATGCGCTGCTGTGACGTCGAACGTCTGTGGGATGAAATGCGCGACGGCATCGAACCGCGCCGCGAACACGTGCTCGCCCACCTGCGGGGCTGTCCGGAGTGCCAGGAGATCTACCGCGAAAACGAAGGTATCGCGTATTGCTTGACCTGCCTGCCGCCGGTCGAGCCGCCCGAGAGTTTGTTTCCGAAGATCCTCGAGCACATCACGACCTCGGTGAAGATCGTCATTCCGGATTCGCTCACCGCGGTCGAGTCCCCGATCGGACGCTTGTACGTCGCGTTTCGCCATAGCGGCATCACGGCCGTCGCGCTGGATCGCGGCGAAGGCGACGAAGCCGTGGTGGGCCGGCTCCAGCGCCGGCTCGGCCGCGGCCTGATCTTCTCGCAGACGCCGCAGTGGGTGGCCGACACGGTGTCGGCGTTCTTTCGAACGCATACGACCGACCTCAAACGCGTCGACATCAGCGACCTCACACCGTTCGAGCAGTCGGCACTCCGTACCGCGGCCACCATCCCGCCCGGCGAGGTCAGATCCTACGGTTGGGTCGCGCGGACGATGGGTCAGCCGACGGCCGTGCGTGCGGTGGGCCGGGCGATGGCGCGCAATCCGGTGGCGCTGCTCTACCCGTGTCATCGCGTCGTCGACGCGCACGGCGCGCTTCACCAGTACGCGTACGGCGTCGAAGTCAAAGCGCGTCTGCTCGAGATGGAAGGCTACCCCGCCGCCGGCGTCGCGGTGCCGGTTGGACGCGCGACGCGCTGACCGGACGGCCCAACGGCGCGGCAGGAATCGATGAAAACGACGCGCGAACCTCGACGCTACAATACGTCCGCGGCCCCTTCAGATGTAGACAAACGAAGGTTAACAGGCGGACAAGAGGAGGTGGTCATCGTTTCTAGCGACAGTCCTACATACCGTTTCACGATGATCGGAGGTCTGCGGACGTAAGTCCGGAGCCCCGCAAACCCGAGAATCTTGTCCGCCGCCCCGGAGGGGGCGGCTTTTTTTTCCCTGCAGCACGAGCACGCGCGGGCGCAGGTACCGGGTCCCAACCGCCGAAAATCGGCCGTTCGTGTCACGGCACGTTCTGCTGACCGGTTTCGCGCCGTTCCCCGCGGCTCCGACGCAACGCGCGCGGCAGCCCAGATGAGAACCCCAGGCGGACCACCACCACGTTGAACGATACTACCGAGCACGACCCCCGGCTTTTCGCGATCCCCGACACCCACGGCCACGCCAAAGGTGAGCACAAGCCGTACGCCGAGGAGCGGCCGCTCCCGCTCACCGCGCGGATGCTGTTCCTGTGGTTCTACCATGCCTGCCGGCGGGGCTACCCCCGCTTCCTCATGGTCGCGGACCACATGAACTACCTGACCTTCGAGGATCCGGCCGCCGTCAATCTGGTCCGTCGCGCGCTCAAGCTCGCCCAGGCCGGCGACCTATACGGCGCCGCCGAGACGGCGAACGTCGATGTCGCCCACGCCGCCGTCGTCAGTGAAGGACTGCGGCGAGGTATGCGCTTCTCGATCGGAGCCGAGGTCGACAACGACCCGCGCTCGCGCCCGGACGCGCAGAACATCGTCGACGCGATGCGGCCCGACGCGATCATCCGCTCGGTCCACTTCGTACCGATCACCCATCCGGTGCACGGCGAAAACTGGAATTGGCCGTTCGACAATCCCGAGTTCGCGGAACTGTTCGCGGTGGTCGGTACCGACCAGCTCTGGGATTCGTACGTCGCGATCCTCGTGGACGCGATCGAGCGCCTGCCGGGCCACATCGTCGGCCACTTCTACGTGCCGGCGCTGTTCGGCCATTGGCCCGACGACGCCAAGCTCTCCGCCTACGAGGATCGGGTCCTCGCGGCAGCCGGCGCGCGCGGCATGGCGATCGAGTTCAACACGCGCTTTCTGTACCGGGACCATCCCGATGAGGAAAAGGACCGCTATCTGCGGGCCAACAGCCGGATGCTCAAAAAAGCGAAAGAGCGCGGCGTCCAGATCGCGATCGGCTCCGATGCGCATTCGCCGCGCGATCAGGGCAACGGCTTCGAGATCGTGCTGCAGATTCTGGATACGCTGGACATCAACGAACTGGTCTTTCCCATGGGCGGCTCCTTGCGCCGCGTCGCGTTACGCGTCGTGCGTGAACCGGAGCCTGAGCCGGTTCCGGAACCGGTGCCCGTAGCGGCCGCCCCCGAAGTGCCCAAGGCGAAGGCGGCGCGGACCGCGGCCGAACGGCCGCCCAAGCGCCCGAAAGCCGTACCGCAGAACGGCGCCCCCGCGACGCCCGCGCCGGCAGCCGACCCGAAGCCGCCGCGACGGGCCGACGCCAAGGCCGCCGTTGCCGCCAAGGCCGCCGTCGCCGCCAAGGCGGCCGTTGCCGCCAAACCGGCGCCATCCAAGCCGTCGCCGGCCAAACCGGTCGCGACGATCCCCGCCAAGGCAGCGACGGTCGCCGCCAAGCCGGTCGCGCGGCTGAAGGCAGCGACCAAACCGGCGCCGGTCAAGAAGACGGCCGCGCCGGCGTCCAAGAAGCCGGCCAAACCGGTCCCCAAAGCGAAGCCCGTCGCGCGCAAGCCCGACCGCAAAGCGGCGCCGGTCAAGGCGGCCGCCAAAAAGGCAGCCCCGTTGAAGAAAGCCGCGAAGAAGGCGCCCCCCATCAAGAAGGCCGTGAAGAAGGGCGCGCCGGCCAAGCGCGTTTCGGTTCGAGTCAAGCCGGCCGCAAAGAAGGCGGCGCCCAAGCGCGCTGCCGCCGGCCGTGCGCCGGTCAAGAAATCGGCGCGCGTGACGAAGGTCCGCAGCGCGCCGGCACGCAAAGCCGTCGCGGCCAAGAAAGCGGCGAAAAAGACGTCGGCCAAGCGTCGCTGAGGGTGCCCCGTTTGCGAACTCTCGCGACCGGCGCGCTGGCAGCCGCGCTGTGCATCAGCGGCTGCGCGAAGGTCAGTCCCGATGCAAACGGCGGCTCCGGAGAACCGGTGCGCGGCACGCTGCGGGTCGCGATCCAGCGCTCTCCGAACACGCTCAACCCGCTGCTCTCCGCCAATACGACCGAAGGCTTCATCAACCGCCTGACCTTCGACACGCTCGTCAGCGTCGACGGCAGCGGAAAGACGACCATACCGATCCTCGCCACGGTCGTTCCAAGCTTGCAGAACGGCGGCATCAGCAAAGACGGGCTGACGATCACCTACCACCTGCATCACGGCGTGCGCTGGCAAGACGGCGTACCGTTTTCCAGTGGGGACGTCAAGTTCTCGTGGCAAGCGATGATGAACAACGCGAACAACGTCAACGAGCGAATCGGCTACGACGAAGTGGCCTCGGTCGGCACACCCGACGCGGCCACGGTCGTCTTCCACCTCAAACGGCCGTTCGCACCCTTCGTGAACACCGTTTTCGCCGAGAGCGACAGCCCGGTTACGATCGTTCCCGAGCATCTGCTCGCCAAGTACCCGAACCTCAATCAGATACCGTTCAACAGCGCGCCGGTCGGTACCGGACCCTTCAAGGTCGTGAGCTGGGTGCGCGGCGACCACATTGAGCTGGTCGCCAACGACGACTACTTCCGCGGCAAACCCAAACTCGCTCGGATCGTCGTCCGCGATATCCCCGATGAGAACACCTCGGTCAACGCGCTGCGTGCGGGCGATATCGATTGGATCTTCGAGCTCTCGCCGGAGTTCTACCACCAGGTCAAAGGCATCCCCAACGTCGTGGTGCTGCTCAACGATCAGCCCCAGACGCTGCAGCTGCTGATGAACAACGAACATCCACCGCTGTCGGACCTGCGGGTTCGCCGGGCGATCGCCTACGCGATCGACAAACAGGCACTGGTCGACAAGAACACCGGGGGAACGGCGCAGGTCGCGTGGGCGGATCAGCCGCCGTTTCAGTGGTCGTACACCGGCGACGTAATGAAGTATCCGCCGGATCCCAAGAAGTCGCGTGCCTTGCTCGCCGAGGCCGGCTATACGCCCGGCCCCGACGGCATGATGCGCAAGAACGGACAGCCGCTAACGCTGAGCCTGAGCTACAACGTCGAGAACAAGACCCGGCAACTGGTAACCGTCGAGGTGCAATCGATGCTGCGCGCGGTCGGGATCGACGCGCAGATCAAGACCTTCCCGGCGAACCTGCTGTTCGCGACGTACGGTCAGGGCGGCATCCTGACCAACGGCAAGTACGACCTCAACATCTCCGGCTGGATCGCCGGCCAGGATCCGGACGATCATTCGGAGTTCTCCTCGAACGAGATCCCGCGACCCGAGCACCCCGACGGCGTCAACTATACCCGCTACCGGAGTGCCGAGATGGACGCGGCGCAGCGCGCGGCGCTCGGCACCTCCGATCAGGCGCTGCGCAAGAAGGCCTACGCCAAGATCCAGCAGCTGCTGGCCCGCGATCTTCCGCTCATCTACATCTGGTTTCCGCGCCAGATCCAGCCGATTTCACCGAAGTTCAAGGGCTTTACGCCGAACCCGATCAACGAATCGTGGAACGCCTACGCATGGTCGATCTGATGCGATCGGTGGGGCGCACGGGGAAGGGAGCAACGCGTTGTTCGAGGAGCCGCTGAGCCCGATCGCGCGCGTCCCGGAGCTGCGCTGGCTGCGCAATATCATCGTCGAGCGCGCGCTGACGCGCGGCGAATATCTGCTCTCCGGCGGCGCTCGCAGCGACTACTACATCGACAAGTTTCGCCTGTTCAGCGACCCGCACGTCCTGCGCCGCATCGCCCGGCTTTTCGCCCCGGTCGTCTCGGAGATCTCGCCCGACGTGATCGGCGGCACCGAACTGGGCGGCGTGATCATCGCGACCGCCGTCTCGCAGATGACAGGCCTGCCGATGATCGTCGTGCGCAAGCAGCCCAAACAGTACGGCGCGTTCGCCGAAGAGTACGTCGAAGGCCCGTTCTCTGCCGGCCAGCACGTCCTGCTGCTCGAAGATGTCGTGACCAGCGGACGCGAACTGCTGGCCGCGCGCGCGCGGCTCGAAGAATTGAACCTCAAGGTGACGCCCTACGCCGTCATCGCGCGCGGGCTCGCGCCCGTCGGTTCACTGATCCAGTTCTCGCTCCCGCGAAGCGGCCCCAAAACCGAAAACTGAGTGGGTTCGCCTTCGGGCGAACCCTTCGCGTTTGGGCCACGGCCCAAGCCGCATGAAGGAGTGGTTACATGGGCCGATGGGTTTGGCGAAGCCGAACCCACTAGAGGTCGAAGATGGCGTGGTCGTCGGCGACCACGATCGGGCCTGCGTAGCGGGTACGTGCCGCGTCGTCGAGGTCGGCGGCGGTCGACGCCTCGCCGTAGTGGGTGAGCACCAGCCGTCGGGCGCCGGCGTCGTGTGCCATCTCGGCCGCTTCGAGCCCGCTCGAGTGCCCGCGAGGCCCGATCTCCCGTTCGTCCAGACGCAGCGTGGCCTCGCACAGGAACAGGTCGCATTCCCGGGCGAGTGCGCTCACGGTCGCGTCGGGCGCAGTATCCGCCGAATAGGTCAGGCTCGAGCCGTCACGCTGCCAGCGGATCGCGAAAGCCGGTACGAAGTGCGCCGTCGGCGCGAAGTGCAACGTCGCGTCGTCGAGCGCCAGCGGACGTGACGGGTCGTATTCGGACAGCGCGAAGACGTCGCTGAGAAACTCGCCGCCTTCGTCCGCAAAGGCCGAGACGAGCTGCTTGAGCGTCGCCAGACCGCCGGGCGGCAGATAGATCGGCAGCTTCGCTTGGCGCTGGCGGCTGCCGTAGCGCAGCGCGTAGCGCAGCGGAATGAGGTCCAAGAAATGATCGGCGTGCATGTGGCTGATGACGATCGCGCCGACCCGGTCGTAATCGACGTAACGGCGAAGATTGGCCAGCGACCCCGACCCTAAATCGAAGACGACGGACGAATCACCGTCCTCGATCAGGTACGAACTGCATGCCCGGTCGGGGCGCGGGACCGAGGAGCTCGAGCCCGCGACGATCAGCCGCGGGTTCGCGCTCATTCGGCGCTGACTGCTTTGAGCACGGCTTGGGCGTGCCCCTCAACCGAAACGCGCGGCCAGACCTTCGCGATGCGGCCGTCGGGCCCGATCAGGAAGGTCGATCGCTGGATACCCCGGCTCTTCTTTCCGTACATATTCTTTTCTACGATCACCCCGAACGCGTCGCAGATGTGCGATGACGTGTCGGCCAACAGGGGAAACTTCACACCGTACTTATCGGCAAATTTCTTTTGATCTGCGACCGTGTCACGGCTCACGCCCACGATCGATGCGCCCGCGGCCTCAAATGCAGCATCGAGATCGCGGAACGCTTGGGTTTCTACGGTACATCCCGGCGTGTCGGCTTTCGGATAGAAGTACACGACCAGCGGCCGCCCTGCGAACGTTCGCAGGTCGACATGCCGCCCGTTCTGGTCATCCGCACCGACGTCCGGTACCATCGCCTTTTCTTCGAGCACCCAGCCTCCTTGAAACTTGACCAGATCGTTACGGAACCGCCCGCCTCTAGGCGCGCTCGGCGCCCGCGCCGGCGGCTTTGAATTGCGAGAGCGGCACCAGGAAGAGGAGCCGGTCATACGGCTCCATTTCCTCGAACAGGTTGATATGAATGAACGACCCTTTGCGCCACACGGCGAGCGGGATGCAGTCCTCCGCCGGAGGAGGCTGGGGCACCTCTCCTTGGATGCGTTCCCCAACGTTGTAGCTGTCATCGCCGAATGCGATCCGGCCGCGCGTACCCGGGAATCGCGAGAGCATCGCAAAGGTCGCCGCTGCCAGCGACGTCGTCGAATAGCTTTGGATGGCCTCAAACTGCCGCGCTACCGAGCGCGCAAACGTTTCGTCCTGCACGCGGGTGACGACCGGTATCTGCGGGTTGCGCGCGCGCGCGCCGAGCGCCACTTCGAGGTTCGAGGTGTCGCTGTCGGTAACCGCGATGACGGCCCGCGCATGCATGACGTTGCAGAGGTCGAGCGTACGGTCCTTGGTGGCGTCGCCGGTGAGCAATTCCACCCGGCGCGCCCGCGACGCCTCGATCAGCGCCGGGTCGGGATTGACGTCGACGACGACGATCTTTTGGCGCAGCGTGCGCAGGCACTCGATCGCGCGCGTGCCGACGTTTCCCGACCCGCACACCAGCACGTGCCCCCGGGTGCGAATCTGCCTGAGGCCTTGCATCGCGGTGAACTGGGCGCGGGTGAGCGACGAGGTGACGAAGGCGATGAAGATCCCCGAGGCCGCCACTCCGGTCACCATCACGATCAGTGCTGCCAGCATCGGCATCCACCCGTACGGACTGGGAACGATGTCGCCGTAGCCGGTCGTCGTGGCCGTCGTCAGCACGAAGTACGTCATGGTGAAGGGGTCGCGGTGCATGACCACGCTGAAGTAGGCGATCGCGCAAGCGAAGATCGCGGTAACGACCGCGATGACGCGGGCCAAGATCGGATCCGCCGCGCGCAGGCTTCGCACCCGCCCGACGACGCCCGATCGAAGGCGCTGCCAACGTTCGTGAGCCTGTTCCGAATGGACCATCTGGCGCGTTCCGCTGGTGACCTCGAGCTGCTCGATGTGAGCGAACACGACGATCTGGTCGTGAGCGGAGAAAAAATGATGCGGCGGTACGTCGGGAACGCCGTGCAGCGCGACGATTCGCCCGCGCAGCCGGGCCTGCGCCTCGGGCAGGGTCAACCCGGTGATCCCGAACTCCGCCGCCGTGCGCTGCGAGAACCCGGTGTAGACGCCGTCGAGGTCGGGAAACTGCAGCGCGTAAAAGCATGACGGGTCGAGCGCCGTAGCGACGAACGTCGGCGCCGAGTGCGACGAGACGGAGAGCACCGAGCAATTCGGCAGGTTCTGCTCGAGTTTGCGTCCCAGCGTGCGGTTGAATTGGCGCAGCACGACCCGGATCGACGGGTTCAGGTCGCGCGCCTTCAAGGCTACTTGCAGGTTGAGCCGGTCGTCGTCGGAGACCGCCATGATCGAGACCGCCTCCATGACCCCGGCGGCCTTCAGCGCTTCGAAGTCGTTCGGCGCGTGGGCGTGGTAGTCGCACGCGAGCCGGGCCAGTTTCGCCGCCAGCTCGTGGTCGTGCATCCACATCATCGTGACGCGATGTCCTTGCGTTTCGCACAGCTCTTCGCAGATGCGCACCGCCAAGGCGTCACCGCCCACGACCAGAATCAGAGGAACCGCAGTCATGTCATCGTCATCGGAGCAAGGACCGCATCCGCTCGCGCAGCGCCTCATCGCGCGTGCCGCCGGCGATCCGCTCGCAGGACCCGTCCTCGAAGTAGGCACGGGTTCGGGGCGCAATACGCGGGCCCTGGTCGAGGCCGGCATCGCCGTCGTTTCGGTGCCCGACCAGACGTCCTACACACAGCTGCCGGGTACGCATGAGAACTACGGGGCCGCGCTCGCGACGCACGCGTACCTGCATGGTGCGAGCGACAAAGTGCGGGCCGGATTGGCCGAACTCCGCCGCGTCCTGAGCCGCGGCGCTCCGGTTTTCCTGACGCTGGGCTCGCTGCGCGATGCGCGCTACGGGCTGGGCATCCGCTTCGACGACCGCTCGTTCGCGCCGGGCGACGGCGAGGAAGCCGGCATCCCCCACGCCTATTTCGATCGCGACGGGGTGATCGAAGCGCTGCGCGGGTTCACGATCGAAGCGCTCGATGAGGTCGATGCCGATGCGACGGCCGGACGCTGGGCTCACAGCGGCGACCCGATCGGACGCGTGCACTGGTTCGTGACCGCAGTCCGAGAGTAACGACGGCGTCAGTAGCGCGGTACGCCGGGATCGATCGACTCGGACCACGCATCGATCCCGCCGGCCAAATTCACCGCGTCGGGATAACCGTTGTCGTTCAAATACTGGGTGACGCGCGCGCTGCGCCCGCCGGAATGACACATGACGACGATCGACGTCCGCACCGGAAGTTCGCCCACGCGCGCGGGAATCTCGCCCATCGGAATCAGCGTCGCGCCCGCAAGCGCGGCGGTCGCGATCTCGAACGGCTCCCGCACGTCGAGCAGAACCAGCTCTTCTCCGGCGTCGCGGCGACGCTTGAGATCGAAGACGGTGATCTCGGTCATGCGCGCGGCGCCGGCTCGGTCGCGATCAGATCCTGCAGCGGGCTCGACGCGCTCGCGAACAGACGCTTGGGCATCCGCCCGGCGAGAAATGCGTCGCGCCCCGCTTCGACCGCGGCCTTCATCGCGCGCGCCATGCGAACCGGATCGCGCGCGGCCGCGATCCCGGTGTTCATCAGCAAGGCATCGACGCCCAACTCCATCGCGATCGCCGCGTCGGACGCCGTGCCGACGCCGGCGTCGACGATGACCGGTATGCCGGCCCGCTCCTTGATGATGCGGATCGAATAGGGATTGCAGACACCCAGGCCGCTGCCGATCGGCGCCGCCAGCGGCATAACGGCAGCGCAGCCCGCGTCTTCAAGCCGTTTGCACGCGACCGGATCGTCCCCGATGTAGGGCAGCACCGTGAATCCCTCGCGCACCAGCTGCTCGCAGGCGACGATCGTCTCGCGCGTATCGGGATAGAGCGTTTGCGGGTCACCGATCACTTCGACCTTGATCAAGTCGGTGCCGAGGGCTTCGCGCGCCAGTTTGGCGGTCAGGACGGCATCCTTGGCGGTGTAGCAGCCGGCGGTATTCGGCAGCACGGTCAGCTTGGCGCGGTCGATGTAATCGACCAGCGTCTTGCCGCTTTTGTCGTCCAGGTGCATGCGCCGAATCGCGACCGTCACGACCTCGGCGCCGCTGGCCGCATGCGCGGCCTGCATGATCGCGAGCGTCGGATACTTCCCCGTTCCGACGAACAGCCGCGAGCCGAAGGTGTAGGAACCGATGACGAGCCGATCGTCAGGCACGCGGCTATCCGCCGGCGACCGCGACGATGATCTCGACCCGGTCCCCTTCACGCAGCGGCGTGGCGGCGTGCCGGCCGCGCGGCACCACGTCGTCGTTGAGGGCGACAGCCGAGCCGACGCTAGGGACCCCATGGCGCTCGAGCAGCGCCAGCAAGGTCGCTGCTTCGTCGATCTGCTGCTGCTCGCCGTTCACCGTGATCGTCACTCGGCGGGTTTCGCGGCCGCCGCCGCACCCTCCCGGAGCATCGCTCGGCCGGGGTCGAAGGGTGCCGGCGTCGCGGGGACGCTGCCCGACACGATGAGTTCGGCAACGATGCGCGCGGTTTCGGGTGCCAGCAGAATACCGTTGCGATAGTGCCCGCTCGCGACGAGGTACCCTTCGAGCGCGGTGCGGCCGATGCAGGGTCTTCCATCGGGCGTCGCCGGACGCAGGCCGGCCCAGGTTTCAACGACGGCGAACGACGCCAGCGCCGGCGCAACCGCCAGCGCTGCATCGAGCAAATCGTGGACGCCGCCCGCCGTGACGCGGGCGTCGAAACCACGTTCGAGCACGGTGGCGCCGACCAGCAGCCGCGCGTCGTCGCGCGGCACCAGGTACCGGTGACCGAACCAAACGAGGGCATGGATCGCGGTCGGCGGCACGGCGATCGCCAGCATCTCCCCCGCGACCGGATGAACCGCAACGCGCGCGTGCTCCGGCACGCCGTCCAACGCGCCCGCCCACGCGCCGGCCGCATTGACCACCGTCGACGCTGCGGCGAAACCTTGCGGCGTACGGACGCCCCGCACGCGGCGTGCATCGCACGCGAGCGCAAGCTGCGCGACGCGTTCGAAGCGAACGCCGCGTGCCCGCGCCGCGCCGACGAGCGCGCGCCCCAAGCGCCGATTGTCGACCTGCCCTTCGTTGGCGACGAACAGGCCGCCGGCCACGTGCTTGGCAAGAAACGGTTCGCGCGCCAGCACCGCGCTGCGGTCCAGCAGCATCGCATCGCCTCCGTTGGCACGCGCATGTGCCGCCGCCAGCCGCAACCGTCCCAGATCCGCGTCGTCGAGCGCTGCGTGCAGCGTGCCGTCGAAGCGCAGCCGGACGTCGACACCGCTGCGCTCCTGCACGTCCGCGACAAAGCCCGGATAGGCCTCGAACGAGCGGCGGCACAGCGCGAGCAGATCGGCATCCGCCGTCGCCTCGCTGAACGGCGCCAGCATCCCCGCACCTGCCCAGGACGCCGCCCGGGCCGGCTCGTCGCGGTCGAACACGGTGACCTCGGCCCCGCGCGCGGCGAGTTCGTTCGCGATGCTCAACCCGATGAGCCCCGCGCCGACGACGGCTACGTCGGACAACTGCCCACGCCGCTCACACTGCGGCGCTCACATTCCCGTGTAGACGGGACCCTCGCCGCCCTGCGGCGGTACCCAGGTGATGATTTGGTAGGGATCCATGATGTCGCAGGTCTTGCAGTGCACGCAGTTCGAGAAGTTGATCTGCAGCCGCCCGTCGGCCGGCGCGCCGTCGACCAGCGTGAACTGCGGCTCGTACACTTTGGCCGGACAAAAATACTGGCACGGATTGCCGTACTCAGCCGTACACCGATCGGCGCAGATATTCGTGTCGGAAACATGCAGGTGCGGCGGCTGATCCTCGTCGTGCATCGTCCCGCTCTTGAACACGTCGGTCAGTTTGTCGAAGGTGAGCTTCCCGTCGGGGACGACGCGCTGCGTCGCAGCTTTCGGCTCGATCGTTCCGAGCTTCTTCATGCGGGAATACCCGTGCCCGCCGCTGAGCCGGTCGCGCAGACCAAAGCCGCGCCCGCCGGTCATCATCCCGAGCTGGGCGTTGACGAGGCCGCCCCACATCCCGCCGCTGAAGCCCTGATGGAAGTTGCGCGCGGCGTGCAGCTCCGCGAATGCCCATGAATCGCGGAAGCGCGTCTCGTATCCGCCGAGCGCGGCGGCCGACGTGTCGCCGGCCTGCAGTGCATCGAAGATCGCCTCCGCCGCAAGCATCCCGGACTTCATCGCCAGATGGATGCCCTTGAGCCGCATCCCGTTGAGGAAACCGGCCGAGTCGCCGACGATGCACAGCCCGTCCGCGTACATGCGGGGCATCGCGTGCAATCCGCCCTCGGGGATCGCTTTGGCACCGTAACGGATCATCTCGCCGCCTTCGAGCAGCGGCCGGATCGCGGGGTGCAATTTGTAGCGCTGGAAATTGTCGTGCGGGTCGGTGGTGGGGTCGGCGTAGTCGAGGCCGGTTACCAAGCCGATGTCGATGATGTCACCGCTCATGCCGTAGATCCAGCCGCCGCCGAACGTGTCCCACAGCGGCGCACCGAGCGTATGGATGACGGCGCCGGCCGGCAGCCGGCCGGGAACCTTCCAGAGTTCCTTGATTCCGACGGCATACACTTGGGGATCGCGCTCGCGGTCCAGTCCGAGCCGTGCGATCGCCGCCTTGGCCAGCGTCCCGCGCGGGCCTTCACCCAGCACGACCACCTTGGCGCCGAGGTCAGGTCCCGGTTCGTAATTGCTCTTGTGCGTACCGTCGTGCGCGACGCCCTTGTCGCCGATACGCACGCCGACGACCCGCTCGTCGTCCCACAGCAGCTCTTGACCCGGGAAAGCGGGGAACACGTCGGCGCCGAGCGCTTCGGCCTTCGCGGCCAGCCACTTCGTCAGGTTCGAGAGCGAAGCAACGTATTTGCCGTGGTTGTTGAGCACCGGCGGCGTGAACGGCGCTGCAATCTTGCCGCCGTTGGTGAGGAACCAGAGCGCGTCGCTGGCGACGGGTACGTCGAGGCCGCCGGTGATATCGTCGTCGCCGAAGAGTTCGTGCAGCGACTTGGGGTCGACCACGGCGCCGGAAAACCCGTGGTTACCGATCTCGCCGCCCTTCTCGATCACCATCACGGCGATCTCGGCACCGGCCGCGGCGGCCAGCTGCCGCAAGCGGATCGCTCCGGCGAGCGAGGCCGGCCCGGCCCCTACGAAGAGGACGTCGACGTCGAGAGAATCGCGCTCTGCCATAACCGGCGCGGTTTCGCGGCGTATCGTCGCCGCTCCCGGCGCGGTTAGGTGACGAAAATTGCCAGCGCCGTCGTGACGAACACGCGGTGCGCCGCGATCCGCTGTTCCCACGGCGCCGGCCGCGGCGACTCGAACGTCAGCGGCTGCGCTCCGCGCCGGTAATGGAACATCGACTGCGGCAAACCGGGGAAGACGCGCAGTTCCAACTCCGCGTCAACCAGGACGGCCCCACGCTCCAGACGGTAGGGTGGTTCCACACCGGCCGGCGTCCCCAGATCGAACTCGCCGTCGAGCGTCTGTACCGGTAAGCCGGCCGCATCCAGAGCCGCTATCACCGGCGCCGCGAAGCGCGGCGACGCGTCCGGACGCAGCGGCTCGTACAGATAGCAGCCGTGCGCTTCGAAATCTTCGTGCAGATCGAGCGCCAGCGCAAAGCGGCGGTCGCGATTGGCCGTGATCACGGCGCGGGCTTCGGGTGTGGTCCCGCCGCGCGTGAAGCTGCGGTTGATGTCCTCTCCCTCGGCATTGACGCGCGTTTGCGCCAGGTACCCGCTCGGATTCAAGCACGGCCAGATCCGGTACCCACAACGCGGGTCCAGCAACCCGTCGCGCGCGATCCCGAGCAGGGCCCATGGTGCGGCGGGCTCATCGCCGTGAACGCCGGCCGAGAGCGAGACTCGGGGGCCGCTCGGATCACCATACTCAGCGACCAGAACCGTGCGCGGCGCGCCGACACACGCGACCTCCCGCACGCGAAAGCCCCGCCGGCGCAACGCTCGCCAGGCGGCCGTCAGGTCCTCATAGGTTCGCAAGCGGCTCATCGGGAAGGGCCCCGCATGGTTCGACGATTGCGCGCCGTTTCAATCAGCGCCCTCGTTCTGCTGGCCAGCGGCGGGCTCTATGTAGTGGCCTCCGCGGCACCCGCGGACAAGGAACTGGCCCCCTTCAAGGGCACCGTGGGCACGCAGGCCGCACCCAATGCTCCTCTGACGCGCATCTTCGGCCGGACCATCGTACCGGACGACGCGTATGCGGTGACCGCG
>Ga0302324_100016476_pt1 | contig 14724 bp, 12 predicted proteins | sample Palsa_T0_1_FD_201949 | JGI IMG/M metagenome (GOLD analysis project Ga0302324, IMG submission 201949) | Peat permafrost microbial communities from Stordalen Mire near Abisko, Sweden - Palsa_T0_1 | ecosystem: Environmental > Terrestrial > Soil > Palsa > Peat permafrost | place: Sweden: Abisko...
GGTTGGCCCGCGGCGCGTTGCGGGCGGCGCGGCCGCCCGCTACGAGGGTCGGGCAGGTGATGTTCGGGAGGCGGACCAGCCGACAAGGTCACCGTGGACGTTACCCGACGAAGCACCCGGGCCTAGGAAGCATCATTTGCCGGCGGCACGTCGTCCGCTCCCGCAGAGCGATGGGGAGCGACCGGGTGACTTCATCCCCCTCCTCCTGCCAGACTCACGGCATCTAAGGCAGTCGACGCAACGGAATCGACACCTGACTGGATCTCTCTCAATTCCGTCACCGCGCCGCTGGGTGTACCTGTGCCAACCTGGCCCCCGTTATTCCCTCCGATAGCGTACAGATCGTCAGCAATCACAAGGTAGAACGTGTCCCCGCCGGCGGAGATGACTGAAGGTGAACCGGGTACGGCGAACGGGATCGGAGTGCGGGCGTCAAGGCCGCCGTTCTCCAACTGGCCGTAGGCACCGTTACCCCAGACCATCACCTGCCCATTATTCAGCAGGACGATGGTCTGCCCATTATTGGGAACGGACCCACCGATAGCAGCCATCTGCACTGTCGAGGGAAGTTTGACCTCGACCGGCAGGTCGCTGAAGGTCGTGGACCCATCGCCAAGCTGCCCATCGGCGTTGTATCCCCAATCGAAATAGCCACTGGTGGTGAGGGCAGCCGAATCGCACCAGCTGGCGCCGATCCACTCGATGTTGCCAGGTACGGGCACCTTCACGGGCACGTCGCTCGTGCGGGTCGAACCATCGCCAAGGTCGCCGTACTCCGACGGGCCGCAAGCGTAGAGGGTGCTATTTGACAGGTACAGGGCGTGCTCGAAAGCCCCCGCCACCTGGGTCACGTTCGGCAGGGGGACCTCGACGGGCGTCAGGTAGTCGCGCTTTGTCGACGAACCCTGGCAAGCCGACCCTCCGGCATCACCCCAAACCCACGCGTGGCCGGTGGTGTCGATGGCGATGGCCGACGAGAAAGGAGAGGTATCCGGAGCCAGCGCGGCGATTGTCACATGAGCGGGGAAATGCACCCTCTCCGGGGAAAGGCTCCCTGTGCCGGTGGCGCCATTGCCGAGTTGCCCGACGTTGTTGTCACCCCAAGCGTAGACGTGGCCGGAGGACGTGAGCGCGTAGGCTGCACTATTGGAGGTCGCCACCTGGATCACGGGGCCAGAGGGCACTGCGATGGCGGTCGGGGTATCACCAGCTGGCATGTTCTTTGGGGTGTACGTGCCCCACGCGTAGACCGACGTCGCTGGGGTGTCGGCACTTGCAGGGTCACCTCCTGCCAAGACGCAGGTTGTTGTCGCCACGCACAAGGCGAGACGAATCGCGTATCTCACGGCTTGTTGGTTTCCTTTCAGCCGATTCCAGCGCCAAGGACGAGTTGTCTTGGGTCTAGAGGTGATCGATCCCCAGCGAGGTCCGAAGCACCTTATCTCCTATATTTCCGATCGTACAAGTCATATTTCTCGGATTTCCGAAGATCGTCGACTTCTGTAGGGCGGTGTTCCTCTGAAATCACTGTGTCAGAGCGACCTCGTTGAGGATCCGGTGTCGGCGGCGGTCAGCCTGACCAGTCGCTAGGGCCTTGACCCATCGAAGCGCTGGTGGTAGGAGAGTGCGGGGAGCTGCCGCGATCAGTTCGGAAGGAGTTCGTCGTGATGAGGGGTCGTTCTGGTCGGATGGTCAGCGTCGTCGGGCTCCTCAGGTCGAGGGGCTCCGGCTCGCATCGCCGCGGGTGGCGGTTTGGCAACGCGGTCGTAGTGCTCGGACTGGTGGCTGTTCCGGCGTCGGGTGGTCTTCCGGCGCCGCTTGATGTCGCGTCGGCTGCCGCAGCGTCTTCCAGTGCCATGGCGCCGACCACCAGCACCCGGGGAGTGGAACCGGTGCAAGCTGCGTCCACGGCTCCTGCGGGAGCGAGGGCGTTAGGCCCAGTGTCGACGCGCCAGATCGTGTCCGCGTCAGTTGTGTTAGAGCCTCGCGACAACTCCGCGTTGTTGCAGTTCATCAGTGATGTGACGGACAAGAGCTCTCCGTTGTTCCATCACTACCTGCCCGCGGGTGCGTTCGGTAGGAGTTTCGGTCCGTCGCCGACGGCTACCGACGCCGTCATTGCGGCGCTTACGGCCGAGGGTCTTCACATAAACGGGGTTTCGAGCGACGGCTTGTTCGTAAGCTTCAGCGGGACGGCGGCCCACGTAGAGCGGGCGTTCAGGACGGGCCTGGAAGCCTATCGCCTTCGCGACGGCTCAATCGGCCGAGGGACGACGTCGCCGGTCTGGTTGCCAGCCACGATCGCGGGATCCGTCGCTGCGGTTGTCGGCTTGGACGATCTGGTACAGCCCCAGCCCGTGGGTGCTTTGCGTGCTCCTGCGTTGTCCAGGGGTAAGGTCAGCGCGCCCGAAGCGGTGGACTTGGCGCACCCGTCCGGGTCTCCAAAGGCGTGTGCCGATGCAACGTCAGCGGCGCAAGCGTTAGGCGGCCTCACTGACGATCAGATCGCGAACGCGTACGGCGCGTTCGGGCTCTACGGAGACGGGGACCTCGGGGCTGGGCAGCACATCGCTCTTTACGAGCTCGAGCCGTTCCTCCTCTCCGACCTGAAGACATTCGATACCTGCTATTTCGGCGTGTCCGAGGCCGCGAAGATGCTCGGGCGGGTGCACGTCATCCCGGTCGAGGGCGGGCAACCGACTGGACCCGGGAGCGGCGAGGCGAACCTGGACGTGGAGGACCTGTCTGCGCTGGCCCCCGACGCGACCATCGATGTGTACGAAGGACCGAGCCCGGGCGCGGACGGCGTCGACTACGATCCCGTGGATCCCTATGTGGCGATCATCAATGCCGACCAGGATCAGGTCGTCAGCACGAGTTGGGGACTATGCGAGCAGGCGATACAGGCAGGGCAGCCAGGGCTCCAAGAGGCCGAGAACCTGCTGTTCGAGCAGGCAGCCGCCCAGGGGCAGTCGGTCTTCGCCGCAGCCGGCGACAACGGATCGGACGACTGCAACACGTCCGAGACATCTACCCCGGTCGCGGGCCAGAACCCGGTGTCGGTCGACGACCCGGGCAGTCAACCGTACGTAGTCTCTGTCGGAGGCACGACCATCGTCGACGCCGCCAGTCAACCGCCTGTTGAGCAGGTTTGGAACGACGGCGCGACTGGTGGCGCCGGCGGCGGCGGGATCTCGCAGTCGTGGACGATGCCGTCGTGGCAGCGGGAGGCAACCGTGCCGGGGATCCCGCTTCCAGGGAGCCCGGACTATACGAACGCGAACGCCGTGGAGAAGAGCTTTGGCTACCAGCAGAACTTCTGCGAGTCGACATTGCCGGGCGCAAACTCGTCGATCCCATGCCGCGTGGTACCGGACGTATCGGCGCAGGCGGACGAGTTCACCGGCGCGATCACGGTTTACGACGCGTCGGAGGGCGGATGGACCACGATCGGCGGGACGTCCTCGGCGACCCCGATATGGGCGGCGATGTTGGCGGACACCAATGCCTCGCCGACGTGTGCTGCCCAGTCGTCCACCCGAACGGGAGTTGGCTTCGTGAGCCCACTCCTGTACGGGGTTGCGTCCCAACCTGGCGAATACGCTGCCTCGTTCAACGACATCACGTCCGGCAACAACGACGTCTACGGCCTCGATGACGGCTTGGTGTTCCCTGCGACGACGGGCTACAGCCCCGCCTCGGGTCTCGGATCGCCTCGACTCACCGGTCCGGGTGGCAGCGCCGGCCTAGCCTATTATCTGTGCAGCTCGGCCGCAGAGCCGAGCCGGCCGGAAGTCACCGGCATCAACCCGGCGATCGGCAGCACCGCAGGGGGCGAGCGCATCATGGTCACGGGCACCGGCTTCGAGACAAGCGGCAAAGCCGACGTTGGGACGATCGAGATCGGTACGGCTCAGATCCCGTCGAGCGAATTCATTCTGCGTAGCGCCACGTCTCTATCGCTCACCGTGCCACCTGCGATCGACACGCGTCCGCCGACGGCCCCTTCGCCGCAAGACGGCGCGGGACCGGCAGACGTGATCGTGACGTCGAAGGGCGGCGAGTCCAGCGCCCCTGGCCCGACCTCAGTGTTCGAATACGTGGATAACAGCTCGGGGAACCTGGTGCCGAGCATCACGGGCGTTGTCCCTTACGGCGGACCTGAGTCTTCACCTGCGGAGGTGACGATTCTTGGATCCGGGTTCACGTCTGCGACAGCCGTCACCTTCGGCGGCGTCACCGCGACCAGCTTCACCGTCGACCATCCTTACGAGATCACGGTGACGCCGCCCGCGTACTCCTCTCGTACCTCGTGCTCGCCGCTTCCGTTGAAAGGCGTCTACAAGGGGGAAAGCGCGGCCAACGATATCTGCCAGGCTCAGGTCGAGGTCGCCAACAAGCATGGCACGAGCCCGCCTGGCAACATTCTGCCGCCTTGGGAGGGTACCGTCACGGTCGACTCGCTGGGAGTGCTGGTCACACCGCCAGGCTGCGAGTGTGAGACGGAGCCCGCGCCCACGGAATTCGACTACGTGCCGGCGCCCGTTATCCACTCGGTCTCGACCTCGTCCGGGCCTGCGAGCCTGGCGAGTGAGAATGGCGGCACGCTGTTGACCATCCACGGAGCTGGCTTCGATCCACTCACGATCGACTGGGCCGACTTCGGTGATCCGAGCCGGGAGTCCTCCGTCGACACCAACTATGTGTTCCTGACAGGGACGGAGATGCAGATCGTCGCGCCGACTGAGTCCCTGAGCGTCGGCAAGCTCGGTGTCCCATTGAGCGTCAAGACTGACGCCGGCCAGTCCCGGCCCGCCACCGTCACCTACGCGGGCGTTCCGGTCGTCACGGCCGTCCTCAACACGACCAACAGCACAGAGTTGGACGGTACCTACGGCGCACCCGACACCGGCAGGACGCCGATCCAGGTGAGCGGTCAAGGGTTCTCGGGACAGCTGATAGCTCCGATCGAGTTCAGCGACACGCAGACGTCGTACTCCCTCGGCACCCAGTACACCTTCACAGTGGAGAGCGACACGAGCCTGAACACCCAAACCGTCCAGCAGAACCCAGCGCTGGTCGATGTGCAGCTGTGCACGGTCACTGCGTGCAGCCTCAACCGGCCAGCCGACCTCCTCTACCTGTATCCACCGGGTAATCCGAGCGTGACTTCTGTCAAGCCCACCTCCGGCCCGGCCAGGGGCGGCACCAAGGCCACGATCGCCGGCGACAACCTCGGGTGCGCGCTGGACGTCTACTTCGGCAATGTCCAGGCGGAGTCGATCACACCGGTGAAGGCGATACTCGACTGCGGGTCGACCACCGCGCTGGACGCAACCTCTCCGCCTGGCGAGGAAGCCACCACGGTGCCCGTGAGCGTGAGCACTGTGGAGAGCTACTTCACCGGATCAGGGCGCGGCTCGACAACTGCGAGCTTCCGCTACACATAGCGCTCGTCAAACGCCATTGGCGACGTCAGACGTCGATGGCCTCGATCTGGCTGACGCTGTTGTGCTCGGCGGTCATCCTCGCCGTGGCGAGTGAGACCGATTCGCGCATCGCGGCCAGCCGTTCCTTGGAGGGGAACAGCAGTGCGGCGAGGATGCTGCCTGCGGCGAAAACGAGAGCGGATCCAAGGAACACTCTGGCGTAGCCGAGGGTCGCGGCGACCGCATCGAAGCCCAGGAACGGGGCGTGCCCGGCGGCGTAGGAGGTGGTCACCGATGCCGCAATGGTGCTCATCACTGCCGTGCCGATCGATCCACCGACCTGCTGCATGGTACTGACAAGCGCGGCGGCAACGCCGGAGTCCCGCGGCTGCACGCCGGCGGTGGCGGTGTTCATAGACGGCGCCATCACCATTCCCATCGCCAGACCCATGAGAATAAGGGCGGGCAGCACCCCACCGGTGTAGGAGGAGTGGATGTTGATGCGGCTGAGGTAGCCCAGCCCAACGAATCCGGTCACCATTCCGGTGGTGATCACGATTCGCGGACCGAACCTGGGTAGCGTGACGATGTTGGAGGTGTTGGAGCTGATCATGATGCAGGCGATCATCGGCAGGAATGCCAGGCCAGAAGTGACGGGGCTGAAGTGTTTCACCAGCTGCAAGTAGTAGGTCAGGAACAGGAACAGGCCGAACATGGCTAGGCCGGCGATGCCCACAGCAGCGAAGGCCATGCCGCGCGACCGGTCGGCCACCACACGCAACGGAAGCAGGGGCTCGGCTACCCGACGCTCGACCAGCACGAACGCCACTAGAAGCGCCAAGCCCAGTGCGACCGACACCGTCGTTACGCTCGAGCCCCACCCGTAGGTCCCGGCCTGCGAGAAGCCGAATACCACCCCAAACAGACCCAAAGCTGCGAGCACAGTGCCGCGCAGGTCGACCCGGGGCGGGGTAGGCGACTTCGCCTCGGTCATGTAGACCAGCGCGCCGACGACGGCGGCCGCCGCGAAGAGCACGTTGACGTACATGCACCAGCGCCACGACAGGTATTGGGTGAGGATGCCACCGAGGATGAGCCCGACCGCACCGCCACCGACGGCGACTGTGCCGAAGACCCCGAAGGCCTTGCCGCGGTCTCGTGGATTGTGGAACGTCGTCACGAGTGTGCCCAGCGCGGCCGGCGCGAGCATCGCTCCGGCGGCGCCCTGCAGGGTTCGGGCAATGACCAGAATGGCGAACGACGGCGATGCCCCCCCGAGAGCCGACGCCGCAGCGAAGGCCACGAGCGCGATCAGGAACGTTCGCTTGCGTCCGACGATGTCGCCGACCCTGCCCCCCAGTAGCAACAGGCTCCCGAAGGCGAGGGCATAGGCCGTGACGATCCACTGCCGCTGGCTGTTGTCGAAGCCGAGGGCCGCCTGTGCCGACGGCAGAGCGACATTTACGATGGTTGCATCAAGCACGACCATTAGCTGGGCGATCGAGACGACGACAAGCACCAGCCACCGGTGGTCGGCCTTCGCTGGCATCGACGTCGCTCGACTGAGTTCGTTAGTGGCCACAGCTACTGTCTCCTGAGGGCAGGTTCGTGCGGATCGTTTTGAGCAGGGTCGTCAAGGTGGCGCGCTCCCGAGCGGTCAGTAGTGGAGAATCACCTGGTTAGCTCGAACGGCGTGAGCTGAGTATGCAGAACTCGTTGCCTTCGGGATCAGCCAACACGACCCATGACTGGTCGCCTTGGCCTACGTCCGCCCGAGAGGCGCCAAGTCCTAGCATCCGTTCGACCTCCATATCCCGATCGACTGGCCGAAAGTCCAAGTGGAGCCGATTCTTCACAGTCTTTAGCTCGGGAACCCGGGCAAAGAGCAGGCCAGGGAGTCGATCCGGCGCTGGTCGAATCTCGAACTCGTCCGGGTCGTCATTGACGACCACCCATCCGAGTGCCTCCTGCCACCAGCGTCCCAGCGCGACCGGGTCTCGCGCATCAACATTCGTCTGCTCCCACTCCAATTCCATGCCTCTCAACTTAGGCCGTTCGAGCCGGCACCCGGATCCTCTACGGTGAGGGCAATGCAAGTACAGGGACGGGTAGATCCGGGTTATGAGGGAGTGCGGGACGCGTTCGAGGCCAACTTCACAGAGCACGGCGATGTCGGCGCCGCATTCTGCCTCTACATGGATGGTCGCCAGGTGGTCGACCTGTGGGGTGGCGTAGCCGACGCCCGGGCCGGGCGTCCGTGGGAGGAGGACATCCTCACTCTCGTCTATTCGACCACGAAGGGGGTCACCGCGATCTGCGCCCACTTGCTGGCACAGCGGGGGTTGCTGGATCTGGACGCTCCAGTGGTGGAGTATTGGCCGGAGTTCGGCAAGCAGGGCAAGTCGGGGATCCCGGTACGTCAACTCTTGTCCCACCGGGCTGGTCTCCCCCTCATTGACAAGAAGCTCACACCCGAAGAAGCCATGGCCTGGGAGCCGGCGGTCGAGGCGTTGGCCGCGCAGGCCCCGCTATGGGAGCCGGGGACCAAGCACGGGTATCACGCCTTGACGTATGGGTGGCTGGTTGGCGAGGTGATTCGCCGGGTAACTGGCCGCAGCTTGGGCCAGTTCCTCGCCGAGGAGATCACAGGCCCGCTTAGGCTGGACCTGTGGGTGGGTTTGCCCGAGGAGCACGAGGTGCGGGTGAGCCGCTTGATACCTCCCGATCCTCCCACCTTCACCGCCGAGGACGTCGAGTCGTTCCCTCCCGAGCGTATCGAGATGCTCCGGGGCATGGCCAGCCCGACCTCGTTGACGATGAGGGCGCTCAACGTTACGGATCCTCCTTTCAACTTCAACAGCCGGTTGGTGCACGCGGGGGAGCAACCGGCCGCCAACGCCATCACGACCGCCCGGGCCTTGGCCAAGCTCTACGCCGCAACAGTCAGCGAAGTCGACGGGACCCGGCTGCTGTCGCCGGCGACGATCGAAGGCGCTACCCAGGAGCAGTCCAACGGTTCGGACGCCGTGCTGCTGATCGACAGCCGCTTCGGTAGCGGGTTCTTCCTGCACTCAACGTTTTCGCCTCTGTTGGGTCCGGCGTCGTTCGGACACGCCGGGGCGGGAGGCTCGCTCGCCTTCGCCGATCCCGACCGCGGCGTGGGCTTCGGCTACGTGATGAACAAGATGCAGCAGAACCTGTCTGGCGATAACCGCACCTTGACCCTGATCGGCGCAGTCAACGAGGCAACCCGATGAGGGCCTAAGACGCACACGCATCTCGTCCCCGACCTGCGGGCCGCGGCCGATGAGTTTTGCGGCAGTCGATCGTCTTTGCCTTCGAGGCCCAGCCAGACAGGGAGATGATGTGGTGCGTAAGGTGGTCGTCTACGAGTTGTTGTCGCTCGACGGGGTGGCAGAGGAGCCGGACGAGTTCATTAACGACTTCGACGACGTGATGAAGGAGAACCTCGGTCGCGTCGTCGCCACCCAGGACTCCGTGCTCCTCGGGCGCCGAACCTACGATGACTGGGCCAGGTTCTGGCCGACCAGTGACATCGAGCCGTTCGCCAGCTTCATCAACGGCGTCGAGAAGTTCGTGGCGACCTCGACGACGCCCGACCAGACCTGGGAGAAGACCACGGTCATCGACGGTGGGCTTGCCGAGTTCGTTTCCGAGCTGAAGCGGCGCGCGGGCGGTGATATAGGAGTGCACGGGAGCATCGCCCTGACCCAATCGCTGCTCGAGCGGGGCCTGGTCGACGAACTGCGGCTAGTCATCGCCCCGGCTGTGCACATGCACGGCCGAAAGCTCTTCGACAAAGGGTTGCCGAAGCGGCTGACGCTAACGCGCGACGTCTCTTCTCCGTCCGGGTACCTCCTGATCGACTTCCGGGTCGGGAACTGAGTAGTACTGTCATCTGATGGCCTATCCAGCAGGCTGAGAGGGGTGACCACGGCACATGTCTCGCAGGAATCACCTCTACCCTGGCACGGGTTGGTCGAGGTTCTTCCGCCGAGCCGGAGCTCTGCTTTCGAGCGCTTGGCTGGTTATGACCTGCGTCCAGTCTGCGGCCTCCGCCGGGACTCTCTCGCCGCCAGATTCCGTGCACACCATCTACGAGTGGGGCAACACGGTGCCCGCGACCGCGCCAAATGACGTCCCGACAACGATTCAAGAGACGGACTCGGTCACCAGCGATGCTGGTAACTACAGCAACGTCCTAGTGGCGAGCAACGGGACGGTGTGGGGCTGGGCGGACACCGCCACGGGTGACACATCCCCGGTTCTCAGTCAGGTCCCAGACGTCAGCAATGTCGTCCAGCGGCCGGTTGATGGCAATGGAATCTTCGCCGCCATCGAGCAACCCGGGCTCGACGAGGCGTGTCCTTCCTCGACCACGGTCGTCCGATGGTCGATCCACAGCGCCGCTCAGGTTGTGAAGACCATGAACTGCATGGACGTCGTTCAACTCGCTGAGGCCGCCATCCACACCTTTGCCCTTACTGCCAACGGGAGCGTCTACGTTTGGGGCGGGGGGGCCTACGGAGTATTGGGTCTCGGCGCAGACGTCCAGTCAGCCAAGAATCCCACATTGGTCCCCGCGCTGACGGCGCTGACGAACGGTACCGCCCATGGGGTTCTCATCACGACGGGCATGAACGCAGGCAGCATCCTCGTGGACGGCTCTGCCTGGTCGTGGGGCAACAACCAGTACGGCCAGTGCGGATGCGGGAGCACGGCGTCACAGATATCGTCGCCGACTCCCGTCGATCAGGGATCCACTTTCTTCAAAATCATCGACATGGGCGGAAACCTCAACACCGACGGTCATGAGCTGGCCATCGATCGGTCGGGCGATGTTTGGTCATGGGGTGACAACTCGGACGGTCAGCTCGGCAACGAAACGACGGTTGACAGCGATGTTCCGGTGGAGGTCACAGGACTGGCCGGGATCGTCGATGTCCGTGCGGGCGGGGAGCACTCGCTTGCCCTTGACAGTTCCGGCAACGTCTGGGCCTGGGGCGACAACGAGTACGGTGAGGTGGGCGACGGGTCTTACGAGAATGTGCTTACACCAGAAGAGGTGCTCTCCGGGGTGTCAATGATCTCGGCCGGCTCGTACCATTCCCTAGCTCAGTAAGCCGAGATGTCGGCGACTCAGCGAGTTTGGTGGTCCTTCAGCCGTGGCTGTGGGGGTGCAGGCAACCCACCATGGGTCTCGGACGTCTATAGAGAACCGATCCACCATCCTGGAAGGACACTCATGATTGCCATCCGACGCTCGCTCTTGACCGCTCTGGCTCTCACCGCCGGTTCGGCGCTGGCCCTTGGCCTGCCAGCCGCGGCCGGCGCGGCGCCGAACCCAACGGCCCTGCCCCAGTACATCATCCACTTCACCGCGATTGCCCTGCCCGCGGCCACGACGACCGGGCTGCAGTTCCGCTCGACCAGCTGCGCCATCACCCCCGCCACCAACCCGATCGTAGCCACCTGCAAGGAGACCGGCACGATCAAGTTCGCGACCGCGGGCGGCTCGGGCTCGGCCAGCGTGTCGAGCCCACTGGCCGGGATCAACTGGAGGTTCACCCTGGTCCGCAGCGCCGCCACCACCGACACCTACCGGATGGTCGGCAACGGCACCGAGAGCATGGGAGCCACCCCCATCCTGCGGCCGGTGAAGGTGACCGGCACGCTCACCGTCGAACCCACGTCTGCCCAGACCATAAAGGGGACCGAAAACGTGTACCCGAAGCTGCGCCCGACGGCCTAGCCGGTCCGCAGCAACCCAACGCGTCGTCAGTGGGCGGCCTTCACATTCGGTGACTGCCCGCCACCGCACCCAGGTGTGCTGGCTAGCCCTGCATCTCACAATAGGGCGCGGGCCGGCTCGAGGACCTCGACCACCAGGCGATCGAGGGTGGCCAACAGGTCATCGCGGCTGAAGGCGAAGCACACGGCGATCAGCCGATCGACGCCGGCGGAATGGTAGGCCTCGATGGACGGCGGGGTGAGAGGGTTGAAGTAGGGGCAGGTCGATACCGCGAAGTCGGCGTCGGCGCGCGACCGGCCGACGTCGGCCAGGTGGCTGTCGAGCTTGGCCAACACGTCTGGGAACTCCTCCGGCGTTCGGTTGAACGTGAACCAGCCCTGGCCGAAGCGGGCCGCCCGGCGCAGGGCGCCGTCGCTTTCCCCGCCCACCCGGATCGGGGGATGGGGGGTCTGGACCGGCTTGGGATACAGCCGGCACGGGCCCAGCTGGTACAGCTCGCCGGCGAAAGACGAGGTGTCCTCGGTCCAGAGGGACTTCATTACCTGCAGGTACTCGTCGGTGCGCCGGCCGCGGTTGGCAAAGGGCACGTTCAAGGCGTCGAACTCCTCCTTAAGCCAGCCGATGCCGATACCGAACTCGGCTCGCCCGCCTGACAGGACGTCGAGGTCCGCCACCTGCTTGGCCGTGTAGACCGGGTTTCGCTGCGGGACTAGGCAGATCGCCGTCCCGAGCCGGATGCGGTCGGTGCCGGCGGCCAGGAAGGTGAGAGCCGTCAGGGGGTCGAGGAGCCCGGTGTCACCGCCGCCGGGGAACTTGCCATCGGGCGAATAGGGGTAGCGAGAGCTGTAGTCGTCGAAGAGGACCACGTGCTCTGGGGCCCATATCGACTCGAAACCTCGTTCCTCGACGGCCGGGCCGAGGGCCCGGAGGAACTCCGCGTTGGCGTTCAACCCGCTGAGGGGAACGAAGAGGCCGATGTCCATGGCTGGACACTAGGGGATCACTCGCGGGCGCCGTTCGGCCGGGCCAACTTCGCGCCACTGCTCCGAAACTGTTGAGACCCCCGCCCGCGGCTGGGGGGTGAATTTAGGCGTAGACGTTGGGAGGCGAGTCGGGACCGCCCGCTCTGCGACCGGTCGCCACGAGGATCCACGCCATGGCCGCGTCCGCCTGGGCGGGTGCTTCGCCGTGCCAGCCGTGCCCGGCTAGCAGGAAGTTGGTGTGGGATACCGCGCCGGCGAGGCCCGAGCCGGTCTGGCTTGGCCGGCCGAGGGCCGCCCGGATGTCGTCGGCGTGCAGGAAGGTGTCGAACCACAGGGCTTCGACGCCGTCGCCGAGAGCGCCATCGAAACCGCCGGGGGCCGGGGCCAGCCAGGCGGCGTCGTCGAATACCGCAAGTAGTCCAACCGCGGCCTTGCGCACTTCGGCGCACTCGTCCGCTAAGTCGGTCGCGCCGCGGCCCCGGCGCTCGGCCACCTCCCGAGCGGTGACCTCAGGGCTGCCGAGGCCGTCGAGGCGTCCGGCGACGACATCCGCCATGCTGCCGACGGTATGGCCGGCTACGTCGGCGACGGTCCAGCCGTCGCAGCGGCTGGGGGCGGACCAGTCCTCCGGGGTGAGGCTTCGCAACAGCGACTCGAAGTGGTCCAACTCGTCAAGCAGTCCGTCCGACACGACATTCCTCTGCAGCGCCACGATCCCTCCCCTGGTTCACAGCCGCAACTAACATGCAGCCTGCACGCACTTATCTCACAGGAGGGCCGGACGGTCAAGGAGACAGAAGTCACAGCGCGCCGCACCCAGGCCCAGCGCCGGGCCGCCACCCGCCAGGCGCTGATTGACTCCGGCCGGGCCCTGTTCGCCCAGCAGGGATTCGCTGGAGTCGGGCGAGAGGAGATCGTCGCCCGCGCCGGAGTGACCCGTGGCGCCATGTACCACTACTTCCCTTCAAAGGAGGACCTGTTCCAGGCGGTCTACGAGACAGTGGAGCAGGACCTTCTCCAGGCCGTCGCAGAGGCGGCCTCGGCCGACACCGACCCGGTCAGCCAACTCCGGCTTGGCACCGAGGCGTTCCTGCGCTCCGCCGCCACCGAAGAAATACGGCGCATATCGCTGATCGACGCGCCGGCCGTCCTGTCCAAGCGAACCCGGCGCCAGCTTGACGAACAATACGGCCTCGGCCTCGTCCGCGAGGCCCTCACGGCGGTGCACGCGGCTGGCCGCCTCAGGGTGGGACCGCCCGCCGTCTTGGCCCCGCTCCTGCTAGCCGCGATGCACGAAGCAGCCACCCAAATCGCCGATGGCGCTGCCGCGGCCCAGATCATCGCCACCGTCGACGATCTGATCGGCCATATCACCGCGCCACCCTGAACCGACGACGTCCGCCGTGGTAAGGCCACTTGAGTGCTAGTGGGCGATTGGCAGGCCGAGACCATCGACGATCTCGGCCCCGGGCAGCCGGGCCAAGAGGCTTCCAGGAAGCAGCAGTTTGGATTTGCGCACGCCAGAACCCGTCAGCACCACTTCCGTTTCGACGACGCGGCGATCGACGAGTATTGGCCAGTCTTCCGGCAACCCGATCGGATTGATACCGCCATATTCCATACCAGTCAAATCCACCACCCGCTCCGTTGGCAAGAACGAGGCCTTGCGCACGTCAAGGCGGCGGCGAACAATGCCATTGACGTCAGCTCGGGTCGTGAACAGCACGATGCACGCGGCCACGCGTTCTAAACCTTCCCGCCTGCCGCCCACAACGACGCAGTTCGCCAAGGTCTGGGGCGGTAGTTGATACGCCTCCTGGGACCTAGTGGTGTCGGAGACCACAGGATCGATCTCGACCACGCCGACCGAATCCAACCAACCCAGCGTCTCGAGCGCAGCAAAGGTCGGCGCAGCCAGTAGGGCTCGCTGCTGCGAAGCCGGGGAACTGGTCAACATTCCGAGACGGAAGACTCCCATGCGGGCCAGTATGCACCGCGTCGTCGGGTGTGCAGACGTGACAAGAATAGGTACTGTTGCGCCGTGTCGGGATGGCCGGCTGTTTCCTACGACCAGTGGAGCGAGACCTGCGACACGTTGCACGCCCACAGCCAGGTTCTCGGCAAGCTGGCGGTGACGCTGGCGCCCCCTGAGCCGCAACTTCAGCATGCGGCCCTGCGACTCACATCGCGGGGCTGGGAGACGGCCCCGCTGCGGGCGCCGGACGGGTCGGGAGCTCTCACCGTGACCCTGGACCTGAGGGTTCATGAGGCCGTGATCGAGCACAGCGGGGGACGGACTGAGCGGGTCGCGCTCACCCCGGACCGGGCCGTCGGCGCAGTGACACGCGAGGTGATCGCTGCGGTCCGTGCTCTCGGCGGACCGGTCGAGATCGACCCGACGCCGCAGGAGGTACCATGGACTCGCAGGAGGTCGCTGTCGGTTGGTGGCCGGGCGATCCCCGCTACGGTCGGGCCGCTTTCTACGGCTATACCCACCCGGCTCCCGCCGAGTTCGCTGGCATGCCGCTGCTGCCGCCGG
>Ga0302324_100016478_pt1 | contig 14724 bp, 14 predicted proteins | sample Palsa_T0_1_FD_201949 | JGI IMG/M metagenome (GOLD analysis project Ga0302324, IMG submission 201949) | Peat permafrost microbial communities from Stordalen Mire near Abisko, Sweden - Palsa_T0_1 | ecosystem: Environmental > Terrestrial > Soil > Palsa > Peat permafrost | place: Sweden: Abisko...
CAACAGGATCGCCGCAGCCAGTAGAGCTGGAAACGCCATGAGCACAGAGACTTGGCCCCGACTGAGGCCTGACACCAGCAAGTAACCGGAAATGGCCGGTGCCAACGCACTGCTTGCCCGTCCGACACCCACGACAAAGCCTGTGCCTGTCGCTCGCGTTTGCGCCTCGAAGGTACGGGCAACGACCGCATAAACACCCGACATCCCCGCAAATAGAAAGACGCCGGCGATCGCCGCCACGAGGGTCAAAAGCGGAAGAGTGGCCGACGTAAAGCCGAACAATGTCGTCATCACAGCCGCACCTGTGAAAGCGAGGAGCACAAGCCGCTTCAGGCCCAACCGATACGCCGCCCACCCGAGCGCTGCTCCACCTATAACGCCTCCCAAGTTGGCGGTCACCGAAATCCGTGCCGCCTGCGATGAGGAGAATCCGAGATCCGACACCATCTGCGGAATCCAGCTCAGCATGTAATAGACTGAGATCACGTAGAGCAGGTTGATGAGTGTCACTTGCAGGGTGAGACCGAGCATACCTGGGCGAAAAATCTCGTTCAGTCGCCCTGGGCGACTGGTTGGATTGGCGGCAGGTAAGGCAGTGACCTGACGCAATTTACTGCGGCGAAGGAAGGAGTTGACCTGCTCCAAAGCGCGATGATCTCCCCGCGCGACTAAATAGGGCACGGATTCAGGTAATCCCAGATAGACGACCGGGGTCATCAGAACGGCGGCGATAGCGCCAAAGATAAAGACCGAACGCCAATCGAAATGCAGCAGCAGCGCAGCGACGATGAGACCGCCGACCACGCCACCGATGGGATAGCCCACCGCCGTTAGACCGACCGCCAAGTCTCGTCGGCGCGCGTTCGCGTACTCCGCAGCCAATGGATAGATGACGGATATCATCGCGCCGATACCCAGGCCCGTAATCACACGCCAGAGCGCCAGCGCCGCTATTGAATGCACGGTAATCGAGGCCAGCAGCCCAAGTGCCATTAGCGCGAGGCTGAGTAGGATCACCTTACGTCTGCCGAGCACGTCGGCGAGGGGCGAGATCAGTAGGGAGCCAGCCGCCATGCCCACGAGGCTTAAGGAAAACACGAGGCCGAGGGCCCCCTTGCCCACACCCCAGTCATGCACGATTCCAGGGGCAGCCAAGGTCACTGAAAGCACATTAAAACCGTCGAGCGCGCAAAGCGTCACGGTGATGGCGACGGCCCGAGATTGATATGGGCTCATCGGTGAGGAGAGGATTATAGCCCTCGGATCTTCGCTGCTTGACGCGGTCACAGGTGTTTCTCGGCTGGCCATCCCGTGACAAGGTCCAGCAAGACCTGCCCCGGCCAGACCTCGCCGCGCCATGCGACGTGCTGATCGGGCCGGATCAAGACCAAAGGCGCAGCATAAAGCTCAGCAAGCCGCGGGTCGCCGAGCACCTCAACTTTGAGCGGGACGCCGTATTCTGCGGCTTCTGTGCTGGCGACGACGATGCCGTTCGCTTCACGCCCGTCGACGGCCAGCAGGGTGAAGCCCGGCCCAAAGGTATCGTAAAGGGAACGGCCATCTTCCAGCCAAAGGTGCGGCGCGAGGCAGCCGGGGGCGGCGGAAGGTTGATAGTTCGGCGAGGCCGGCGGCGCGGGATCGGCATTGTTGTAGGCAATGATGGGGGAGTGTTGGTAACAATAGCCGAGTACAAAGCCGAGGCTTTGGAACTCGCGGGTCTTGGTGAGGGCGATCAGCTCTCCTACTTCCGCCCGGGCAGCGTCTCCTGCCGCACCATCCTCTTCCAGCCTTTCCCGCCATAGCTGGCCGCCCAGTACGGCGTGATTACGCACGGCTTCCTCGATGACCAGCTGGTGCACCGGTCGGCGCTCGCGTTCGTAGCTGTCAAGAAGGAGCGGACCGCCCCACCCCTCAATGAAAGCCGCCAGCTTCCAACCCAAATCGACGCTGTCGGAGATTCCCATGTTCATGCCGTACCCACCGAATGGCGGGTGGAGGTGGCAAGCATCCCCGGCCAGGAAGATACGCCGATCGCGATATTTGTCGGCGATTAAGCGGCTGGCTACCCACTCGTCGGTGCTGAGGACCTCATAAGGTAGGTCGATGCCTGTGGCTTTGCGGATTAGCGCCGCGGCCTCGTCGTTGCTCAGCGTGACGCCTTCGGGCACGCCGGTAGGCATGAAGAACCAGCGGTCGCCGCTGTCCATCGGCCCGATTAGACTGGGCGCGTCGGCGTTGATCTGCCAGTACATGATCGCACGACCGTGCGGATGGGCTTCAGCCAAACCAGGCGCACGGAATACCACATTGTAGTTGCGCGACAGGCCGTAGACCCCTTCAAGCTTGGCTCCAATGAGGGTCCTAATGACACTGCGAGCGCCGTCAGATCCCACGAGGAAGTCGCTCTCAACGGTGTACTCTGTTCCTGTCTTCCGATTTTTCAAGACGCTGTGAACGCGCTGCGCGTCTTGTGTGCACGACACAAACTCCGTGTCGAATCGCAACTCGACCCCTGGCAGGGTCTCGGCGTGTGCGCGAAGTAGCTCTTCGAGTTTGTACTGCGGGATCCACTGCGCGTGCTCAGAATAGAAATCGGTCTTCTCGGGAGCGCACGAGAAGGCGTTGTCGATCTTGTGCAGACAGTGACCGCCGAGACGGGTTACGAAAAGCACGTTAGACGGATAATCCACGCCGAACGGCGAGGCGGCTGCTAGCTCTCCCGCGATGCCCCATCGCCGGAGATGCTCGCGAGTACGCGTGTGGGTCGTCTTGGCGCGAGGCGCATAGCCAACGCGGTCGTTGCGCTCCACGACGAGGCAAGGAATTTTCCGACTGCCGAGCTCTATGGCCATAGCCAATCCTGCCGGTCCTGCGCCCGTGATGAGCACGGGCGTGCGAATGCGCGTTATGTCCATTCCATCCCTACGAATACCTGGCCAGCCGTTGCGCGATCGTCGTGTTGGTCGCTCGCGCCACTAAAGTCGGAGGAGCGCCGTCCCATTAGGCAATGGACTGGGATAACGAAGGATGGCAAAATTATCTGACTGATAACGAAATCGTATCTCCATGAAGCTGACCCACTTGCGTGACGTCGTGGCCGTTGCCGACCGCGGCAGCTTACGCGCGGCCGCCCGTCATCTGGGTATCGCCCAACCCGCGATCACTCGCAGCATCCGCGAGATTGAGCGAGAACTAGGCGTTGCGCTATTCGAGCGGCGGGCCCGGGGGGTTGTGATGACGCCATTGGGCGAAGTCTTCCTCCGCCGCGCTCTGGCGATGCAGAACGAATTGCGCTTGGCCCGCGAAGAAATGGATCAACTTCAAGGCAAGACCACAGGACGAGTGTCCATCGCCCTCTCGACGGTACCGCATCTAGCACTGCTGCCGCGCGCACTTCAGCCGTTTCGCGCCCGCTTTCCCGACGTATTTCTCCAAGTCGCCGAGGGGCTATTCCCATCAGTGGAGCCCGCGCTGAAGGATGGCAGCATTGATTTCTACGTCGGACCGCTGACCGAACAGCCCTTGGACAAGCGACTCGCCGTCGAGATCCTCTTCGAAAACACGCGAGTCATCCTCGGGCGCAAGGGGCATCCGATGGCTGGCGCTAAGTCGCTAAAGGATCTGGCCGATGCGCGCTGGATCACGACGGCCGTCACCTTGAATAGCGGCGCTGAATTGGGACCTATATTCCAAAGCCACGGCTTGCCGCACCCGAGGATCGAGATGCAGGCGCCCTCCGCCCTGACCATGATCATGGCCGCCGCCCATTCCGACCTGTTGATGATGCTGCCGGAACAATGGCTGACCTTCCCGGCCATGCGCGAGCTTCTGCAGCCTTTCGGTGTCAAAGAACCTCTGCCGGCGCCAGCCATCGGAATTGTGTGGCGCGCGCGGCTTCCCCTGACTCCGGCAGCTGAATTTCTCTGCGACATGCTACGGCGGGCGAGCGAACACCACGTAGCAGCCCGGACCCGCGCCGCCAAGCGTCTACTTTCCGCTACCCCAGTGATACCTGATCCTTATCGTTAGCAGGTTTTTGCCATCCTTCCTGTATGCCTTGTCGAGTAGGGTCGCGACAAGAGGCGACTGAGCTTCGGCTCAGAAGATAAAAGATACATTGGGGGGATATCGAAAATGCAAACGCGCAAGCATCTATTCTTGTCGTCGGCGACGGCTCTTTTTACAATTGCGGCCACGCCCGCATTGGCCCAAACAACATCGCCGGCAAGTCAATCGCCGCTCGGACCGGACACGCAGCTCGCCGAAATTGTCGTTACCGCCGAGCACGTCCAGACGAGCGCGCAAAAGACGCCCATCTCCATGGTGGTTCTCGATCCTGAAACGCTGTCGAGGGCTGGGGTTTACAACTTTCAGACCCTTACCGCAGTCGCCCCTGGATTGAGCTTTAGTGAAAACGTTGGCGCGCCGTTTCTCGCGCTTCGGGGCGTGACGTCAACGAACGTGAGCGAGACCGGCGATCCGGCGGTCGTGATGAGCACCGACGGATTCTATCTCAATCGATACTACCAGCTGCTCGACGGGTTCTATGATGTTCAGCGGGTTGAGGTTCTGAAAGGGCCGCAAGGAACTCTCGTCGGCCGCAACGCCGTTGGTGGCGCAGTGAACATTATCGACAACCAGCCCCAGGACACTTTTTCAGGCTACGCGTCGTTGGAGTACGGGAATTACAATACGCTCAACGTGGAGGGTATGGCCAACATCCCCATCACGAACGACTTTGCGATGCGCTTATCCTTTCTGAGCCAGTATCACGAAGGCTATGTCGACCAGACCCTAGCCCAAACGCCTGGGTTGACGCAGAAAGGTGACGATCAGGATAGCCAGTCAGGCCGTGTGCAGTTTGCCTGGCATCCAGGTGATCATTTCAAAGCCAACGTCACGCTCCAATACACCCATGATGGCGGAGTTGGGGCAGTGCTGAACGAAATCCCTTGGGCCTACACTACATCGGCAGGGGCGCCTTGCGCGGCCGCTTCCGCGACCTGCTTCCTCGTTCAAAGCGCCCAGCCCTACGGCAACGGACACAGCTTTACCGTTGGCGCGCCATCGGGCCAAGATATTACTGGCAAAGAGGTGCGCTGGAACTTCTCATATGACGGACTGCCGTGGGGAATGACCGCGAATTATTTGGGCGGATACGATTCTACGAACTATGAAAAAATCACTGCTCTAACGCCACTCGCCGGGCCTTTCAGCCCAGCTCAGTATTATCAGTTGGAATACCCGAAGACGCAGAATCAGGAACTGCGATTTTCATCGGCCAATACGGGGCCTTTGACCTGGCAAGCCGGATTCTTTTATTTCGAAGAGAATAATCACCTTAATAGCACCGCCATCAAGACTCAGTCCGCCTCGCCCAGTATCAATTTCTACGAGCCGAGCATCGTGACCAAATCGACCGCCGGCTACGCGCAGGCGTCCTATCAGATGATCGATGCGCTGAAGTTGACCGGCGGGCTTCGATATACCACGGATAGCAAGAGCGAGCCGGACGGAACCTTTAGCGTGTACCCGGCGGCCGTGGGCCTCAGCTTGCCGTACCCGCTTAACCAAAACCCACTTGTAACCGAGACTTACGCAGGCAATTCGAGTTCATCCAAGACGACCTATCATGCGGGTATCGACTGGACGCCGACTTCTCAGTCGCTGATCTATGCAAAATATGATACGGGCTACAAGGCGGGTGGATTCAATCAGCTGGCCACCAACGGTGCCGCAGCCTGGATTCTGTATGCGCCGGAAACTATCAGTGGTTTTGAGATTGGAACCAAGAACAATTTCCTGGATCATCGATTTGAATTGAACCTGAGCGCATTCGATTATCACTACGAAAATCTACAAGTGACTCAATTCATCTCAAACGGGTTAAGTTCCACAAGCGCGACCGAGAACGCGAAATCGGCAAGTGATAAGGGTGTTGAGGTTCAAGTCGTCGCTCTCTTGAATCCTATTGGGCGATTTGACGTTGAGGTTGACTATCTCGATGCAAAGTTCACGAATTTCCTGGAGTCGACTATCTCGCCGTTAAACCCCGCCCTCTATCCCAACTGCAGCACCAATCTCGCGGCCCAGAACTGTCAGCTCGCCGGCAACACATTGGCGTTCTCTCCAAGGTTTATCGTCGCTCTCGGATTTGAGCACAGCTGGTATGACGTATTGGACGGAACGGTCACCATCGCAGTGCGCTCGCGTCTTCAGACGAAAGAGTATTTTGACGCCTTTAACTTTGCGGATACGACGATGGGTGGATACACGAAGACTGACCTGAACTTGATATACGAGTCAGCCAAAGGGGGTTGGAAGGTTGACGCCTATGTGCGGAATATCGAAAACACGACCACCTTGACGAACGCTCAACTTGTCAGCACTGGCGGCCTTGATTCCTATGTCTACGGATTTGCGCCCCCGAGGACCTTTGGCGTAAAGATCTCCAAGTCGTTCTAAGGGTTAGCTCTTCCGGCTGGCCGGACGTTGTCGAATTACCCTGTGGGCGCGGAGGATGCTAATTGGTGAAGCTTGAGCGGAATGATCTCATGGTCGGTGGAGGAAAGGCTCTCTCAAGCTCATTGAGTGACGGGATCGGATTAGCGGAGAAGTTTGCCTACGCATTCGGCGCGACCGGCGCTAGCATGGGCTGGAATCTAGCGACCGGCTTTCTGGTGTTCTATTATTCAGATGTCGTCGGCTTGCCTCTTTCCGTGGTCGGCACGGTCATGCTCGCCACGCGCGTGCTCGATGCCATCTTCGACCCCGTTGCCGGTATTGCCGTCGACCATACGCGCTCTCGCTGGGGCAAGGCGCGACCCTACCTGTTATTCACCCCCATCGCCTTTGCCGTTTTGCTTGGTCTCACGTTCGCGGTACCCAATGGCGGGGTCGCCTCTAAGACTCTGTATGCCTGCGCAACCTTCGCGTTGCTCGGCCTGCTCTACAGTTTTTTCTATGTGCCATTCGGCGCGCTGCTTCCGATCATGGCCCGGTCGCAATCGGACAAAGTCACGCTGGCGAGCCTGCGCTCGATCGGCATCGCGACTGGTGCGATCGTGATTTATGCGGCGACTCTCCCCCTGGTGAAACTCTTTGGTCGGGGAAACCCGGCAGCTGGATTCACTTATGTCGCTAGCTTGACGGGTGTCATTTGTGCGGCGGCGTTCCTGATCGTCTTCCTGTTTTGTCGGGAGCGTAACACTGCTGTCCCCCAGGCCCGCGCCGAAACGGCCGTCCCAGGCCGCCTCAATTGGATGCGTAACCCGATCTGGCGAATGGAGATGTTCTTGTCGTTTTCCATGTTCGTGCGACTGGGTATTACGGTGTCAGACACTGCTTACTACGCGAAGGCGGTCATTCGAAATGTCGATGTCGTTTCCTACATGCTGCCTTTGTCCGCCGTCGCGCCGCTGATCGCGGGGATGGCTGCGCCCATCTACCTCAAGCGCGCAGGCATTCGCTGGGGAAATGTTTTGATCCTCTTGTTTTCGTCTATTTGCTATCTGGGTCTTCCGTTACTTCACGGTTGGCTGGGCGGCTATCTGGTCGTTTTCTTTCTCGCCAACCTGTCGATCGGCATCAACACGGCGAGCCTCTTCGTGATATTCGCCGATGCCTGCGATCTTCAGGAGCATCGCGACGGGACACGGCAAGAAGGCGTCCTGGGATCAACAAGCAGCTTCGCGGCGAAAGTCGGAATGGCTGTAGGCGGATCGGTCTTGGCGTTCGCCTTGTCGATCGCAGGATATCGGCCGCAGAACCCGACTGCCTCCAGCTATATGGTAGACCTGATGTTCTGGCTGGCGCCGGCGATCATCTGTGCCGGCCAGGCTTTGCTCATGGTCAATTTCAGGAGCGCCGGCGAGATCATTCGAATGGACCCGGGCTTGAGCCAATTTGCTCAGGTCAAAGTCGCGCCGATGGGCGGCGCGATCCGCGGTGGCCCGGTCGACGCATCCGTTAAAACCCCAGGAGACTCTCATTTTCGAAAGGCTACATTATGAACAACCACATATCTGGTCGGGCAACCGCTTCGGTCTCGCTCACCCTCGCTTTTGTAGCGCTTCTGTCAGTCACCGCATGTAAGCCCACGCCCGAAATGGTCCAACACACCCTGGCCGATCAGCGGAAAACGCTTCTGGCTCAATGTCCGCCGCCCGCGCGGCGCGTTCCGGAAAGTGATGAGGCGCGCTATCCGATCCATATCGACCAATGGGGAGGGTCCGGTCCAGAGGTGCTTCTCATTCACGGGGGAGTACAGGGGCGCGTCGGCGGCGGGCCAAAGACTTTCGATCGGCAACAGGCGCTGGTGAACATGGGTTGGTCGGTCGAACGCGTGTCGCGGCCCGGATTTGGCGAAAGCCCTTCGCGTGGTCCGGATGACATGCAGCCGGATGCACGCGCGCTCACCGAGTTGATCAAACCGGACACTAATGTGATCGCTCATTCCTGGGGTGGCACCGAAGCGCTGCTGGCCGTAGCCCGTCGGCCCGAGCGAGTGCGCTCCCTGATCCTAATCGAGCCTGCGATCCCGCCGACAATCGGCGGACCGGGCTTGATGGACGATCCGGCGGTCGCCGCTGATCTCAAGAAGCGGACTATTGGGGGGCTCTCTGCGAAGACGCCGGCGGACTTCGCTCGCACCTTCTCGTCGCAGATGGGAGAGATGACTCCGGACGTGCTGCAGCTGGGAGCGGGAACCTCCATGACCGATCAGGACGCAGCGAAGTTGGGTTGCAGCGTGCTAGGCGCCCGAATGGCCTCGCGGGATGACATATTGGCGGCGATCGAGACGGTGAAAAGGGCGCACATTCCGGTGTTGATCGTAACCGGCGGATGGAGCCCGTCATTCGACGCGACCGCCGAGGTCTTGGCGCGGTTGTCGGAGGGGCGCCACGTCATCGTTCGATCCCCCAACCACTTTGTTCAATACGCCAACGCCGAGGAATTCAACACTGTGGCGAGCGACTTTATGCGCTCAGCGGACAAGCGCAGCCGACCGTAGAACCTATCCGGTCCTTACCCGTCAGGAATAGTCTCAAATGGGTCAAGAAAGCGGGCGGGACACCCGGGAGCTGCGAATCGGTTTTGTCGATGCGAGGTTTTATCGCTGACTCTCGACCTCAAGGCGAGAACCGGCACTTTGTCGAGTCGTTCCGCGAGGGGCGGGAGCCGATCGAGACGTTCGCTGACGGGCTTGAGGTGATGCGAATAATCATGGCGCTCTACAAGTCAGCAGAGAGCGGTGCCACGGTGAATCTGCCCGATGAGGGACTGGATCACTGCGTGCTGGCCGTAATGCGGGCTTCTTAAATAAGTCGGGTGACTCCGGTGACGCTTCAACTTTGACTGAGAGCAACTTTCATGGACCAGCCCAGTTATGACGCGATCGTTGTCGGTTCAGGCGCCTCGGGAGGCTTTGCCGCCAAAGAGCTGACAGAGCGCGGGCTTGAGGTGCTCGTGCTCGAGGCGGGACGCAGCATTACAGTCGGTGACTTCGGCGTGGCAGACACGGATTTGCGTAGCAACGGCATTCGGCTCGGGATGCGAATACGTGCCCAGTTGGCCGGCCAGCACGTTCAGTCTCGCGCCCTTCTTTATCGGGAGCACTCGCGACACTTGTTCGTCAACGACCGCGAGCATCCCTTCTCTACACCCGCTGACAAGCCCTTTCTCTGGATCCGAGGCAGGCAACTCGGTGGGAGGCTCCACACGTATGGCCGCGTGCTGCTGCGTTGGTCGGATTATGACTTCAAGGCCGCAAGGCGCGACGGCCACGGCGAGGACTGGCCGATCTGCTACGAAGAACTTGCCCCTTTTTACTCTCAGGCCGAGCGGTTTCTGCAGCTTCGGGGCTGTGCAGATGGTGTCGTCAACCTACCGGATGGCGAATTTGTCGGCCCCGCCAAGCTGACCACGGCGGAGCTCCTTTTTAAGAAGAAGACCGAGACGCGGTGGCCGGATCGCCATCCGATTGCGTGGCGCTATATGCCTCCCAACGTCAAGCGATTACCTCAGGCACTCGTGGCGGCAATGGAAACCGGGTGCATGACGTTACGCACAGATGCGATCGTCCGCCGCGTGTTAACCGATCCCACGACTGGATTGGCGACGGGCGTCGAGTTCGTCGATCGCTTGAGAAAGCAGATTGAAACAGTGTCGGCCGGCGCAATCATGCTGTGCGCTTCGCCAATCGAGACCGTACGCGTGATGTTGAATTCGGACGCACCGAAGCACCCCAACGGTCTCGGCAATCGCTCCGGCATGCTGGGACGCTATTTTATGGATCAAGTACCTAGTCTGATCGCGGGGTCGGTACCCGAAGTCATGGGCAGTGAGTCCGATGACACCGTCCCGCCGGATCCGTTCTACGGGACATCGGGCGGCGTTTACTTGCCGCGCTTTGCCAATCTGAATCGCATAACCAATTCCGAGTTTGCCCGCGGATTTGCGTTTCAGGGCACGATCGGTCGTCTTCCAGTCGCTAAGAATACACCCGCCAGATTTGCCCTGATGGGCTTTGGCGAGATGTTGCCGTATGCCGACAATCGGGTGACCCTGTCCCAGTGTAAGCGGGACGCGTGGGGCATGCCAGTTCCCCATATAAGCTGTTCGATGCACGCGAATGAACTGGCTCTGCTCCGCGAGCAGATGAGCGCGATCAAGGAGATGGTGAGAAACGCCGGATTCTTGATCGACTATAGCGGTTCGCAGCTTGGGCTCGAGGAATTCGGCCAGGGTGCATTCCCAGATGCAGACTGGTTTAGCCGGCTGATGTTCCGCCGAAATTTCAAGACGAGCATGTCGATGGGTGCGGCAATTCACGAATGCGGTGGCGCCCGAATGGGTAAGGATCCGGCCCATTCGGTGCTGAATCCTCATAACCAATGCTGGGATGCGCCGAATGTCTATGTGAGTGATGCGAGCTGCTTCCCGAGCGGTGGATGCGCTGGGACCACTCTGACCATCATGGCGCTTGCAATCCGGTCCTCCCAACATTTGGCCAACAGTGTGTGAATGGAGGAGACGTCCTGAGAGCAGATGGCATGAGTTCGAGATAGGGAATTTTACAGAACTGTGTCAATGAACGAAAAACCCAAGGTGTCCATGCGCTCCGCAAAGCGGCGTAAAGGAGGACGTCCGACAGGCGATACATTATGCGGACTGCGCGAGAGTTTCCGTTTTTCATGAATTTGATTCGACGAGTTTTATAGCATGCTCAGGACATGCCCTAACGCATAAACCGCATGCCTGGCATTCATCCGCTTTTGGCGTATATGAAACCCTTCCGCCGTGAATCCGATTTTTAAGTTTCGACAACGGCCTCAAAGTTGCGTACTCGCATGGTTCAATTATGCGAATTTCGAATACGTCGTAAGGGCACACTTCTGCGCAAGGGCCCTTCGCCTCACAGCGGGAAAAATCTACGACGGGTATAAATTTGCCCTGAGGCTGTATGCAGTCTTCAGCACTCACGTTGTGGCTCGCGTAAGCCAGGGCCGCCTAGCCGGTGGCCGTCGACCGACACCTCACGCGCGCTGTGTTCCGAAATCAATTTCATTGGCGTGGCGCCAGGCGCAGCAATACGTCGGCATTCTTGTGGGCAATCTTCTCGCGATCCTCAGGGGACACTGGCAAGTTGTTGCCGAACAGGTAGTCAACCGAAAACAGAAGGCGATCGGCGCCAAAGGTCATCAGCGCTGCCAGAAATGCCGGCATGCTCGAAAACCCGCTGGTTGATACCCAGACCTGTTCGAGGATGGCCCGTGCGGCGTTGCGTTCAAGTAATCCAGATACTGAAAACCCGCTGTTCCCTCTGTGCGTCCATCGTATTCGCAGGATTGGGCACGCTCCCTTCAATGCTTAGAGGTACCGCGGATCGCCTGGGTGCCGGGCGGCGAAACTGCGCGTGAACATGTTGAGCATGTTTCACCGAGGAAACGCGGGTCGCGTCCAATAGTACTCGGGGGTTTCGCAGTCCACGCATGCCACATCCTGTACCGTCTTGCCTGTAACGGCCGCGGTAAACCAATCGAGGAATCTCACGCCGTTGGTCCGACGAGTGTAGAACCTGTCCAGCACATGAGGGCGTCCGCGGTTGTCCAGCGCATTTTTTGCTAGCACAGCATCGTAGTACCCGCCGATGATGCCTTCGTCATGCCCCCAGCTGGTATAGGTGCGGAAATTCGGAACCTTCGCGCGAATATAAGCATGCGCGGCGTCCAAATTTACCGGGACATCCGGGGACTTCACGCCCATGAGCTGCATGAAAAGTGCCTGAATATCATCGTGCCTTTCGTTGTATTGATGAAAAGTGATTTCAGGATGCAGCTTCGCCGCCCGAATATAGAGATCCTCCATTGACAGGCCGTCGATGCTCAGGTCTTCGAAGCCTCTGACCCTCTTTAAGAGGTTCGCTGTCCCCCAGGATTTGAAAATCGGCGCAAGTTTCTCGCCCACGCGATAGGCGCCCGCGCCATCGGCAAAATGGGTGACCGAGGCGTCCGGATAGTGCTCCGCGACGATATGAGTGTAGAGGGGGGATGCCATCGCCCCAGCGCTCCATCCCATCACGGCGACGGTCTTGGGATCCTGGTAAGTCTTGAACATCCAATCCAAGGCAGACGCCGCATTATCGTAGCCCTTGTGCAGTATTTTGAGCTTGCCCGCAGGCTGGCTGCCCATTGCAGGCATGTCATACGTCGTGACCGAGTCGCCGAGGAAGACATCGCCGTTGGCTGTGGGAAGATAGACGATCGTATAGTCAGCGAGCGGGTTTTCCGGATTGTGAATGTCGAAGATTCCGCCCAAATTGCTGGGATCCGATTCCAGGCCAGCAAAGGGCCGGTAAAACGGTCTCCCATGCAACGCACAGTTTTCGCCAGTCCAGCATGCACCCCCGCCGGAAAGAATGACGGCAAGCTTGGTTGGATCGCCTTCCTTCACCCAAAATGAGTAGGGCGTGCCCTGTGAGCATCCAGGAGCGGCTACCGGCAGTACGTTGCGCCAGTCATGTCTAACGGATGGAACGAATTGGGCTTGCATGATAGTCCGCCTTAACGATACGGGTTATATAGCTTAGGCTATTATAGACTTAGCTATAATGCAAGTCTTTTGAGGTATATCGCAATGAAGTCGAAAGTTACAAAACGCCCTCCTGGCTTGATGTTGAGGGCGCTCAGCCAAATGATCCGGTCGCGGCTGGGAACTCGGTTGTCTGAGATTGGATTGACGGTGACGTGGTTTGCGGTATTGAACGTACTTGAGCGGGGCGAAGCCGAGACGGGTGCAGATCTCTCGCGGTACTTCAGCACCGATCCGACCGCGGTCACCCGGACAATCGACCGGTTGAGCGAAGCCGGATTAGTCAAGAGGGAAAAGCATCGCACAGATAGGCGACGCCACATAATTGTACTCACACCGAAGGCGCGTCAACTTATGCCAACAGCTCGTTCGTTTGCAGGTGAAAACGAAGATCTGTTCTTTGGCGTGCTTGACGAACGCGAAAGACAGGTTTTTGAGACTCTGCTAGTAAAGTTAGTAGACAACGCCGGAAAGGTGGGGTCACTGATTGACTGGCAGTGAGTCACGCTCAAGGTCAGCCTCAACTTTCGCGGCTTCCACGTAGAGCTCGCGCGAGGGAGCGCGCATTCCGCGCGCGATCTCGTCCATCTGTCCAATGCTTTCCACTAGTCGCTTGAAGAGTTGCTTATGCAATGTCACCACTCCGACGAGGCCAACGCAATTTCACGCCGAGGAATTGGGCATGGAACACCTGTACCCATCACCGAACTACTTAGTCCAGTTTGCAATATTGAGATTTTGGACGCGACTGAACTCATCAGTGTTGTTGGTTACTAGCGTGAGATCGAGAGAACGGGCGTGCGCCGCGATGAAGAGATCGTTTGCGCCTATCATCACTCCACGCGCTTTGAGTGCAGCACGGATCTGCGCATAGTGAAGGGCTGCTTCGTCTGGAAAGTCCAATACTTCTATGTGCCGGAGATACTCGTCAAGGGCGGCATGATCCTGCTGCCGCCGGGGAGATACTTCGACTCCGAACAGCAGCTCCGACTTGGTGATGACGGAGATACAGACGGCGTCGATTGCCACCTTCTGCAGTCTTCTCAGAACAGCGTCATCGGAACGCTTCATGATGTAGGACGATATGTCCGTATCCAACATGTACTCTGCCATCAGAGTTCACGCTCCTGGACCGGCAGATCGTCAACGCCTTCCATGAATTCCCTTGAGGCGACAGGTCCCGAGGCGAGATAAGCGGACCAGTCGGTCGGACGAGCGGAAAGAATCACGTCATTGCCTTGCTTACGAATAAACACCTCAGAGGTACTGAACTGAAATTCCTTCGGAAGCCGAACAGCCTGGCTCCGGTTGTTCATGAAAATCTTGGCTGTCCGTTGCATGGGTTACCTCCGTAAAATTGGCATATACATTAGTATATGCCATAATTATTTTGGTTGCCAAGTCTCAGCAGCATCATCGAAAACTCTCTGGATAGCATTCGCACGGGTCAGAAGCGATAAGTAAGCGTCCGCCGGAGGCCGCATTGACGGGCTGATCAGGCTGCTATGCGCAGCTCTGGCATCTTCAGGAGGAGATTCCAGGGCAGGAGCTCCTCGATTTTATTAATGGGATGATCGGCGATGCGCTCGAGGACGTAACGCAGGTAGCTTTCGGGGTTGAGATCGTTGAGTT
>Ga0302324_100016479_pt1 | contig 14723 bp, 20 predicted proteins | sample Palsa_T0_1_FD_201949 | JGI IMG/M metagenome (GOLD analysis project Ga0302324, IMG submission 201949) | Peat permafrost microbial communities from Stordalen Mire near Abisko, Sweden - Palsa_T0_1 | ecosystem: Environmental > Terrestrial > Soil > Palsa > Peat permafrost | place: Sweden: Abisko...
TCGACCGTGCAGAGAGTGCTCGCCGCCGCGTAGAGCCTGCGGCCGCTGCCGCGTTCTCACTTCCGACGCATCAATACCGCGGGTGCGGACAGCGCCGTTCTACGGGCTTCCTATTGCTTCAGCGCCTCAGCCGCGCGAGCAACGCCAACCAAATCCAGTCAATGATCATGAAGCCCCCGACCAGCATCAGCGCTATCCACATCCACATGACTGTCATACCTGCTGCGTAGTTGACCATCGGCAGCGGCGGATTATGGTTTTCCGCGATGACCGCGACGGTCGCTGCGCCCGCAAGACAGGCGGCAATGAGCCATATGACATAGCGCAAGTAGTTCACGACCACTCCCGGCTCCTGTTCTCACGCCCAACCTACGCCGCCGGTCGGTACGCGGCAACTGCCCGGGAGCACCGGGCATGACCGACTCCCGCATCGGCGGCGCGCTCGACCTGGCGGCGCTCTCGCGCATGCACTTCCACAGCTTGGACCACGCCGAGCAGGCTGCGGCTATCCGCCGCCTCGCCGCTCTCGGGCAGTCTGAGCACACCATCGCGTCAGCTACCGGGCTGTCTGTCGAAGCCATCCGCCAGGTGCTCGCCCCGCAGTCGCAAGAGGCACTGCCGTGAGCGCGCACAACCCCAGGGTGGGACGTGTTCCAGCCAGCGCTATTTGTCTTTCTGCCGCTCGCCTGTCTTCAACCACAGCGCCCCTGAAAGTACAACTCCGATGCCGTGCCATAGCACCAACCCGCGGCGTCATAGAGGCCGAGGTCGTTGCAGATAGCGCCAGCCGCTTCAAGAAGAGCGCCCTTATCGCAGTTGGTGGGCTCCTCGCCGCCGGCAATTGCGCCCATGCGGGAAGCCGAAAGCTCCTCATTCCGGCTCAGATCATTGATAGTCAACATGTCAATTCTCCTCAAAGGTTGTATGTAGTTGAGCACATGCTCGGGCGGAACCTTGCCCAAAGAGCGGCAGGCCCGACAGTGCCTTTAGTCATGGCGCTTGCTTTGCGGGCGCTGCGCGAGATGCAGACCGAGCAAGCCACCGCCAGCCGGCGCCTCGCCGCTGCCGGCCAGGGCGTTCTCACGATCGCGCACGCCACGGGCCTTAGCGTCGAGCAGATCGAGGCCATCCTCGAGGCGGACGATCAGCGGCGGCACGCGTCATGAGGCCCGCAGTATCAGACCGGTGCGATGGACCCGAACATCTCGTTCCACAAAGTGGCAACCGTGACGGGTTGTACGGCCGAGACGCCCCCAACCTGCGCTGTCGGAGGATGATTATTCGGGTTACGGTTCTCGGTCAAAAGTCCGACCTCGTCAACCCCTGTGGTTCTGACGTCGCCGCCGCGCACTGCGCTCATCGCGCTCTGGCTCAGGTCGTTGGAAACGCTCAGGTCCTGGATCTGGATGGTCATGTCAGTGCTCCAAAAGGGTTAGTTCACGCTTCACGGATAGCCTACTGAGCGCAGCGCCGACGAGCTTTAGGGAGTTCTTCGGAAGTTGTGAGGGCGGGTTGCCCATCAGTCAATCCGGGGAACAGCACGCAATGTCCATCCCGGCTTGATGACAGGCTGCTTGGGCATCCGAGGCGCCCCAGCTCGCAAAGAAGTTGCTGGCGCTATAGAGGACATTTGCCGCGTCCTGCCGACTCATTTCTCCGCCGGCCACTTTGCCCATCTCAAACGCCGACAGCTCCTGTTCGTTGTGCAGATCATTGATAGTCAACATGTCAATTACTCCTCAAAGGTTAAGTTGTTTGAGCACATGCTCGGGAGGAACTTTGTCCGAAGACCGGTAGGCACGGAAGTGCCGAAAGTCATAGGGGCGGCTGCGTGAGCGGCCCACCCCGAAACCGCCAGGCCTTTTCGCTTCCTGAGAAGCGCGCCCTTCCTCCCGCATTAAGCCCGCTACACGCCGCGCCTGCTACGCAGACGTACGCAGCACCGCTGTCACCGACCGAGCAGGCCGCGAGCATCGGTGTGACACGGAGTTTCACGTGCGCTGCGAGTGGCTCTTGTTCTGGTGCCCACGCTACGCCGGGCCTCAGCGCTCGGCAACGTCATCGAAAGGCCGCATGAGCGGTCCGGCGGCAGTACTCTTTACGACTCATCTTGTGCGGGCAAATGGTCGTCTAAACTCACCCCGCTCGGAATGACCGTGCTGTTCGCGCGCGATTGCAATAAGGAAGGTCTCATCCGCGACGAAAGGCCAAGCGGATGCGACTGATCGATTGCTGCAGCGCGCTAGGTCCGAGGAGAATTGACGGACGTTGAAGGAGAGGAAGAAGCCATGCCCAAGCCACGCCTAATTCTCCAGGGTCTGACGCTTGCACTGCTTTGGCTAGGTGCGACACATGCGACGTTCGCGGACGAAGCGCTGACGGCGCGCAATAAGGAGGTCGTACGGGACTTCTATACCACTGTTTTCATCGGCCGTAATGTCGACGCCGCGCCGCGGTTTCTGGCGACCGACTACATCCAGCATAGCGCCAATATACCGACGGGTCTTAAAGGCTTCATGGAAACCTTTCGACCACTCTTCGCGCGCAAATTGCCTCCCGACTACAAGCGCGAAATCCTGCGAATCGTGGGCGAAAACGATATCGTGGTCATCTTCAACAAGCAGAGCCGCACCAGTCCCGAGGGCAAGCCCGAGATGTTGCTCCAGTTTGACATGTTCCGCGTCGAGAACGGCATGATCGTCGAGCACTGGGACGCGGACACTTAGCGCGCGGGCAGGGAGCAACAATTTAGCCGCAAGGACGATCGAGGGTGAGGCGAAAGCCGCCCGCAACGCTTACAGCGGCGCCAAGCGCCAATTGCTGCGTGAACTTGCGCGAGTCTTGCGGCAGCAGAGGCATTCACTTTAGACCGCTGTTGATAAACATCTAGCCAAAAGGCCGGCCTCACAACTCGGGGGGTATCGTATTGATTGCTGAGTCAAGCGATGCCACCCAAGCAGGAGGCCGACATGGAACTATACGCAGCGATTGATTTGCACTCCAACAACAGCGTGATTGTCGTGACCGACGCATCCGATCATGTGGTGTTGGCCAAGAGGTTTCGCAACGACCTGGGGTCGATCGTGACGGCGCTGCGCAGCTGCGCCGGTGAGGTCCGGGCCGTCGCGGTCGAGTCGACGTACAACTGGTACTGGCTAGTCGACGGACTGCGGTCCGCGGGCTTTGACGTGCGGCTGGTGAACACGGCCGCGGTTAAGCAGTACGACGGTCTCAAGCATGGCGACGATTTCAGCGATGGGCGGCACCTGGCGCAGCTGCTGCGGCTCGGGATCTTGCCGCAGGGGTACATCTGCCCCCCGGAGCTGCGGGCCCTGCGTGACCTGATGCGCAAGCGCGCCCAGCTCGTGCGACAGCGCACCGCGAACATCCTGAGCATTCACAACCTGCTCGCCCGCAACCTGGCGAAGTCGGTCAGGGGCGACGATATCAAGCGCCTGGGGGATGCGCAGATTGACGGGCTGGGGCTGCTGGAGGACCAGAAGCGCGCCATCAAGGCGAATGCGGCGGTGCTGCGTTGCCTCGAAGAGCAGATCCTGCTTCTGGAGCGGGCGATCCTCGCCAAAGGCCGGCTGCGCGAGGAGTTCCATGGGCTCAAGACCGTGAGCGGTATTGGTGATGTCCTGGCGCTGACGATCGCACTGGAGACCGGTGACATCCATCGGTTCGCCTCGGTGGGCAAGTTCGCCTCCTACGCCCGTATGGTCAACAGTCGGCGCGAGTCGAACGGTAAGAGCAAGGGCATCGGCAACCGCAAGTGCGGCAACAAGCACCTCAGCTGGGCGTTCATCGAGGCTGCGCACCACGCGGTTCGATACGATCCTGCGATCCGACGCTTTTACGAGCGCAAGCGTGCGAAGACTGTGGCGGTAGTGGCGATCAAGGCGCTCGCTCACAAGCTCGCCCGCGCCTGCTATCACATCATGCGCGAGGGCGTCCCGTACGACGGTGCGCGGGCTTTCGCATGAACAGGGTTTGACGATCAAGGGATGGCGGTGGCAGCGCCCCCAAGGGGTTGGCAGAACCATCCTGTTGATTGCGCGCCACCGCCATCCCGACCGTTGCAGTGACGTTGCGCCCGCGCCGCGAGCCACATGGGGTTGGGCCGCTCGAAGCGGAGCCATGACGTTGTGCGATCGCACTGCGCGATCGACTGGTATGGACGCGGCGAGGAACAAAAGGTTTTCTGGGGCCGGTATCCCGGCCAGGGGCAGCGATAACGAGTTGCGAGCTCGAGACGCCAAGCCTTGATCCTGATGGGTGACTGGTGCGCAACGGCGCAACCAGCGTATGAGAACCACAGACGCGTGACGGAGATCTGCCACGGATTGCACTGCGACAGCGGCACTCAGCAAGCCGCAAGGTTGAGTATTGCCCACTTGACAGAGGCCGCTAATGGGTGACCCCAAGCGGAAGTCCACCAACGGCCGCTGTCCGGCATCTTTATCTTCGCTCGAGCCGTCATGGCCGCTACGACACACTCGGGGCTCGCAATCGCTCAATAAACCCGCTCGCCCGCGAGCCACGTCTGCTCGATCTTGATGCGCCAAATATCGGCCGGCGGGATCTGAAAAAGATCGCGGTCGACGAGGATGAAATCCGCCCACTTGCCCGGCTCGAGCGATCCGATGGTCTTCTCCTGGTGTTGCGCATACGCGGCATCGAGCGTGAAAGCACGAAACGCTTCCAGCAGTGTCATCGCCTGCTCCGAGTGCCAGCCCCCCACGGGCTGTCCGGCGTGGTCGGTACGGGTCACAGCGGCATGCAACCCGAAGAACGGGTTGTCCGACTCGACCGGGAAGTCCGAACCCCCCGCGATACGCGTGCCCTGATCGAGGAACGTCCGCCACGCATAGGCGCCCTTGAGGCGTTCGGGGCCGATGCGCGCTTCCGCCATGTTCATGTCGCTGGTGGCATGCGTCGGTTGCATGGAGGCGATCAGGTTCAGTTGTTTGAAACGGGGAATGTCGCTCGGCGCGACTACCTGCGCGTGCTCTATGCGGTTGCGCAACTCGCGGCCGCCGACGGCCCTGTACGCGGCTTCGAATGCATCCAGCACCTGCCGGTTGGCCGCGTCACCGATGGCATGCACGTTCACCTGGTAGCCGGCCTTGAGCGCGGTCTCAACGCGGCGCTCCATTTCCGCGTCCGACATGAACAACAGGCCATGCTGATCGGGTATATCGGAGTACGGCGCCAGCAGTGCCGCCCCGCGGCTGCCCAGTGCGCCATCGGCGAACAGCTTCACAGCCCGCACCGTCAGGCGGTCATTGCCATAGGCGATTAGCGGCCCGGCCTTAGATAACGACTGAAAGTCCTCGCCGGTGTCGGCGATCATTGCGTAGATGCGCACCGTGAGCTGGCTCTGGTCGGCCAGTTGCCGATAGAGGCCGATGACCTGCGCGCTGTCGGCATCTCCGGCTGAGGTCAGGCCCACCGAGTTCATGTGGGCCAGCGCTGCCTTCAGTGCCGCGATCCGTTCGACATCGGTCGGCTGTGGAATCACGTGCTCGACCAGCTCCATCGCTTTGTCAACTAGCACGCCACTCGGATTGCCCACGGCATCGCGCTCGATCCTGCCACCGACCGGGTCCTGCGTAATACCCGTGATCCCGGCCGCGCGCAGCGCCGCGGTATTCACCCACAGCGCATGGCCATCGATCCGGTACTACACCGCCGGCCGGTCGGCAACGACCGCATCGAGTTCGCTTGCTAGCGGAAAGCGCCCGAGACCCCAGACGACCTGGTTCCAACCGTCACCCAGATACCAGGTGCGGTCCGGATGCGCACGAACGTAGACGCGTATCTGGTCCTGCGCCGCAGCCAGACTAGGGATACCGACCAGCTGGATCCGCACGGTCTCGAACCCCAATTCGATGACATGACCGTGCGCATCGATCAAACCCGGCAGCAGCGTCTTGCCGTCGCCGTCGATCGACTGCGCGCGCGGGTAGCTGCGATGCAACGCGGCCGCTTGGCCAATTCTGACCACCTTGCCGTGATCGAACAGCAGCGCATCGAAGGTCTGCAATCGCGGACCGATGAGCGTATAGCCGTGCACGTTCTCGATCAGCGTGGCGGCCCGCGTCGCGCTACCCCAAGCCCAAGCCGTGCCGAGCGCCAGCAGTGCGATCGTGCCGGCGGCCAGGTGCTTCTCAATGATTCTCATGCAATCTCCAGTCGGCACGCATATGGCACGGCGAGGACGTCGAGCATTGCGGCACCTGAATCCTGTAGTGAGCCGTGCTCATCGGCACGCCCTTCTCGTCCGGTGGCCCGCTCTGCACCAATTCTCGGATAGATCCGACCATTTGCCATCATCACGTATGCTCCCCGAGCCTTCAATCTGCACTGAATACCGGCGGGTGGGACGGCAGCTACAGGGAAAGCCAATCAGCTGCCGCGACGTCTCCATCTGGCCGGGAGCGGCGGTTCCCGGCTGAATTGCCCGCGATCAAACGGCTATGACTCAGATTGACTTCTGAGACGCTCGCCAGCGGCCGCTTTCGGGTACCAAGCTGGCCTGCCGGCACCAAGCTCTCATGTCGGAAACTTCAACTCCCGCTCAATCGCCTGGAAGCGCGGCTCTTTGCGCAAGGGGTCCCAGGAGCGGGTCGAGCCGGATTGCGCGTCCCGCCGAGCTCGACTTTGGCCGCGACATCGCCGAGGAGCGTGACTTTCAGGGCGTCGGCCACCGCAGTGGCAATCTCGGTCTGAAGTTTGAGCACATCGCCTAAGTCCCGGTCATAGGTCTTCGACCGCAGGTGAAAGCCCGTGACGGCATTGATCAGCTGCGCGGTGATGCGGACGGTGTTCGCGGAGCGCCGTACGCTGCCTTCGAGCACGGCGCCCACGTTCAGTTTGCGCGCGATTGTGCCGATGTCGGTGTCTTTGCCCTTGAACGAGAACGCCGAGGTGCGGGCGGCGACCTGCAGCTCGTTGATCTCGCTCAGCGAGTTGAGCAGCTCCTCCGTGAGCCCGTCGGAGAAGTACTCCTGCTCCTTGTCCCCGCTCATATTCACGAACGGCAGCACCGCGATCGAGTGCGGCGGAGGTGCGAACGCCGGCGATGCGACCGGGGCCGCGGGGGCAGCCCCGGAGGCGACCGGTGCTGCCGTCTCCCCCATCGCAGGCCTTTTCGAGATCCAGACCTTGCCGGCGAGCAGCACGGCGAGCACCCCCACAACGAGGGTGAGCCCGGCCGCGAGCAGCTTCCGGTTACGGCGTGACTGCGGATGCGCCTCCTCGCCTACCTGAATGGCAAGCCACCTGCGCAAGTGCTTGACAAGCTTCCTTTCAAACTCGCGCGAGTCACTATAGGAGGTGTGCGCGACGATGACGTCGCCTTGCGGGTCGTAGAACATCCGCCGGCAGAAATCATCCAGCAGCTCAAGCTGTCGCAGCCGCTCGTGCGCCTCGGCGCTGGCCATGTTCAATTGCGGAACCACCGTTTTCCTGTAAATCAATAGGTTCGGCTTACCGGCACGGCGGTGGGCCTCAAGCGCATCACGGATCTCGTACTCAGTTCCGGTCGGAGCTGACTCCCCGGAACCTGCGGCAAATCCCTCCGGTAGCCGCGTCCCCAACCGGGACCACAGAATGCAAATCACCAGGTCGCATTCAGAGGGCCGCACGATCTGCTGCTGATAGCCGGTATGCGCGAAGACCGGCTCATGCTCCCAGAGCACCACGTCCAGTTGCACCGAATCGCGGTATTCCTCGGCGAGTCGGCGCAGCACCCCTTCCGCCCGAGCGCGCTCCTCGGCCACATCTCCGGGCGAGGAGACGAAAATGCGCAGCTTTTTTACATCCGCCATCGCGTGCGCTGATCTACAAGGTCCCACTCAAGGCGGAAATAGCCTTCATGCCGCAAGGCCGTGTGGGCCGAAATGACAGGAATGAAGAGCGCGCAGTCGTGGATCTCGTGCCGGATCTTATGATCCCAGGCGTCCCCGCCCCGCAGCTCGCTCTGATCGAGAAAGACCTCGATACCGGCGGCGCGAAGTGCCTCGCAAATCTTTTGGGCAGCCTCCGCATCCTGTGAGGCGTAGCTTAGAAATACCGCGTGCGAAATCACGCTCAAGGTACGCAGCCACCCTTGACCATGTCGAGCATCCCCCTATGCGCCCCGAATGGTGGCGGACGGCCACGGGGATGGCAACCAGACTGGGTTTCCGGGCCCGGACTGTCTGCTTCCGGGCGGCATTTTCGTGAACTGGCGGACCGCTCCTGGGCCGGTTCCCGCCGGCCGGTGGTATCTCAAAGGCGGGAATCGACTAGGCCTCTATGCCGTGTACCGGCGGGGCGACGTATCCAGCGTCGCGGGTCGGCGGGCTAGCGGTGCCGCGCTCGGCGAGCGCCCTGTTGCCCTCGTCTCATCCCTCGCATAGGCCCTGAAAGCGGCGCGGACCCTAGCCGCCCCTGCGGGCCGTCCGCTACGCAATCGCGGCAGGCGCGCCCGCCCCGTGAAACACATCCGGCGCCCCAGCGGATCACGCGGCTAGTGACAGACGCAGGTCGAGGGGGCGAGTAGGAATTAAGCGAATCACGCCCCCGCTACCACACAGACTTGCATGATCGCCGGCCGCTGCTCGCATCAGCGCCACGGCGACGCCGTGCTCGCCAAATAATGAAGGCCGTGGAGGTCGTGGCAGTTGCGAAGCCCCGGCCGCGTGGAGTGCCGAAAAATCCGCATTAGCGGAGGCGGTCGGCGCTGGAGCGGTCACCCAGGTTTCCGCATGCGCCTGCGATACGCTAGTAACCGCTGGGAGTAAACTGGCCGGACTGCTGGCGTCGGAGTACGCCCGATGGACCGAAAAGAATTAGAAAGACTAAATCGCCTGGCCCGCTCGCTGGTAAGAGGCTTTCCAATCGTTGCCTCAGTCCGCTATGAGACGCCTGCCACGAGACTGGCCATCGCGTGCCGCTCAATGCGCGGTCCCACTAAAAAGCCTAGTGAACTCAAACGGGAATGGTCACCGACCGTAGGCGACTACGTTGACCTTGATCGCTATGTCCGCGACCACGTCGGGGCATTCCTGCGTTTGTGGATTAAGGACGACCAGGCGCATAGCGACGCCGGAGACCATCAAGGCGATGCCCCTGAGCGCCGCCCGTTTGTTAGCGACCTATCGCCGGTTGCGTGCCAGAAACCAAACGACGACGCCACATCGGCTTAAGCCCAAATGGCCGGCGCTCGGGTTGCGCATCGCGCCAGGCGCCGCGCCCACGGAACTCACTGAAGCGCCGTACGCGGCAGCAGGCGGTCGCTTTCCTTTCTGACTACGGCGTAACACTCGCAACACAGCTGTTCGAGTTTCGGGCGGTCGAGTACCGTGATGTGCCCCCGCGCGTAGCGGATTACGCCGAGTTTGTCCAGTTTGCCAGCGGCTTCGGTGACGCCTTCACGGCGCACGCCGAGCATGTCGGCGATGAGTTCCTGTGTCATGGTCAATTGGTTGGATGACAGGCGATCAAGAGACAGCAGCAGCCAGCGGCACAGTTGCTGGTCCACCGAGTGATGGCGGTTGCACACGGCGGTCTGCGCCATCTGCGTGATCAGGGCCTGTGTGTAGCGCAGCAGCAGAAGCTGCAGCGGCCCATTTCGGTGGAACTCGTCCTTGAGCCGCTGTCCGATCAGGCGGTAGGCGTGGCCGCCGCTCTGCACGATGGCCCGACTCGGGGTGGTTTCACCGCCCATGAATAGCGCGATTCCGATGAGGCCTTCGTTGCCGACCACTGAGATTTCCGCCGACGCACCGTTGAGCAGCACGTACAGCAGCGACACGATGGAGTCGGTCGGAAAATAAACGTGGCGCAGGACATCGCCGGACTCGTACAAGACCTTGCCGAGCGGCATCGGGACGAGATCCAGGTGCGGATAGATCCGTTCGCGCTCGGCGGGCGACAGCGCAGCCAGCAGGTGATTTTGCTGCGGTTCGTGAGAGCCGGGCATAGAGAGCCTCACGCTGGTCAACCACGGCTGGTTTCCGAGCGCGCAGTGTCGCACACTCTTGCACAGAGTCGGTTTCGAGATGTACGCCAACTTGGCACCTAATTCGCCTTGCGAACGTCATGCTCTAGCGCCAGCATAGGCGGCTGCGATCCGACTCTAAAAAATGAAAGATGAAATTCCCGAAATTATTTACCGCGCTAAGGAAAAAGCGGGAATTCGAAAGGCTGCAAATGCCTTTCATAACCTCGATGCTCGATTTCGACGTCATTATTGAAATCGGATATGCGCAGGAGCAGAACACGGTATTCACGCCGAAGCAGCTGTTTCTTCTGAAGCTCGGTTCCGTCACGACCGTACGCCGCAGACTGGCAAAACTTACGGCGCAGGGAATCGTCGCACGGCACGGCAATACCAGGGATCATCGCTCGGAGTTCCTGACCCTGTCCGCATCGACCCTGAGGATTCTTGAGAAGTACGGCAGCCTACTATTGTCTATCGCAGAGCTGACTCGGTAGCCCATCTCTTCGAGCACGCCCAAAGTTGCACTAGAGCCGCGTCGCAGAAGCTCACCAGCGCCGCGAGATCTAGACCGTACCCTGAGACCGTGTGCCGGGAGAGCTGCCGCTCCGTCGTCAGGTATCGGTGGTAGCGGTCCCCACTCCTGCGCCTTCCTGTTCACGGTGGCTGCGCCTTCTTCGGCTCCCTCATGGTCTAGGCGATCCTGAGCGCGCCAGCCATCTATCTACATAGCTGTCCCGGGCGCTGAATGGCCGGGCTGACCGGATAGCGACAATCTTCCGGGCAATGCCCGTTCCTGACCTAGGCTGTGTGAAAACGCCTGACACACTTTTTGTGCATGTCATTTTCAGCCATGTAGGTGCGATTTCATGCCAGATTTTGCTCTGAAATCGCGCGCTAGCCCTCGTACGCACCAGGGCTTTTGAGTTTTCACACAGCCTAGACCCCAACAGGACATACGGGAGCGGCAGCTTTCCGGCGTCAAATCCCGGCTTGCGCTCCAGCTCGGCGCCGCACGACGACCGCATAGGCGGGGATGGACGCTACGAGCAAGGCGGCAACGATGATCGCGGAGCGATGGTCCTCGGCAACGGCGGCGGCGAGGAACAGCACCGAGCCCAGCAGGACGACGGCGGTCGACACCGGAAAGCCGACCGCGCGGTATGGCCGCGGCAACGTCGGCTCGCGGTGCCTCAGCACGAAGACTGCCGCGTAGGCTGAAATATAGTTGAACACGAATATGACGGCACTCAGTGCCACGACCTGCTCGAACGTCCCCGTCAGGACCAATAGCGCCGCAGCCACGCTCGACAGGCCCAGCGCAAAGCGCGGGGTACCACTCACGCTGACCGCCGCTGCCTTCTGCGTACCAAGACCGTCACGACTCAAGCCAACCAATATCCTCGGCGTCTCCATCAGGGTTGCGTTCATGACGCTAAGTACCGTCGCGAGCGAGATCGCTGTGACGACCTCGACGCCGCCGCGGGGCAGCAAGAGGCTCGCGGCGTCTGCAGCTGGCAGTTGCGAGGCTGCCAGCACGGGCAAGGGCAGGACCCTGACGAACGCAATGTTGATGACGAGGTAGAGCGCCGCAACCAATAACGTGCCGCCGATGATGGCTCGCGGTAGCGTTCGGGCGGGATCGGTACTCTCCTCGGCTACATAGATCGGGCCGTACCAACCGTCGAAGGCCAGCAGCACTGAGCGCAGGGCCGTGACGATTACCGCAACCATCGCCAGTGACATCAGTGGCAGTGAGGCGGCGGAGGTTGCTGGCGCCGTGGCGGTCAATGCTGGCGCTGGCGTGGCCATAAAGCAGCCGACGGCCAGCATCAGTAGCATGAGCCCCACCGAGACTGAGATGCCGCCGGTCACGGCCCGGCCAAGCCGCAGGCCAACCCAGTGCAATCCAGTGAATACCAACAGTATCGAAAGCGCCGCCGCCCGATTGTAAGTAGCCGCGGGCGCCCAGAGCGCGCCTAGGAACGCTGCAGCGGTAATGGTCTGATAGGCGAGTGCAGAGACGTTGTTGATCCAGTCGCTCCAGCCTATTACAAAACCACCGCGGTCACCGAACGCACGGCGAGCGTAGACGTAGAAGCCGCCCGCCGTCGGCATCATCGCCGCCAGCTCGGCCACCGCAAAAGCACCGAGCAACGCATACAAGCCGCCGAGGACCCAGAACAGCACAATCAGGCGTGAGTCGCCAAGCGCGCCCGCAAGCGTGCCGGGCAGCCGTAGGATGCCGACACCGACGGCGCTGCCAAAGGCCAGTGCAAGGCCGAACCCGAGGCCGAGGATTCTGTGCAGGGGACGCACCGTTGTATTTGTCATCGGCATGCCGGTGTAGGGTTTCGTTGTTCGAGCATCGGCGCAAGATGGTGCGTCGGCTGACGCTATCACGATCGACTGTCGGCTTTCGGGCAATTGTTTGGGTCGGCCGGATGTCTGCCTCTGGCCGCGCTGAGCGTATAGTCATTCATTCCAATAACCAATAAGGAGCGGTGGATGAAGGCGACCATAGATCCTATCAACGGCGCCTGCCATTGCGGTGGAGTGCGGTTCACGGCAAGGTTGATCGATGGGCTTGGTTCGGCGCGGCGTTGTACATGTTCGTACTGTCGCATGCGCGGGGCGATTGCGGTGTCCGCGGATCTGGACGGCATCAACATTACTCGGGGCGGCGAGTTGCTCACCGTTTACCAGTTCAACACCAACACCGCAAAGCATTACTTCTGCTCGCGCTGTGGCATCTACACCCATCACCAGCGACGTTCGAATCCCAAGCAATACGGTGTCAATGTCGCATGCCTTGAGGGAATGAGTCCGTTCGATTTTCAAGAGGTGCCGGTCTACGACGGAACCCGCCATACCGCAGACGGATTTCCTCCGACACGAGCTGGCACCTTGATTTTTAGAGCCGCTGAGGTCACATCTGGCGCAAGCGGATGAGCGCAACTGACTGACTCGTGCTGGCCGGAACAGTCCGCAGCCGGCGAATGCCCCAACAGGCGGATCTTGACCCTACCTGTCTGCGGTACAATCATCCATGCGCGCGCCGGTCCTGAACGCGTTGCGCAGCGCCGCCTCCATAGCGCGCGGAGAGATCAATGTCTTGGTATTGTGTTCAACTAACTTCCGCGCAAGTCGCTGCCGGGGACGCTCAGCGAATTCATAAGAAGTTCGAAACTCTCTTTCATATCGCTCGCGCGCCAACTGATACGGCGATGCTTACTGACAATTTTGCCGCGCAGGACTTGATTACCTTGTATTTCTATCTGCCCGCGGCCGACTTTGCGCAAGACTTCATTCGCCTGGTCAATGCCAAGCCCTGCGAGCGACCGCCTCCGGACGTCGCCCTGTCAGTCGGACACAATGACGTACGCGAGCGCTTAAGGCGTGGCGAGATCTAGCCTTATTGGTGCGCCTCAGCCGAGCGAGAAGATTCTCAAGAGGTGGCGGGGCCCGGCATCTCGCACTGACTCATCTCGCTGACTCATCTCGCGCAAGCGTTGCCGCGTTGGCCGCTTGCTCTAGCGCACGAGTCGTTCGCGCGAATCGCGGTCCGCGTGGGCGGCCGGATCGCGCGTCGTCTTGGACGTCTGTGATGGGGGCGGCGGCTTGGCAGGTGCGGCTGGGGCAGGCGCTCGATGGACCGGGGCGGCCGGGTGCGAATCCGGCGCGGCATTGTCAGCGCTATCCCCGGGTGGGTGATACACGGGCAACGCTGGCGCTGCAGCGCTGGCTCGTGCAGGACTGTAGGCGGGCGTGGAGTTTTCGCCGCTGTCGGGCTGCGCCCGCCCCGGCGGGGCATACGTCGGCACCGCGGAAGCGGTCTCCCCCGGAAACTCAGGCGGCATGAATGCGTTGGCACGCGCGCTGGCCGGCGCCGCATGCGCTGGCGGCGGGAGCCTCGTGGGTTGCTCGAGTATGCGCTCGCGCTCGGCGAAGCTGACGGGCGCATCCGGCGCGCTGCTTGCCGGCAAGGCGCTCGCCGTGCCCGGGTGGCTGTTGCCAGCGTGGTGTGTCAGCACATTCGCGGCCACCACCGGGCCTGCGATCGCGATCACGCGCACCTGGGACTGTCCGGCAGGCTGCAGCTTCGCAAGCTCTGCGCGCGCGAGCGGCCGGCCGCCGTTCGCAGCGACGGCGGCCACCAGTGTGCCGAAGGGCACGGGTGCGGGCGGTGGCAGTGCGTGTGCCACGACGCTCCGGCGCAGCACAGCTGCGGGCGGGCGCGCGATGCGGCGGTCCGTGGGCCCCCCCAGCACGCTCTGCACGGCAGGGACAATGGGCGGCGCCGCAGTGCTCACCACGGCGCCCGTCAGCAGTCCCGGCGTCAGGTGCAGCGCATTCGCGCCGATCTTCTGCCCGGAAAGAAAGAAGGCCTGGGCCACCGCGGTCACGGCGGCCGAGCGGTTGTTGACGTAGTGCGAGGGCGGGATGTTGTTCTGATAGATGTTCGTGATCGTGGTGGTGTTGACGATCGTGGTGTTGGTGATGTTGACGCGGCGCACGTAGCCGGCGCTTGCGCGATAGGCGGGCACGTACACCTCGCGCGGGCCGAGCGGGAACCAGCCGACCTGTCCTGCGAAGCCCCCGGAGGCGGCCCCGGCCGGAGCCCCCACCCAGGCGACAAGCGCCGGCGCATACGCGGGGCGCAGCCCACGCGGGGGCGGCACCCAGCACCAGCTGCTGTTGTTGCACTGGACCCAGCGACCGTAGTGGAACG
>Ga0302324_100016482_pt1 | contig 14721 bp, 10 predicted proteins | sample Palsa_T0_1_FD_201949 | JGI IMG/M metagenome (GOLD analysis project Ga0302324, IMG submission 201949) | Peat permafrost microbial communities from Stordalen Mire near Abisko, Sweden - Palsa_T0_1 | ecosystem: Environmental > Terrestrial > Soil > Palsa > Peat permafrost | place: Sweden: Abisko...
GGAGAACCGAAGTCTTCCCTTGCAGCGTTCAACAAGCCCCTTGATGAAGCAATGAGTCCATCGCCCGAGGCAATCCAACTTCTGACGGACGGATACAGGCGCATCCTTGCCCAGGATCCCCGGCAAGGCGCTCAGGATCTTCAGCGCGCCATCGGGTTGGATCCGAACCTGGCGATGGCCTATGCGGCGTTGGCAGGAGCGGAGAACACTCTGGGCGAGCGTTCGCTGGCCAGTGCGGCTGGGAAAAGAGCTTTCGAGCTCCGGGACCGGGCCACAATTCCGATTCGCTTTGAAATAGAAGATATCTACTATGACATTGTTACAGGAGAGCAGGAGAAAGCTTATGCAGTCCTCTCGCAGTGGGTCCAGTTATTCCCCGATGATTTTATCGGTCACAATAATCTCTCCAAGTGCACCCTGTTGCTGGGCAGGCTGGACGAGTCGCTCGCCGAAGCTCGCGAGGCGGCACGCCTGTTTCCGAGTCCCTGGAGCTACGAGCAGGTCATTCTCCGCAGCATCTTGACAGATCGTCTTGACGACGCAAAAGCAATATTTCGCGAGGCGGATGTGCGCAAGCTCGACAGTAAAGGGTTGCGAGATCAGCGTGCACTATTGGCGTTTCTCCAAGGAGATGAGCCTGCCATGGAGCAGCAGTGGAATTGGGCTGTTGGCAGGCCGGGAGCTGATCACATCCTACTCGCTGGAAAGGGATGGGGCGAGGCGTATCACGGTCATCTTCAGAATTATCGCCGGTTCTCGGATCAAGCCATGAGTCTGGCCCTTAAGCAAGGAGATTTGTTATATGCAGACTTCTACAAGGACAATCTTGCGCTCGAGGAAGTGGAGACCGGCGATCTGGCCGAGGCGCGACCGTTGATGAACGAATCTCTCGGCATGGCTCAGAACACAAACATCAAGCCTCTTTTGGCTTTGGCGCTTGCGCGAACCGGAGAAATCGATCGAGCGCAAAAACTGGTCAATGAGATCGACCGGGACGCCCCTCTTGACACTCTGGTGCAGAACTACACCTTGCCCGCGGTTCGCGCTGCGATGAAGCTGCAGTCCGGCGATCCAGCCGCGGCGATCCAGATACTGCATTCCACCCTTAAGTACGATCTGGCGTACGTTGCTCCCTTCAACAACCTTTACCCAGCCTATATCCGTGGAGAAGCTTACTTGCAATTGCGTGAGGGACGCCTTGCGTCGGAAGAATTTCAGAAGCTCCTCGATCACCCGGGCATCGTCGGACGCAATGCGATCGGGGCCTTGTCCCACCTGCAAATGGCAAGAGCGCAAAAGCTCCTTGGCGAACGGGCAGCCGCTCTCAAGTCGTATGAAGATTTTCTTGCGCTCTGGAAAACCGCAGACGCGAATCTTCCCGTCTACCAACAAGCCCAAGCCGAGTACGCGAACTTGAGTGCCAGCGGGACGGGCGGTGAGTAAGGCGATTTTCGCTGGGCTTTGCCCGAACGCTTGTCATATCAGAATCTCCGTTTTCCCTGAGAGGGATCGGTATTGCTAAGTCGGCCAGTGTTCAGCGATCCGCTCACCGTGGACCAGAATCGATGTCAACTGTCGCCAACAGGCCGATGCGCTCATCGACCCTGACCGCCGTCCCTTCGGAAGCAACAGCGCGCGCCAGACCGTAGTGTTCGCCGTTCTTGTGACGGTCTTTGACGTTTAGTTGAGTGGCCCTACTAGGCCAGAGATTGTTAGGCCTTGCATGAGACAGGCGTTGGATTTGCCTCGATCAGTCGCTGCAGCGCGACTTGATCGCCCGCGAGCGCCTTCCGCTCCGTTTCAGTGATGGGGATTTGTTCCATAAGACGCTGGTTGTGCGTATTGGCTTCAAGCGCGTGGGCTCGCGTCGAGTCTCCCGGCACGTAGAAGTCGCAGCGCTGGCAGGCCATGCGGTGCTGGCATTGTGCCCAGTATGGGTTTGCACAGTAGCCATGTCCAAGATGGACGAACTTATACGCTTCACCTCTTCCGGCCGCTCCGCTTTCGATGGCGGCACGATCGAGCAGAACCTGGACGACCGCGACGTTACGCTCGAAGTAGCGTGCGTCAACATAGGCCTGCGTGAGTTTCTCGGGCGAAACCTTGGCATACCACTGCGTCGAGGCGAGGCAGCGATGCCCAAGCCATTCTTTCAAAGCCAGCAGCGACATGGGTTCTCTTGCGTTGTACAACTGCGTCGCGATGGTCGATCGAGCGCGGTGACTGGTGATCGGACCACGAACGTCAGCGTCCGGAACACCAGCCTTCCGGCATAGCATAGGAATGACGGAGTGATTCAAGATGCAGCTTCCCATGGATCTTCCGCGGTAGCCGAAGAGGACCTGGAAGACCTCTCCTGTCTTTTCATCGGTAACTGCCTGCATCGCGGGACGAAGTTCCTGCCAAACCTCGATCGCCTCGCGTACCGAACCATGAACCGGTTTCGTATAACTACCGCTAGTCTTGTTTGCCGGAACGTCCAGCAGACAGACGGCTGCACCCTCGCTTGCGAGCTTTTCATCTCGCGACGTTTGCCGGCGAACGCACCCAAGACGCAGGCGGCCGATCTCATCCTTTCTCAAGCCGGCGAACAGCCACACAAGTGCCAGAGCACGCATCATCGCCATGGGATACCGGGAAACAGTGGCTTGGCCTAACGCGTTCTTACTGAGCGGCAGATCGGACGGCTCTAGATTCAGCCCAGCCCAAAGCAGCTTCGCCCAGACATCTTCGGCGATGATGCGTGGATTGGGAGAACGAAGAAGCGCGAGAGATCGTGGGAAGCGGAAGGTCTGCTTCGGATCGAAGCGGTAAGGAACAAGCTCCCAGCGCAACAAATCGGTGAAGAAGCAACGCAGGGCGCTGATATGCCCGAGCCGGGAAGAGACGCTCAGCAGCCGATCCGGATAGCTTGTTCGCTTGTCATCGACGAGTTCTCCAACGCGGAACTGTCCCGAGGCGGCCACATGTTCCGCAGCAAGTTGGCGCGTCCACTGGTCGGGCCGGGACACCTCAGGATGCACGATCTTCAACCAGCGACCCACCACCAGCAGCCTCGACCTGGTGCTTCGCTTTGTGCTTGGTCGCAGCGTCGAAGTCTCATACCAGCGTTTGCACCACAACAGCCATTCTGGGTTGATTCCGCAGTGTTCCACTTGCCGGCTCACATTTTGTGGGGTGACATACGACCGCAATGGAGATTGCATGATCCCCAGAGCGACGAACGCGTGAGACAGCATGAACGTGGCCTGCTTCAGACTGTAAGCGCATTCCTGGCGTCGCAGATCTTCAAGCGATTGGGCCGTAAGGGCCGCAACGTCGGCGGTTCCATGGACCAGGAAAAGCTCGCACAGAGCGTTGCGGACTTCCAGGTGGAAGTATCCGGTGTAGCCCAGTCGCTTCAACTCGGCCTGAACCTTCCCGATCGACCGGTCTACCTCCTCACGCCCGAAGACCTTGATCGCCAGAGAACGGCGACGAAGGATGCGCCGGTCCTGATTGCGCAGTTTGGGCAGATCGACGCCACACAGCAGGGCCGCCATAGCGAGAACATGCTGTAACGTGTTGGCTGTAGTGCGAGCCTCTTTGCAGCGATGGTAAACCCTCGTCCATGCCTCCTCCTGCCAAAGCCAGAACACGGTGTGAGTGGCATGCATCTCCGCTACAAGATGCCGTAGAAGAGAGTGCTGCGACTGTTGCGCCTCTGTCAGACGAAGGCAGGCTTTGAGCGGGTCAAGAAGACGAGCAAGCGGGTCGTCGAGCCGAAGATGGAGCGACTCTCCTTCGGCTACGGCCGCGATCCGCAGCTGTTCTCTTTCAGTGAACTCAGGCGTTCTGTCGTAGCGGCTGAGATCAAGTCGCCTGGAAGGCAACGTATTCACGGCAAGCTCAGGCATCACTCCTCCGGTCCAAGCAAGGGATAGCGGTGCACATCCAAGCTACCCATGGTTCTGGCGAGAGCCTCGGTAAGATCGCGTGCACTCAGGTGGATGTAGATCAGCGTGGACTGCAGCACGCGATGACCGGCGAGCGTTGCGATGTGATGCATGTCGAGACCAGCACGCGCCAGATCCGTCAGACGCAGATGTCGCATCGTGTGCGTCGTCAGACGCGGGATCTCACTGCGCAGAGCCATACGTTCGACCACCTTGGTCCAGGTATAGGAGGTAATCGGCATCATGCAGTTTCTTGGCGATTCCGAGAGGAATACGGCATCGGGCTCGCACCGCATGGTCCGCCGCCGATTGAGGTATCGGGCAAGCAGGGCCGAAGTGGCAAGCGAATAGGGCACAACCTTACCGCTGCGATTCTTCGTTGTCTCCGCCCGAATCGTCAGCAGCCTCCGCGCAAAATCAAAATCGCTGACCGTGATGGAACACAGTTCCTCCCGGCGAAGAGCTCCATCGTAAGCAAGAGCCAGCATGGCGCGATCTCGAATGGAATCTTCCTCGGTGGCGCGAAGAAGCCGTTCCCACTCTTCGTCGCTTGGAATCCATGGCAGCCTGTGCACCCTTCGGATAGGACCCGCTGTGCGGTAGACGGAAGTCCCACAACAGCTGAATGCGCCTCCACGAGAGACCGGATTTCCTGGGCGTAGGCCCTCCTCCACCAGATACTCGAAGAACAACCGCAGGGCGGTAACTCTCTGAATCAGGGTGGAATTGGCCAGCCCTCTGGCACGCGATTCGTTGATCCAGCTAGCAACATCGGACTGCGTGCCAGCTTCGCAGTCGTGGTCCCGGAGCTCCATAAAGGCAAAGTACGAATGGACGGCGCGGGCATACGCGTCGAGCGTGTTGGGAGCCAAACCGAACTGCTCTCGCATGGTCAGCCATGCACGGGCATGAACGGCTCCGGCCAAGTAACGATGACGACTAAGATCGAAGCGAAGCGCCATGGCACCTCCGTTTGCGTGTTCCCAATCGCGCTCGCGCGATTGGGAACGCGCAGCCTTTCTACACCATGGCGGAACTTATCGGCACAGCTTCATGCAGCTAAGCTCAATTCCACTTAACTATTGCCATCCACTCGTTCGGTTCGACGGTCACGATAGCGAAGGATTCGAGGATGTCCCCGGTCTCTTTGTCCTTCCATCGGTCCCATAGGCCAGCAAAGGCGAACGGGCTACTGTCTTTCAGGCTGAAGGCGCGAGCCTGTTTCTCGCCATTGACGACCGGCCACTCCTAGAACCAGTCAGCGGGAACCAGGCAGCGGCGATGTTTGAATGGCTCACGCCATACGCTGCTGGTCGTTAGGTTGTCGGCATCCGCATTGATGGTGCTGTATTTGAGCTTGACGGTCTTCGACCAATAGGGCACCAAGCCCCACTTCATGAGTGCGATCTCTCGCTCACCCGTTTCCGAATTGAGGCGGATCACGGGCTGGAAGCTCTGTGGCGCCGCATTGTAGGTAGCTGCCAACTCAGGATCGTCGAACACATTCGTATTGTGGGTGCGAAACCATTCCGCGATCCGCTGCTTGTCCGCCCGTCGTCCGTATCGGCCGCACATAAAATCATGCTATTTCCTGCCGCCCGTCTAAACCCGGATCGATTTTCTGTTTGCCGCTCAGAATCTGCGACTCAGCCTGTTTTTTGAAGTAATCAATTGCGTCGCGATTCGCCCGATAGGGCACGATACTACGAGATGCAGGTCACCACTCGACCTCTGATGTAGACGATAGCCTCTGGGGCGGTGGATGATAGAGTCACGCGCTCAGCGAGGAAGCGAATCGCCCATGTCCGAAGAAGGAAATCGCAACAGCCTTGCATCGAACGATCCGGACTTTCGTCCGGAGCTCGCCTTTCCCCGGTTGACAGAGGAGATGGTCGAGCGTCTTCGTCCTTACGGTCGAGAGGAGACCTTGCCGAAGGACCTCTTGCTGTTTACTCCGGGTGACCGGCAGGTCGATATGTTCGTTGTGCTTGACGGGGAGATCGCGATTTCTCTGCCGGCCACGGATGGCGAGACGAAGGTCATCGCTCATCATCGTCGATTCGATTTTTCCGGCGAGTTGAATCTGCTGAATTCGCAGGGATCGCTTGTCGAAGCGCGAACGGTCACCGAGAGCCGAATTCTGCGCATCGGTCGCAACGAGCTGCGGCGGCTCATGCGCGCGGAAGGCGATATAGCAAACCTCATTACGCAAGCGACCATCTGGCGCCGTATCGGCATCCTCGGCGAAGCGACCGGCGGCATTGTGCTCCTGGGCCACACCGGCGATGCGGAGACGACAGAGCTCCAACGTTTCCTTATCCGCAATAGCTATCCGTACAGGATCGTCGAAGAGCCGCAGGAAGAAGCTCCTCTGCTCGATGACGGCTTGTCGGATGTGCAGTCCTCCCTGCCGGCGGTGGTGCTCTCGGATGGCCGCACCTTGTATCGGCCAACGATCGCGGAGCTTGCCGACGAATTGGGCATCACCGAGCTGCCCGATCCGGAGATGATCTACGACGTCACCGTCGTCGGGGCCGGACCTGCGGGCCTTGCGGCTGCCGTCTATGCGGCATCGGAGGGACTCTGCACCATTGTGATCGAAGGCACTGCTCCCGGAGGACAGGCGGGTACCAGCTCCAAGATCGAAAACTACCTCGGCTTTCCAACAGGAATTTCCGGGCAGCGGCTGGCGAGCCGCGCTCAGTTACAGGCCTTGAAGTTCGGGGTGCGTTTCGCCATCTCCAGAGAAGTGATTACGGCGGAGCAGGTTGACGGCATTCACAAACTGACCCTTGCGGGCGGCATCTCGGTCTGCTCAAGGTCGGTGGTCGTCGCCTCGGGTGCACAGTATCGCAAGCTATCTGTGAAGAATTACAACCGGTTTGAAAATGACGGGATCTACTATGCGGCCACCGCGATGGAATCGCTGCTCTGCCGCGACAACGAAGTGATTGTAGTGGGAGGTGGGAACTCGGCGGGTCAGGCCGCAGCGTTTCTCTCCGGCATAGCGAAGCATGTGCATCACATCGTTCGCGGCGAGTCTCTGGCGAAGACGATGTCGCAGTACCTTATCTCGCGCATCGAAAGCTCGTCTCGCATTACGCTCTATACAGACTCCGAGATCGTCAAGCTCGAAGGCGGGTCTTCGCTGGAATCCGTCGCCTGGACCAATCGCAAGTCGGGTGAAGCGACGGTGAAGCCGATTGGAAACGTCTTCGTGATGATCGGCGCGGAGCCGAACTCGGGCTGGCTCTTCGGCACGGTCAAGCTCGATAAAAAGGGCTTCATCTGTACCGGTGGCACAGACGGCTTCGAGGCGACACCCTATGCAACCAGCGTGCCTGGGATGTTCGCCGTCGGCGATGTACGGTCGAACTCGGTAAAGCGTGTGGCGTCAGCCGTAGGGGAAGGTTCCGTGGTCATCTCGGACGTTCATCGCTACCTGGCGGACCACCGCAACAGCTTCGCGGTGGAGCCGCACTCCGCACTGGAGGCACTGCGATCGGCAAGCGCTGCGATGCCAAAATAGTCGAATGAATACTAGGTGTTTGGGAACGGTTTGAAGCTGGGGTTCGGGAAGCTAGAGATCTGCGAGCCCCTATTTCAAGCCCTCTCTCGCTTAGGTGCTTCCGTCTCGTGATATTTTGTGCCAGTTCATTCCACGGCCAAGAGAGCAGAACCGGCTGAAAGCTTGGGAAAAAAGTTGGGAAAACTTAGCGCCGAATGGGCTCCAAAAACGCCGTTCTTCTCCGCGTAAGTCACTGAAAATACACATACTCCGGTAGTCTCGAAGCTCCTGTTAACCGAAGGGTTGTAGGTTCGAGTCCTACCTGAGGAGCCAATAAATCAACAACTTAGAGCAGTAGAGAGAAGCGAAAAACAGAAAAGCGTACAAACTGTACCCATTTTTGTACCTTCGCTCCTTCACAACGGTGCTACACCCTTAGCAACCCTGCTCAGTTGTCACTCCGCCATTAGCTGACTCGATCACGACCCTTCACACGAAGATCAACCTTCTGCCGTCGGCGCTCGCCTCCGGAATTTGACCGAAATCACGTCCTGCTGCAATCTCCACTCGCGCCCGCAATGGCGTGCGCCTTCACCGAGAGACAGGAGTTGTCGTATGGCGCCTTTCCAGAGAGGCAAATTGTGGTGGTACAAGTTTTACTTCGCTGGGCAGTTTATCTGCGAATCTTCGAAGTCGTCCTCTAAAACTGTCGCGAAAAATGCCGAGCAGCAGCGCAGGAGAGAGCTGGAAGCCGGCTACAACAATATCAAGGATGCTCGTCAGGAACGGGTTCGCCCCCTTGGGGAGATCGTGGCGGAGTATCTTGTCGGCTATCGGTTGCGGTATCGATCGGCGACCTTTGCGGAGTATGCCCTTGGTCATGTCTCCCGCCACTTGGGTGGAGAGATGATCATCGATATAGACGAACGGATGGTTCTCGGCTACGCGCATATGTGCCTCCCTGATCTCATTCGAGCTAGATTGACGAAAGGATGCGGCCTCGAATAAAACGGAGGTAGCCTCCGTATGAATAGATAATCGGAGGTAGCCTCCGGTTGCAAGAATTTTGAAGATGACGAAGAACCGTTCGACGACCGCCCGGAAACCGCGCACAGACGCGCTGCGCAACCGCGAGCGCATTCTTGAAGTCGCGAAGGCAGCCTTTACCCGACAAGGCGCCAATGCCAGCCTGGAGGAAATCGCGAAGCAGGCGAGCGTTGGAACTGATACCTTATATCGTCATTTTCCTACACGGGATGACCTGATCGAAGGTGTTTACCGGAACGAAGTGGAGAAACTCGCGGCGGCCGCGAGCCGCTTCTCCGAGAAGATGTCTCCGCTCGAAGCGCTTCGAGCCTGGATGCTGCTGCTAGTCGATTACATCGCGGCAAAGCACATCATTGCGCCCGCTCTCAATACCATTGCCGGAGGTCCGTCTAGGCTTCATGAAGGTTCACGCACCATGATCCACGCCGCGATCGATGGGCTGGTGAAGCGGGCTAAGAGGAGTGACGATCTGCGAAGAGATCTGGATGCATACGACCTGCTTCGAGCACTGATCGGCGTTTCGCATGTCGACTCGGGCGCTGACTGGCAGCTAAGCGCCAGGAGATTGGTAGACATACTCATCGCAGGATCACGCCCGCTCAAATAAACCGCGTCTTGCAGCACACGATCTCTGGCGGTCGACATGCGTGCCTTCCTCATACCACCGCAACAGCAAAAGACAACCGGCCGCACGCTTTCGATTGAGCCAACTGCCCATAAGCACTCATTGAGCTTGCTTTGGCCTTCGAAACAGGAATAGGTTCTCGAAAACACGCCTGTCGCCACTTGGGCGTAAAGTCGGCATCTGGGACACTTGCCGGTTTTACGTCCAGGTGGACTGGATTTGTAAACACTTGCCGACTTCTCGATACTAATCCGCTTTTCGATGAGTGCAAAGGCGATGATGCGCCCGTTGACTTGCCGAGATTGAGCTAGAGCGTCATTGCAGGGAACATTTGAGGTTGTCGGCGCGTAAATACCCCTAAACATGATGCAGGCTTGTCGACCGGCGACCCGGCAAAGGGGAGACGGCTCGGCAAAAACGGCGTGAGGACGACCATGACAGAGCGCACGACGGAAACGACGCAAAGAATCGCGGCCCGCATTGCAGGTTGGACTCTCCTATTGCTCATGGCGAACGGTTTCACAGGGATGTTCGCCTTCGGCGGGAATCCAATCGTCGACGGGGATGCTGCAGCCAGCGCGCAGAACATTCTCGCGCATGAACGAGCCTTCCGTGGGAGCCTTGCTTGCGAGATCGTGATGCTCAACTGCGATGTCGTACTGGCATTGGTCTTGTATGCACTGCTGAAGCCGGTGAACGGAACGCTGGCGCTTCTCGGTTCATTTTGGCGGATCGCAAACGCAGTGGTTCTCGGAGTAGGCGTTGCGGCCAGCCTCGTAGCGCTCGATTTGTTTAGTAATCCCAATTACATGTCGCTCCTGAATGGCAGTCAGTTTCACCCAATTGCGTTGCTCTTTTTCGACCTGCATGATCGTCTCTCGCTGATGGGGCTGATGTTCTTCTGCCTCGGTGCGGGCGTTCATAGCTGGTTGCTGTACAGGTCGAGGTACATTCCGCGAATGATTTCCGGACTTTACCTCTTCGCATGCGTAGAGATGCTCCTATGTTGTTTTACCTTCCTCATTTTCCCGAAGATCAGGGAGGTGCTTGACCCCGCCTTCGTGGTACCGGATGCACTTGCGGAACTGTCTGCCGCGCTCTGGCTGGCGATCAAGGGTGTAAAGTTGCCGACGGTAGCAAAAGATGCCTCAAGCGAACTTGTGAGGTGAGCGCTGCGCCCAGCGTAATCGCACACATTGGTACCGACCTGTCGGCTAGCCTCCGTTGATCTATGTCAAACCGCTCTGGTTGACACCTTCAGGCCAATGCATGTTTCCAGGTCGATCTTAGGTCGAAACGCACATAGGCGACGATGCGCTCGTTGATGCCTAGCGCCAGATTGAAGGGGCGTTTCTCGTTCTTAATTGTGGATGTTCCCGCCAGTTACCAACGCAATCTTCTTCGCGATGGTCATTTGACGGGAACCTTTCTCGCCTTCACCCTTTCATCTGGCTCGCTAATGGAAGGTATAGATCCTATCCTTATTCCTGATCCAGAGTTCCAGGGGCTTGATGCTCGATCCATTCCTTCATCGATTTCTGTGGCTCGCCCATCGCCGCATTCGACACGTCCTCCCACGCTTCCCAGGTCTTCAGCCGCTCCGCGTATGCGGCGCGAGCCCTGGGCAGAATGGAAGTTCCCAGGCCAAGTCTCAGCGGGGGATTTTCCGCGTCCACAAGCTTCAAGATGGCTTCTGACGTCGCCTCTGGATCGCCACGTTCGACCTCGGCCAGTCGGGTAAGAAACTGCTTCCGGAACTCCGCGTAAGGTTCCAGCGCATCCGCGACCTGTGCAGATTTTCCGAAGTCGGTCGCGTAGGCTCCGGGTTCAACAAGTGTCACCTTCAACCCGAACGCTCTCACCTCCGGCGCGAGGGCCTCGTGGAGCGCTTCGACTGCCCATTTGGTGGCGCTGTAGAAGCCGATGAGCGGCAATGCCGCTATCCCAAGCCCGCTAGATACGCCGAGAATGTGACCGCTCCCCTGTTTCCGCATCAGAGGCAGAGCCGCTCGGAGCACCCGGACCATGCCGAAGTAGTTGGCATCAAAAAGGCCGCGGATCTGCTCATCGCTCGCTTCCTCTGTTGCCGCGAACAGACTCACGCCGGCATTGTTGACCAGGACGTCCAACTGGCCGAAGTGCGCGTATGCCTGATGAACTGTCTGCTCCACCTGCGCGGATTCCGTGACGTCGAGAGCGAGGGGCAGCACCGTGTCGCCAAAACGTTCCGCGAGATCGGCTACGTCTGCCAGTTTACGGGCCGTCGCTGTAACCCGATCACCTCGTTTAAGAGCAGCCTCAGCCCAGATGCGGCCGAACCCGCGCGAGGCGCCGGTGATAAACCATGTCTTTTGCATTTCGATTCCTCCCTGATTGTGGGTTGGGATTGTGGGGTTAAGTTCAGACCTCGGAATAGCGCATGTTCCCGAGATCGGTGAGAAGCGAGGGGCCGGTGGGGTTCCATCCGAGCTTGGCACGGGTCTGCGCACTGAAGGTCAGAGGGTCTCTCCCCGCGAAGAACCCGAGGAAGCCGAAGTGTTCCTGGGCCCGTTCCGGCGGAATGGAAATGACTGGGACATTCAGACCGCGGTCGATAGCCGTGGCAATGTCTTTGAGCGCCACACCTTCTTCGGCGACGGCGTGGTACCGAGCTCCCACTGTGCCCTTCTCCAGGGCGAGCCGGTAGAGCCGGGCGACATTCGTCACATGCGCGGCAGGCCAGCGGTTTTGACCTGCGCCGACGTACGCTGAGACCCCCTTAGCGCGGGCTACAGCGATCAGAGGAGTGACGAGACCCTGTTTTACGGTGTCGTGGACCTGCGGCAGGCGCATCACAATTGCGTGGACTCCGCGCTCCATCAGTGCCACAGCCGTCACCTCCGAAACGCGAGGAAGGGATGGGGAAGATAGCGGCGGATCATCCTCGGTAGCGGCGCGGCCCTGAGCCACTCCAACTCCGGAACTGACAATGAACGAACGGCTTGAGCCCTGGAGCACGGCGCCGACGGTCTCGATGGAGCGTTTGTCCAGTTCGCCGCTCTCCGCGAACCTCGACCAGTCATGCCGGAAGGCTGTGTGGATGACGGCATCAGACGCAGCTGCGCCGCTGCGCAAGCTTTCCAGGTCCTCCAGATCGCCTCGATGCGCCTCGGCACCCGCGTCTTCAAGCGACTTTGCGCCCTCAACTGATCGCGTCATTCCAAGCACGTGATCGCCCGCGCCGACGAGTTCTTTCACGACGGCGGAACCGATGAATCCGGTAGCGCCGGTAACGAAAACACGCACAATTACCTCCCTGATGTGATTCGAGCCAAGATTGACGAATGGATGCCGCCTCAACTAAAACGGACACAGCCTCCGAATAAGCAGATAATCGGAGGTAGCCTCCGGTTGCAAGAATTTTGAAGATGACGAAGAACCGTTCGACGACCGCCCGGAAACCGCGCTCAGACGCGCTGCGCAATCGCGAGCGCATTCTTGAAGTTGCAAAGGGGGCCTTTACCGGGCAAGGCGCCAATGCCAGCCTGGAGGAGATCGCGAAGCAGGCGGGTGTTGGAGCAGGTACCCTATACCGCCATTTCCCTACTCGAGATGAGTTGATCGAAGGTGTTTACCGGAACGAAGTGGAGAAGCTTGCGGCGGCCGCGAGCCGTTTCGCCGAGACAATGTCCCCTCTCGAAGCGCTCCGAGCCTGGATGCTGCTGCTGGTCGATTACATTGCGGCAAAGCACATCATTGCGCCGGCTCTCAATACCATTGCCGGCGGCCCGTCCAGGCTTCATGAAGGTACACGCAGCCTGATCCAGAGCGCTATCGATGGGCTGGCGAAGCGGGCCAAGGAGAGTGGCGATTTGCGAAGAGATCTGGATGCATACGACCTGCTTCGAGCGCTGATCGGAGTTTCGCACGTGGGCTCCGGCGCTGACTGGCAGCAAAGCGCCAGGAGACTGGTAGACATCCTCATCGCGGGCTCTCGCCCGCTCAAATAAACCGCGTCTCGCAGCGCACGATCTATGGCAGTGGACATCCGTGCATTCCTCATACCACCGCAACAGCAAAAGCCAATCGGCCTCACGCTTTCGATTCGTGCATACAGGCCAAATCGCTTATCCAGGGGAGTTTGCGGTGGTTTTATCGGATTAGTACCTGCAAACGCGCTAGGGTCCGGGGGACGGGATTGTGCGCATTTCGCTGCTGCAACCCACATGGCCGAATAGTCGTCTCGGACAAGTGACGTGGAGGGCCGTTGGGGATACCTGCTTCAGCTCCTTAAGCCGAAGCGGTGTCGGATTCGAGATCGCCCATGCGACGCCGGATCTTCTTTTCTACTCAGTCTCTAATGAAGGTGAAGCACTCGTCGAGTGTCCGATGGCGAAGCAGTTCACGCAGCCCCGAAGTACCGGATTGATCAGTTGTGCGGCCCGATCACCGATTGTGACCAGTATCAAAATCGGCTGTACTTGCGGGCCGACAGAGTTCGCACTTAAACCGCACCTGATTTGCAGATCCGTTTTATTTCAGGCTCGCGTACTCGATTTTGGCTTGGAGCAGGATGGGAATATCGGGGTCGGCGTCTTTCCAGAGTGCGAAGAAATCCTGGAACGCCTTTCTTGCTTTAGTGGAGTCGCCCGCAAGCGCGTAACCACGCGCCATTCCCAGATAGGAAAGCGAATAGTACTGTCCCCAATTTGGATGGTCCCAGTCACTGGCCCAATTGATTCCTTTGTGGTCCGCGATCTTCCGGAACTCGGCCGCGGCTTCCGCTCCTCTCCGCATGGTGAGGTACGCGCGGCCCCGCAAATACACTGCCTCTAGAAAGGCTCGCTCGTATGGTGAGGCGGATTCCAGCAACTCCACGCTCTCCTCGGGCCGATTGCGATTCAGCGCAATCGCGGCTCGAATCTCGGGAAGCTGCACTTCGTTCCAGATGGTTCCGTTGGGGAACAGCTTTGAATTCGCGTCGGCCAGTTTTTCCGCAGGCGCCGCTTCTCCGCAGATCGCCAGAGCCAAGGCCGGACGTCCCAGGCGGCGCACAGCTTGGCATTTGCCGGATAGCGCGTCGGCCCGCGCATCAGCTTCTTCAAAGTCGGAGGCGACGTTTGGTAGCCCGACGCGCCGCGCCATATCTGCGGCCCGTTGGTAGAGATCATGCGAAGACCGCCGCCGGCCATGGTGATTCAGGTAAGCCGCCTGCAAGCCGAGGCTGAGGTATTCTTCAGGCTTGCCTGCGAACCATTGGATCTCCCGGGCAATCGCCGCCTGGTCGTTCTCGACGTAGGCGAGTTCCAGAAAGCGTTGGTGGATTCTCGCTCCGCCGAGCCCCAACTTCCGCAGCTTGTCCGCCACCTGGTCAGCTTCCGTGAGGCGATCGAGGCAGATATTGGCATCCAATTGACGGCGGTAAGGCGGTTCAATCTTGGGCTCCAAGTCGGACGCTTCCAGACCTTCCCGCAACCCTTCCTCGTATTGCCCCAGGTAAATTAGGTTTTCACTTAAGTCGTTATGGAATACCCAGAAGCGGGGATAGTTGCGGATACCCGATCGGTAGAAATCATTCTCTTTCTCTGACTCGCCGGTGTTTGCGTAGTAGACAGCCGCGATACCAT
>Ga0302324_100016483_pt1 | contig 14720 bp, 13 predicted proteins | sample Palsa_T0_1_FD_201949 | JGI IMG/M metagenome (GOLD analysis project Ga0302324, IMG submission 201949) | Peat permafrost microbial communities from Stordalen Mire near Abisko, Sweden - Palsa_T0_1 | ecosystem: Environmental > Terrestrial > Soil > Palsa > Peat permafrost | place: Sweden: Abisko...
CAAGGTACGAAGCAGTCATGAGAGCGCTGCTCCTCGCCGTGGCTTTGCTGGTTGCCGGGATCCCCGCCTTCGCGCAGGAGCCCAGCGGGCCGGCGGTGCCGCGCTCGTGGCAATCGCTGTCGCCTCAGCAGCAACAGCTCCTGCACAACTTTCAAGGCAACTGGGACGGCCTGCCCGCCGATAAGCAGCAGGCTCTGGCGCGCGGCAGCGATCGCTGGATTCACATGACGCCGGACGAGCGGTCCGGCGCACAGGAGCGCTTCAAGACGTGGCGCGCACTGCCGCCCGAGCAACGTCAGCAGCTACGCGACCGGTGGCGCCAGTTCAAGGCGCTGCCCCCGGAAAGACAGCAGCAGATTCGCCAGCAGTTCAACACCTTCCGGCAAATGTCCCCGGAGCGGCAGCAGGCGCTGCGTAACCAGTGGCGCAACATGTCGCCCGAGCAGCGGCGCGGCGCGTTGCAGCGGAGCGAGGGCGCCATGCAGCGGGGTCCCGTCGGCCACCCCGGCCCGCACGGGGCCCCTCGACCGCCGCCGCGCCACGGGCCTCGCTGAGGCGACACGGGCGCCCGCCGGCGCCGCGGGCTCAGACAGCGCAGAGCGAGGAGCGGATGAGGAAGCGCCTGTTGAGCGGCGCCTCCAGCGAGAAACTCGCGCCCCGGCCCGGCACCACATCGACCAACCACTGGGTGTGCGCCCACAGCTTGAATTGTTCACGCGCCATCCAGAACTCGCAGCCCGCGATCTCGCCGACTTTCTCGTCGACGCCGCCCAGCCTGAACTCGCCCACCGGGAAGCACATGGGCGCGCTGCCATCGCAGCACCCGCCCGACAGATGGAACATGATCGGCCCGTGCTGCGCCTTCAGCTGCTCGATGAGCTCGCGTGCCGCATCCGACACCCCGACCCTGTTCATCAGAAAAAGCCCAGCGCCTTCGTGCCGTAGCTCACCAGCACGTTCTTGGTCTGCTGGTAGTGATCGAGCATCATCTTGTGCGTCTCGCGTCCGATGCCGGACTTCTTGTAGCCGCCGAATGCCGCGTGCGCGGGATAGGCGTGATAGCAATTGGTCCACACGCGTCCGGCCTTGATGCCCCGGCCGAAGCGGTAGGCGCGGTTGATGTCGCGGGTCCAAATGCCGGCACCGAGCCCGTAGAGCGTATCGTTGGCGATCTCGAGGGCCTCGTCGGGTGTGTCGAAAGTCGTCACCGACACCACGGGTCCGAAGATTTCCTCCTGGAAGATGCGCATCTTGTTGTGGCCCTCGAACACCGTCGGCTTGATGTAGAAGCCGCCCGACAAATCCCCGGACAGCTTGTTGGCCACGCCGCCGGCGAGCACCTTCGCGCCCTCTTTTTTGCCGATGTCGATGTAGGAAAGGATCTTTTCGTATTGATCGTTCGAGGCTTGTGCGCCGATCTGCGTCGTCATCTCGTAGGGATCGGCCTGGCGAATCTTCTCGACGCGCTTGATGGCGCGCTCCATGAAACGCTCGTAAATGGACTTCTGCACCAGCGCGCGCGAGGGGCAAGTACACACCTCGCCTTGGTTGAGCGCGAACATCGCAAATCCCTCGAGCGCCTTGTCGACGAAATCATCGTCCTCGCGCATCACGTCGTCGAAGAATATGTTGGGCGACTTGCCGCCGAGCTCGAGCGTGACCGGAATGATGTTCTCGGAGGCGTATTGCATGATCAGCCGCCCCGTGGTGGTCTCGCCCGTGAACGCGATCTTGGCGATGCGCGGACTCGATGCGAGCGGCTTGCCCGCCTCGACGCCGAAGCCGTTGACGATGTTCATCACGCCGGGCGGCAAAATGTCCTGAACGAGCTCGGCGAGCACCAGGAGCGACAACGGCGTCTGCTCCGCCGGCTTGATCACCACGCAATTGCCGGCGGCGATCGCGGGCGCGAGCTTCCAGGCCGCCATCAGGATCGGAAAATTCCAGGGAATGATCTGTCCTACGACGCCGAGCGGCTCGTGGTAGTGATACGCGACGGTGTCTTCGTCGAGCTCGCCGAGCGAGCCCTCTTGAGCGCGCACGCAGCTCGCGAAGTAGCGGAAGTGATCGACGGCGAGCGGCAAGTCAGCGAGATTGGTCTCGCGGATGGGCTTGCCGTTGTCGTAAGTCTCGACGGCCGCGAGGAAGGGCAGATATTCCTGGATGCGATCCGCCACGGCGTTCAGCACGCGGGCGCGCTCGGCGACCGCCGTGCGGCCCCACTTCGGCGCCGCCGCGTGCGCGGCCTCGATGGCGCGGTCGACGTCCTCGGCCTGGGAGCGGGGAATCTGGCAGATCACCTGGCCCGTGGTCGGCGAGATATTGTCGAAATAGCCGCCTTTCGCGGGGGCGACCCATTCGCCGCCGATGAAATTGCCGTAGCGCGCATGGAGCGGAATTTTCTTTTCCAGCGTCTTCATGTGCGCCGCAAAGGAGCCACTTTCGTGGATGGGAGCGCCGTTCGGCTTGGAAGAGGGGCGGATTTGAGCGGACATCGTATGTCTCCTGGTATTCGGCCTGGGTCATCAGAGGGAGCAAGCGCCGTGCCAGCCGAATCGGGCGCCGCGGCGGCCCGGGCCGGGAACTTGGGCGCGGGCGCGTGTCATATCCGTGACAGATGTCATCGGACACTTGACACCATACTCGCGCCGCGGTGTAACGGTGCCTAAGGCGGGGGGTAGTTTCATGGCGAATCATCATGCCGATCGCGTACTGCGCGTCGCGGGCTCGGAATCCATGGCGGCCGCGGTGCTGCTGTCGCCGGAAATCGACGTTTCCTGGCGGCGCTGCCTCAACGAGTTCAAGCTCGATCCGGCGCGCGATTACGAGCCGACCGTGGTCGATCCCGGACATTTGCGCGAGCTGCAGGAGGAGCACGAGGATCTCGTGCAAATCGCGCGCGCGGAGATGGATTCGCTCTACGAGCAGATAGCCGGCTCGGGCTATGCGCTGCTGCTCGCGGATACGGCGGGGGTCATCCTGTGCGAGAAGGTCGATCCCGCGCTGCGAGGCATGTTCGTGCGCGCTGGATTGATCGCGGGCGCCGAGTGGAGCGAGCGGCGCGAGGGCACCAACGGCATCGGCACCTGCGCGCGCGAAGCGCATCCCATCACCATCCATCAGACCGATCACTTTCGCAGCCGTCACGTGGGCCTGTCGTGCTCGGCGGCGCCGATACGCGATTCCGCCGGGCGCGTGATCGCCGTGCTCGACGCCTCGTGCGTGAATGCGCACGGCGACCGCGATTCCCAGATGCACACGATCGCGCTCGTGCAGAACTCCGCGCGCGTGATCGAGAAGTGCCTGTTCTTGAGGCGTCATAGTGCCGACTCGATGCTGCGGTTCCATCATCGGCCGGAATTCGTCGATCTGCTGCATGACGGCGCCATCGCGGTGGCATCCGACGGGACGATCGTCGCGAGCGACATGACCTCAATGAAATTGCTCGGCGCGACTGACCGCAGCGAGCTGGTCGGTCGATCGATCGACGACATCTTCGACGCGAGCTACGACGAACTGCTCGCCGCGGCGCCGCAGGGACGGCGCTCGATGTGGGAGCTGCGCGACCATCTGCACGGGCGGCGCTACTTCGCGAGCCTGGTGCAGACGGACAGGCCGCGGGCGCCGACCCACGCCGCCGCCGCGACGCACTGCGTCGTGCACGTGAGGTCGCAGGATCCCGCCCGCGCCATGACGCTGCAGGATCTCGCCGGCGAGGACGCGCAGATGCTGCGATGCGCGCGCAGCGCGGCGCGCATCGCGGACAGCTCGATCTCGGTGCTCATCCTCGGTCCCTCGGGCTCGGGCAAGGAAGTGTTCGCAAGAGCAATGCACCTCTCGAGCAAGCGGGCACGCCGGCCCTTCGTGGCGATCAACTGCGCGGCCATTCCGGAGACGCTGATCGAGAGCGAGCTGTTCGGTCACGTGCCGGGCGCCTTCACGGGCGCACGCCGCGAGGGACTGCGCGGTCGCATCACCCAGTCCTCCGGCGGGAGCCTGTTTCTCGACGAGATCGGGGACATGCCGCTGCTCATGCAGACGCGGCTCCTGCGTGTGCTGGAAGAGCAGGAGGTCACCCCGCTCGGCAGCGAGACGGCGATCAAGGTCGACCTGCGTGTGATCTGCGCCTCGCACCGGAACCTGCGCGAGATGGCGGGGCGCGGCGAGTTTCGCGAGGATCTGTACTATCGATTGAACGGCATCACCCTCGAGTTGCCGCCCCTGCGCGGCCGCAGCGACCGCGAAGCGCTCGTGCGCCAGTGCATCGCGCGCGAATCCTCGGGCGTGGAGAGCGCCTCGATCGAGCGCACCGCGCTCGATCGGCTGCTCGCCTATGCGTGGCCCGGCAACATCCGCGAGCTCCGGAACACGATTCGCACCGCGCTCGCGCTATGCACGGATCGGGTAATTCGGCTGGGCGATCTGCCCGATGAGATCCGGCGGTGCGGGCCGGATCCAGGGGCGGGCGTTGCGGACCCGGCGGGCGGTACCGGACATGCGGGCGATGCCGGATTGCTCGAGAGCGCCGAGCGCCAGGCGCTGCTCAGTGTCATGCAGGCGCAGGGCTGGAACATGAGCCGGGTCGCCGAGCAGCTCGGCATCAGCCGCAACACGCTGTACCGCAAGATCAAACGCCACGGCATCGCGATCATCCGGGCGCGCGAGTGAGTCAGCCGGCGGCCTTCACCGCCTGGATCAATTGACCGACCGCGGCCTGCGCGTCGCCGTAGAGCATGCGGGTCTGGTCGAGTCCGAACAGCGCATTGTCGATGCCGGAGAAACCCTGGCCCTGGCCGCGCTTGATCACGATGACGTTCTTCGCCTTGTCGGCGTTCAAAATCGGCATGCCGTAGATGGGACTGCCTTTGTTGGTGCGCGCGTCCGGATTGACGACGTCATTGGCGCCGATCACCACGGCCACGTCGGCGGTCTCGAACTCGGCGTTGATCTCGTCCAAGTCGGAGATCAGATCGTAGGGGACGCCCGCTTCGGCGAGCAGCACGTTCATGTGTCCCGGCATACGGCCGGCCACGGGATGGATGGCGAAGCGCACCTGCACGCCGTGATCGATGAGCAGCTGCGCGAGCTCCCACACCTTGTGCTGCGCCTGAGCGACCGCGAGGCCGTATCCGGGCACGACGATGACCTTCTGCGCGTACGCCATCATCACGCCGGCATCCGAGGCTTCGATCGGCTTCTGCGTTCCCGTGACGGTGCCGCCGCCGCCCGAGGTCTCGCCGAAGTTCGAGAACAGCACGTTGCCGAGCGAGCGGTTCATGGCCTTCGCCATGAGCTGCGTGAGCAGCGTGCCGGCCGCGCCGACGACCGTGCCCGCAATGATCATGGCGGCGTTGTCGAGCACGAAGCCCTCGAAGCCGACCGCGAGGCCGGTGAGCGCGTTGTACAGCGAGATCACCACCGGCATGTCGGCGCCGCCGATCGGCAGCGTCATGGCAATGCCGAGCAGCAGCGCGCACGCAAAGAACAGCGTAACGGCCGGCAGACCCGAATCGTAGCCCGCGACGATCATGACGCCGAATACGACGGCCGCCAGCAGGATGAGCAGATTCACGATCTTCTGGCCGCTGAAGCGCACCGACTTCGTGATCAGACCCTGGAGCTTGCCAAAGGCGATGAGGCTGCCGCTGAAGGACACCGAGCCGATGAAGCCGCCGATGGTGGCCATCGCGAGATGCACCATGTTCTGCTCGGCACCGCGATACAGCTCGACCGCGGCAATGGCCGCCGCTGCGCCGCCGCCCATGCCGTTGTAGAGCGCGATCATTTGCGGCATGTCGGTCATGGCGACGCGCTTGCCGCTGACCCACGCGACGATGCCGCCGATGGCGATGGCCGCGAGCACCAGAATGAGGTTCAACTGCGGCGCACCGGAGACGAAGGCGAGCGTCGCGACGGTGGCGAGCAGCATGCCGACGCCGGCCCAGCGCACGCCGCTCACCGCCGTGACGGGAGAGCTCATGCGCTTGAGCCCCAAGATGAACAGCGCCGCCGCCACCAGATAGGACAGCTGCGTCAACATCGCAGTCGAGAAGAACGGCATGCGCTAGCGTTCCTTTTGTTCCCGTTTTCTGCCGGCCGTGACGAACATCTTCAACATCCGCTCAGTCACCACGTAGCCGCCGACTGCATTGCCCGCGGCGAGCACCACGCCCACGAAGCCGATGACCCGCAGGAGCGTCGTGTCGGCGGCCGCGAGCGCGACCATGGCCCCCACGAGCACGATGCCGTGCACGAAGTTCGAGCCGGACATGAGCGGGGTGTGCAGGATCACGGGGACGCGCGAGATAACCTCGTACCCCGTGAAAGCCGCCAGCATGAAAATGTAAAGCGCGATGACCCCGTCGATCATTTGGCCACTCCTCCAGGTACTTGCGGCTCCATGGATTTGCGCGTCGCCTCGTTCGCGATCGAGCCGTCGCGCGTGAGCACCGCCCCCGCGAAGACCTCGTCTTGCCAGTCGACGGCGAGCTCGCCTTTGACGATGGCGGGCTTCAGCAGATTGAATAAGTTGCGCGCGTACATCTCGCTCGCATGGTAGGGAAGCGTCGCCGGCAGGTTGACCGGGCCGAGCACCTTCACGCCGTTATGCAGAACCGTCTCGCCTGCGCGGGTCAGCTCGCAATTGCCGCCCTGTTCTGCCGCGATGTCCACGATGACCGATCCCGGCCGCATGCGCTCGACCGCGGCGCGCGAAATGATGCGCGGCGCCGCGCGTCCGGGGATGGAGGCGGTGCTGATGACCGCATCGCTTGCGGCGATGCGCGCGTCGAGCACTTCTTGCTGCTTCTGGCGCTCCTCGGGTGTGAGCTCGCGCGCGTAACCGCCTGCGCCTTCGGCCGACACGCCGGTCTCGACGAACTTCGCGCCCAGCGACTTCACCTGGTCCTTGGTCGCGCTGCGTACGTCATAAGCCTCGACCACCGCGCCCAAGCGCTTCGCGGTGGCGATCGCCTGCAAGCCGGCGACGCCCGCGCCGATCACGAGCACCGCGGCCGGGCGAATCGTGCCCGCGGCGGTGGTCAACATGGGCAGAAACTTCTCCAAAGTGTTTGCCGCGATCAACGCCGCCTTATAGCCCGCGACGGAGGCTTGCGAGGACAGCGCGTCCATGGATTGGGCGCGCGAGATGCGCGGCACGAGCTCCATGGCGAGACTTGCGATGCGTCGGGCCACCAGGGCGCGCACCAGATCCGGCCGGGCATAGGCCTGCATGAAGCCCACCACCAAGGCGCCTTCCTTCAGGCGATTCACGACGTCGATGGCGGGCGGCTGCACGCACAGCAGAACGTCCGCGCTCGAAAGGATGGTCGCCGCGTCGCTGATCTCAGCGTCGGCGTAGGCCTGGTCGGCGAAGTGCGCAGCCGTTCCCGCACCGCGCTCGATGCGTATAGTCGCACCCAGGCCTTTGAGCTTGGTGGCGACCTCAGGAATCAGCGCGACGCGTGTCTCGTTGGCGGCGGTCTCCTTCAAGACCCCCACGACCACACCCATGTCCCAGTTCTCCCCTAAAACGTTGAATTATTCCACAAGACTCGACTATCTTTAGTATCTCATGAATCGGACTCTGCAAGACAAATTGCCGGAGCTCGAGGCGCGCGAAGAATTCACGCTCCTGGCCCGCAACTATCCGTTGACCCAGCAGATCCTGCGTACCGATGTGTCAGGCATGCCCCTCGAGTGGATCGATTACCGCGAGGCGGCCGGTCTTTATCACACCGATCAGGTGGCCTATGCATGCGGCACGCTCCTGTACCGGTTGTACGGCGGCACCTGCGCGCGCACCGGGCTGCGCACCATCGTCGACGTCAATTCCATCATCGCCACGTTCGGCCACACGGGAAATCCAGGGAACCTGCGCGGCGCGGCCTATACGCCGCCGCTCAACAATCAGACTTTGTTCCGGCGCGACGCTTACCTGTGCCTGTACTGCGGCGCGCGCTTCCCGTACAGCATGCTGTCGCGCGACCACGTGACACCTTTCAGCCGCGGCGGCAAGGACACGTGGCGCAACGTCGTATCGGCCTGCCGTCGCTGCAACAACGCCAAGGCCTCGCGCACCCCGGAGCAGGCGGGCATGCAGCTTCTGGCGGTGCCGTTCACGCCGACCTATGCGGAGTACATCTTCCTCAAGGGCCGGCGCGTACTCGCGGACCAGATGGAATATCTCATCGCACACTTTCCCCGCTCGAGCCCGCTGCACGAACGCATGCAACGCTGGCCGATGTGACCGGCGCCTTGAGCTATGCCGGCGGCGCGCCGGCGATGCCCGCAGCCCCGGCCGTTACAGATCCCGGCGGTAATCCTCCCGGCGCGGCGATGCCCGGCGTGGTTTATCACATCGACGCGAGCTTTTTCGTGTTCCGGGCTTATCATTCGATGCCGCCCGATATGGTGGATCGCGACGGTAACGCGACGCACGCCCTGTACGGTTTCGCGCGGTTCCTCTGTGATTTCATCGAGCGGGTCAACCCGTCGCGCATCGTCGTCGCGTTCGACGAGAGCCTGCGCGGCGAGACCTCCTTTCGCTGCGCGATCTATCCGGCCTACAAGGCGAACCGCGAGCAGCCGCCCGCGGATCTCAAACGGCAGTTCGCGCTGTGCCGCGAGTTCTGCCGGCACTTGGGACTCGCGGAGTTCGCGAGCACGCAATACGAGGCCGACGACATCATCGGCACGCTCGCCGTGCGCACGCGCGCCGCCGGGCTGAACAACGTGCTGGTGACGCGTGACAAGGACCTATCGCAGCTCATCCGCGCGGGCGATGTGTATTGGGACTACACCGGCAACGCCCGTTATCAGTATCACGAGATCGGCGCGCGCTTCGGCGCAGCGCCTGAGCTCATTGCGGATTTCCTGGCGCTCACCGGCGATGCGGTGGACAACATCCCCGGCGTGCCGGGCATCGGCAAGAAAACGGCCGCAGAGCTGTTCGCCGTGTTCGGCTCGCTGGATGAGCTCTATGCCAATCTCGAGCAGGTGGCGGCCCTGAAACTGCGGGGTGCCGGCGCTATCGCGGCGAAGCTCCTCGCGCACAAGGACGCGGCGTATCTGGCGCGGCGGTTGACCGGCATCATGTGCGACATTCCGTTGCAGGCGCACGTCGATGATCTGCGCCGCCGGCCGCCGGATGGTGCGCGCCTGCAGTGCTTCTTCGACGACCACGGATTCGGCAGCATCCTGCGGCAGCAAGCGCGGCGTATAATCGCCGCGGCAGCGGAGCGGCGCTAACTCCTTCGAGGCACGAGATGGCGGTGTTGATCATCGGACTTGTAGTTTTCCTGGGCGTACATTGCGTCGCCTTTGCGGCGCCGTCTTTGCGCAGCAGCGCCATCGCACGGTTGGGGGAGGGACCCTGGAAGGGGCTCTACTCGCTGGCCGCGGCCGCGGGTTTCGTGCTGATCGTCTACGGTTTTTATCTCGCGCGCGAATCGCCGGTGGTGCTGTACTCGCCCCCCGGCTGGATGCGCTATGTGACGTTCCTGCTCATGCTCCCGGTGTTCCCGCTGCTCATCGCCGCGTATCTTCCCGGCCGCATCAAGACGGCCATGAAACATCCGATGCTCGCCGCGGTGAAATTCTGGGCATTGGCGCACTTGCTCTCGAACGGCATGCTCGCGGACGTGCTGTTGTTCGGCGGCTTCCTCGCGTGGGCCGTCGTCGACCGCATCTCGCTCAAGCGCCGCGTGCAGGCAGTGCCCGCGGCACCGGCGGGGCGCTTCAACGACCTGATTGCCGTGGTGGCCGGGCTCGCGCTCTACATCTTGTTCATCGAGTGGGCGCACCTGCGTCTGTTCGGCGTATCGCCGCTCGCCCCGGGGTGAATGCTCCGACATTTGCGGACGTGGAGGCCGCGGCGCGGCGCCTGCAGGGCCACGCGCATCGCACGCCGGTGCTGACCTCGCACACCATCGACTCGAGCCTGGGCGCCTCGGTGTTCTTCAAGTGCGAGAACTTCCAGCGCATGGGCGCGTTCAAGTTCCGCGGCGCGTTCAACGCACTGTCCAGACTCGATGGAGCGACACGCGCTCGCGGAGTCATCGCATTCTCCTCGGGTAACCACGCGCAGGCCGTGGCGCTCGCGGCGCGACTGCTGGGCATTCGCGCCACCATCGTGATGCCGCGCGATGCGCCCGCCGCCAAGCTCGAGGCCACGGTGGGCTACGGCGGATATGTGGTTGGCTACGACCGCTACACCGAGAGCAGGGAAGCCATTGCGCAGCGCCTGGCGGAGGAGAGCGGCGGCACCGTGATTCCGCCCTACGATCATCCTGACGTGATCGCCGGGCAGGGCACCGCGGCGGCCGAGCTGATCGCCGAGTGCGGGCATTTGGATGCCCTGTTCGTGCCGCTGGGAGGCGGGGGGCTGCTCGCCGGCTCGGTGCTCGCCGCACAAGCAGTGCTCCCCGCATGCAAGGTGTACGGCGCCGAGCCGGAGGCAGGCAACGACGGTCAACGGTCCATGAGACAAGGCTCTATCGTGCGCATCGAGGTGCCGCAAACCATCGCGGACGGCGCGCAGACTCAGAGCTTGGGAAAGCTCACGTTCGAGATCATCCGCCGCGGCGCCGCGGACATTCTCACGGCCACGGACGAGGAGCTCATCGAGTGCATGCGGTTCTTCGCCGAGCGCATGAAAATCATGGTGGAGCCGACGGGATGCTTGGGGTTAGCCGCTGCACGCGCGCGGCGCGCGGCGCTCGCGGGCCTGCGTGTCGGCATCATCCTGAGCGGCGGCAACGTCGATGCCGCGCGGTTCGCGGCGCTGGTGGGCGCCGCCCCCGCGGCCGATCTCGTTGGGGCGGTGGTGATGGGGGGGCAGCGTGGCTAAAATAAATTTGCTACCGTCGAGGGCGGGGTCGAAGTAGAACCTGCGCTACTCGCCCAACCACGGTCTCGGAACAACCGCCGCGCTTGACCCCAGTCCAGGATCCTCTTCGTATCCCCTGCGGCACTGGAGCGATTTCTCTTGCGGTTATATAGGGCGCCTCCCCCGGCCGGGCGTCAAGCTCCGATTCCGGCGTAAACGCGCAGTTATTGCGCCTGCCCCGATCTACAGTATTGCGCGCCGCAAGAGCGCCGTCAGGCGAGTCGACGCCGCCTGAAGTCCGCGATGATCTCGCGCGCCGCGTTGTGTCCGGGCACCCCGGTGACGCCCCCGCCCGGATGAGTTCCGGAGCCGCACATGTACAGTCCCTTGAGCGGTCCGCGGTAATCCCCGTGCCCCAGCATCGGCCGCGCCGCGAACAGCTGATCGAGGCTGAGTGCGCCGTGGAAGATGTCGCCCCCCACCAGACCGAAGGTGCGCTCGAGGTCCAGCGGACTCATGATCTGCCGACCGAGCACCGACGCCCGGAAGTTCGGGGCGTGCTGATTGACGAGATCGATCATGAGGTCCGCGACTTGCTCGCGGTGCGCGTCCCACGAAGCGCCGCCCGGCAGTACGGGAGCCACGTGCTGGCAGAACAGGCTGGCCACGTGTTGTCCCGGCGGCGCGAGACTGTCATCGAGCGTCGAAGGAATCAGCATTTCGACGATCGGGCGCTGCGACCATCCGCCCGCCTTGGCATCGAGATAGGCCCGATCCATGTACTCGAGGGTCGGAGCCATGATGATACCGGCGGTGTGATGCTCGGCCGCATTACGACCCGGCAGCACGGTGAAATCCGGCAGCTCGGCCAGCGCGACGTTCATGCGAAATGTGCCTGAGCCGCAGCGCCACCTTCGAATACGCTCGAGGAACTCCCGCGGCAGCGCGGCGGGATCGAGCAGTTTCTCGTAAAGCAGTTTCGGATTGAGATTCGATACGACGCTGCGAGCGCGCAGGCTCTCGCCGCGCTCGGTCACCACGCCCACGGCGCGTCCGGCCTCGACTGTGATCTCGCGCACGGGGGTCTGCGTGCGCACCTCGACGCCGCGCGACTGCGCGGCCCGCGCCATCGCTTGGGTGATGGCGCCCATTCCGCCGACGGCGTGGCCCCAGACGCCTTTCTTGCCGTTCACCTCGCCGAACACGTGATGCAGCAGCACATAGGCCGAGCCCGGCGTGTAGGGGCTCGCGTAGTTGCCGACGATGCCGTCGAACCCATAGGCGGCCTTGATCGGCGCGCTCTCGAACCAGCCGTCGAGATAATCGCCCGCCGACTTCACGAACAGGTCGAGCAACTCGCGGCGCAGGGTCATGTCGAGCGCAGCCATGCGCCGTCCGAGCCGAGCACCCCGCAACAGCTGCGGCAACGCCTCGATCCAGCCCCCGTCGGTCACGTTCGGCGGAGTCTCGAGCACCACCTCGCGCATGACGTCGGCGATCCCATCGAGACGCTCGGCGTAGGCGGCGAGCCGCGCCGCATCGCGGGCCGAGAATTTCGCGACCTCACGCTCGGTGCGTCCCGCGCCGACTTTGAGAAAGCGGCCATCTTCGAGCGGCAAAAAGTTCGACAGCCCACGCTCGACCACGCGCAAGCCGTGGCGTGCCAGCTCGAGCTCGCGGATGATCTTCGGATTCAGGAGCGACACGGTGTAGGCGGCGACGGAGTTGCGAAACCCCGGATGGAACTCCTCGGTGACCGCCGCGCCGCCCACGACCGGGCGAGCCTCGAGGACCGTCACCTTGAGGCCGGCGGCCGCGAGATAGGCAGCGCAGACCAGGCCGTTGTGCCCGCCTCCGACGATCAGCGCATCGCGTTCCGCGCGCTCAGCCACGAGCTTTTCTTTTCGTCAGCAGTCTCGGGAACGCGCCGTTGCATAGTCCGCTCACCCAGTCCTCGCACAGGGCGATGGCTTCGCGCGGCTTGAAGGTGGCGGGGCTCAGGCTGAGCTCGACCCAGAGTCCATCGAGCAGCGCCGACAGGGCAATCGCCGCTTGGCGCAGCTTGAACGGCGGCGCGTCGCCGGACTCGGCGAGTTGCCCCAGCATGGATTCGAGCATGGCGCGGTATTTTCCGTAGGTCTTGTCGTGGACGGCGCGTATCTCGGGCGAATGCGCCACCATGCTCCAGAACACCAGCCAGACGTTGAACAGCTGCGGATCGATGATCTCCGGCGCGAACGAGGCGCGGAAAAATCCGCGCAACCGGTCGCGGGGCGAAGCCGCCTTGTTCTGCGCTTGCGCCCGGATCGACTCCTGCAGGGACAGCGCCAAGGTCTCGTAGGTAACCGCGATCAGGCCCGACTTGCTCGGAAAGTGATGGTTGATCAGACCGATCGAGACCCCCGCCGTCGCGCTGATGCGGCGGACCGAGACGCCTTCGTGTCCGTATTGCTTGAGACACCGCAGTGTCGCCTCGACGAGCGCCTCGCGGCGCACGGCAGGCGCGGCTCGACGAAATTTAGGCAGGCCCCGTTTCGTTGTCATTTTGTTTCGCTCCCGCCGATCTTCTTGCGCGTTATAGCATGCACCGCCGAGCGCATGCCGCTCGCTGCAGCCCGTGTCGGCGCGTACCTCAGGCGGTATGTGGTTCAGGCGGCGCGGAAGGCGCGGAAATCGAAGCCGAGCGCGCGCGCGACCGCCTCGTGCGTCAGCTGGCCCGCGTGCACGTTCAGACCATGCGCAAGACCCGCGTCGTTCGCGACCGCCTGACGCCAGCCCTGGTCCGCGATCGCCTTCACGTAGGGAAGCGTCGCATTGGTCAGTGCGAACGTGGAGGTGCGAGGCACCGCCCCGGGCATGTTGGTCACGCAGTAATGAATGACCCCGTCGAGCACGTAGGTGGGCTCGGCATGCGTGGTCGGACGGCTCGTCTCGAAGCAGCCGCCCTGGTCGATCGCGATGTCGACGAGCACCGCGCCCGCCTTCATGGTTTTGACCATGGCGCGCGTCACGAGCTTCGGTGCCGCCGCGCCGGCGATGAGTACGGCGCCGATGACGAGATCGGCGTCGCGCACCAGGCCTTCGATGGCATGCGCGGTCGAGTAGACGGTTTTGAGCTGGCTCGAGAACATCGTCGACAGCTCGCGCAGACGCTTCACCGAGCGGTCGACCACGGTGACGTCCGCGCGCAGACCCACCGCCATCTCGGCAGCGTGTGTGCCGGAGACGCCGCCGCCGAGAATCACGACTTTGGCGGGCTGCACGCCCGGTACACCGCCGAGGAGCACCCCGAAACCGCCGTTGGCCTTCTGCAGGCAATTGGCTCCTACCTGCACGGACATGCGGCCGGCCACTTCGCTCATCGGTGTGAGCAGCGGGAGCGATCCGTCCGATGCGGTAACCGTCTCGTATGCGATGGCGGTCGCACCGGAGGCGAGCAGCGCTTCGGCTTGCGCCTTGTCGGCCGCGAGGTGCAGATACGTGAACAGGGTTTGTCCGCTGCGCAGCATCTTGCACTCGGCGAGCTGCGGCTCCTTGACCTTGACGATCAGCTCGGAGGCGCCGAACACGTCCGCGGCCTGCGCGGCGATCTTGGCGCCGGCGGCTTGATAATCGGAGTCCCCGAAGCCGATGCCGGCGCCGGCACCGCTCTGCACCAGCACCTGGTGGCCTGCGTCCACCAATTCGTGCACACCCGCAGGCACCAGTCCCACACGGTATTCGTGCACCTTGATCTCCTTGGGCACTCCGATCTTCATGGCATCGCTCCGCGAGGTGGGTTTTCGAGACAGAAGAGAGTACACGGCCATTCCGCGAGAACCTTGCAAAAAGGGCGCTACCATGGCGCGTTTATGGCAGAATATTTCTCATCTTGAATACTTGGCGCAATAAA
>Ga0302324_100016485_pt1 | contig 14719 bp, 19 predicted proteins | sample Palsa_T0_1_FD_201949 | JGI IMG/M metagenome (GOLD analysis project Ga0302324, IMG submission 201949) | Peat permafrost microbial communities from Stordalen Mire near Abisko, Sweden - Palsa_T0_1 | ecosystem: Environmental > Terrestrial > Soil > Palsa > Peat permafrost | place: Sweden: Abisko...
GCTACGCAGTCGATCCCAGTTCACGGGGTCAAGGTCGTTCACATGACCCACTCCGACCTCGTCGAGGAAAGGCTGCTCGACGCGGTGGGCGAGGATGGCCCAGTAAGCCACCAGGTTGGCGTCGATCCCTGAATGAGGTTGGACGTAGGCGTGCGCCGCGCCGAAGAGAGCTTTGGCGTGGTCTGAAGCCAACGTCTCGATCCGGTCAACCATCTCGCATCCGGCATAGAAACGATGGCCGGGGATGCCCTCGGCGTACTTGTCGGACAGCCAGTTACCCATGGCGAGCAGCACGGCCGGTGAGGCGTAGTTCTCCGAAGCGATGAGCTTTAGCTGGCGACGTTGGGACTCGAGCTCACCGACGATGGCCTCGGCCACATCTGGTTCGGCGGCAGAGATCACCTCCAACGCCGATCGATAGGCCATAGCAACAGTTGGATCGGACATCACGCGCTCCTTCGGACGACAGTAAGTATTCGCCCAGGCGCACGGCTCTCTCCGGCGCGTTGCCGGCGGGTCGATCCCCGGTGGTGCTCCACCCTGACGCCAGTAGCGACCCGCTTCAACGATAGCCCTAACGAGCTGCGGAGAGGAGAGGCACACCTGGTCGAATGAGGACGACATGCGCGTGCCCCGACCGCCGGGCTAGCAACAATTTGGACTGATCAGCCGACAGTCGACTTACAATCCCATCGGTGGCAGAGTCCCAAGTTCAAGCCCGGCGTGTCGTGCTCGGTCTGGCCGGGTCGCTCGTGCTCTCCGCGCTCTATGACGCCGTTCCCAACCACTGGTTCCAAGAGGAATTCGAGCATCTACGACTTCCGCGATGGTTTCGTCCCATCATGATTCTCTCCAAGAGCGCGGCTGTTGCAGGCCTTCTGTTCGGCTTCACATCGACCAGACTGGGTCGTCTGAGCACCCGTGCCCTCGTCGTCTATTTCGTTCTTGCAATGGGAGCACACGTCCGCGTCAAGGACGGACCGGTTCGGTTCGCTCCCGCTCTTGCCATGCTGGCGTGGTCGGTGATGGCAGTTCGGGCCTACCCCACGGACATGCCGCTATCGACCTGAAGCACAATGGCGAGGCTGCCCCAGTACTCCGGTCTGGGGCGCTGCCAGGCGGCACATGGGGGGCACCATTAGCTCTTCTCCGCCGGGAGGCGGCGCACTACGGGCAGGTGATTGTGTGTGTCAGAAGGTCTGCCACAATCACTCGGGTGCCTCCGATGAAGCTCGCTCTGTTCGATCTCGACAACACGCTCTTTGACAGAGCCGGCGCCTACAGAGCGTGGGCCGAGTGGTGGGTCGAGTCGGTGGGACTCGGACAAGCCGAAGTCGAGTGGTTCTGTGAAATGGACGAGGACGGATACGCAGATCGGCGAGCCGTGTGGATCAACGCGAAGGCGAAGTTCGGACTGCCAGAGCCGGTTGACGATCTGCTTGACTCACAACGTTCCGCCTATCTCGACACTTGCAGGCCCGATGACACGGTGCTTGAGGCGCTCGTGTCGCTACGACTGAGTGGTTGGCGTATCGGAATCGTGACCAATGGTGAAATGCCACATCAGGCTGAAAAGGCCGATCGCCTGGGTCTGCTTTCGGTCGTGGACGCCTTCTGTGGATCGGGGGAACTCGGTGTCGAGAAGCCTGACCGGCGCATCTTTGACGAGGCCATCAAGCGCAGTACGGGGGGCGAAGCTTTTGATCGGGAAGCTTGCTGGATGGTTGGAGATGCGCCCATTCCCGACATCTCGGGCGGTCGAGCGGTCGGTCTGCGCACGATCTGGCTCCACCGGGGACGCAAATGGAACCCACGCGATGGGGATCCCCCGGACGTAATAGTGGGCTCTGTGGCAGATGCCGTCCAAGAGATCCTGTCGTATCCGAGATAGGAGACTCCGGAGTCAGGCGTGTCCCCGACCGGCGGGAATGCGGCACCATGGACACTCAACCGACGACAGCGCGCCCCAGTACTGCCCGCATGATCACTGGGAGATTGCCGACGGCTCGTTCCTGTATGGCGGCGAAGAGAGCCTCCTGTTCGGGATGGCCGAGAGCTGCAACCGATGGGCCATAGGTAGACCCAGTAATGCCGAGGGCGGCCCATCGGGGCTCGGGCCAACGGAGCGGGACCTCGACCGTTCGGACGGTCGTCTGTTCGGAACCCACCGCTGTGAGGAGGCCTTCGATCTCACTCTCCGACATGGTGACCACCGACGTGTCGTAGGCGTTCGGGTATGGCTCGGCAACGCCATGGTCCTGGAGGATCCGAGCGTAGGTCGCAAATGGCTCTGGGGGGCTCTGGTCGGACCAGACGGCGACCCCGAGAGCGCCTCCGGAGCGCAACACCCGGAGCCATTCCGCGACTACGGCGTGTCGATCCGCCATGAACTGCAGACCCTGTTGGCAGTACACGGCATCGACAACTCCGTCCGTTACAGCAAGATGATCGGCCGGACTTTCGAGCGGTTCAACTGCTGCGCGGTCCTCTGTTGCTTCCAGCCGGACCTCGGCGAGCATGAGCGGGCTGACGTCGGACGCGATGACCCGCCCGCCCGGTCCGACGATGCGTGCAGCCGCATGTGCCACCGCACCGGTCCCCGCAGCGACGTCGAGCACCACGTCCCCCAAGGAAGGAGGCACGAAGGCCAAGAGTTCCCGAGCCCACGGATCAAACACCACCGGCTGCAGGTAGTCCCGATAGCCATCCGGAACGGAGGTGAAGTTGAAGAGAGCCGGCTCTGAATCGCTCATTGGTCAAACCTACTGCTCACCCTGCCCCCTCACGCCGGTGTGGGGCGACTGTCGATCTCCCCTTCAGCTCAGCACGCGGCCGAGGAAGGCCGCTACGTGGTCCGGCGCTGGGCGCTCGTCACCGCAGGGCTGCTCCTCACCGAATGGACGACCATCACCGCGGAGTCCAGGCCGGCTCATCATCTGTTTCGAGAACGCGAGTACGTATTCTGCCAGTTCCGGGTCGAGGTCGGTCGGCTGTCCGGTCGCGATGGCGAGGTCCCAGGCGTGGGCGAGAAGGTCACTCGTCCGCAACTCCAGAAATGCGGTACCGGGAATCTCCCCGATAGGCAACGGGTAGGTACGGGTCAGGGCCTGGGGCGCAGCGAAGGTCTCCTGCGCCGCCTTGGCAGAGACGCCCAGAGCGGCGCCCAGGTCTTCGGGGAGTGGCGTCACTTGGCCACCAGATCGCTCCACAACTCGCTGGTTGCCCGCTATGACATGGTCGATGAGGGCCGTCACGTCCCATTCAGCACATGGCGTGGGTGACGACAGCTGATCGGATGTCACGTTGACGAGCACATGGGCGAAGGCGTCCTGCGCCCGCTCGTGGGCCACCAGGGGATCCATGCCCAGGGACCATACACAGCGACCGATACCGTCGGACTTGAGCACCCTTGCTCCGCCTTCGCCAGGTGATTCCTTTTCCACTGGACCCTGTGCCTGAGAGATACCGGCAGTGCGAGGCTGCCCAGCGCGTGATCAGCCGGCCCGCCACAATGGGCTGTGCTCTTTTGCGGCCGACTGAAGCGTTCGCGGACCTTCGTATCGGTCGTGCTGGGGGGCGCCGTGGTGGCCACTGTCGCAACATTTGCCTTGACGGCCGGGCACACTCCTTCCAGAGCTTCCAATGGCTCAGGTCGTGTGGCCGTCTCTGCGCCCTCGCCCACCACGACGACTGCGCCCACGTCTGGGCAGGTCGCGCTCGTCGGCTGCCCCGTGCCTTCGCACCCACCACTGCCGCCCTCACCGCCGCCGTGGCACCCAGCCGTCCTCGTGACGTCTCTTCCACCAGTTGCGGCCCCGGCGCCTTGGACGTCGCATCTGGCTGATCTCACCGGTAAGGGCATGTGGATCTGGGAGTGGAACAGCTCTGACGGTGGAGACGCTGACGAGATCGTGCAGCAGGCCGTGTCGGCGGGTTTGCACCAGCTATGGATCCGGGTGGGTGACTCAATGAACGGGTTCTACGGAGCAGGGGAGCTTGACGATCTCGTGCCCGTCGCCCATGCCCACGGCATTGCCGTCATCGCATGGGGGTTCCCGTACCTATGGAATCCCGTCAACGACGCCCAATGGACGGCGCAGATCCTTAACTGGCGAGCCCCCGACGGCCAGCAGGTTGACGGCTACAGCGCCGACATTGAGGAGGAGACTGAGGGTGTCATGCTGAGCGCGCAGCGGGCTGCCGTGTATCTCGAGCTCGTTCGCCAAGCCGCGGGCAGCCGCCTCGTTGTGGCTACGGTCTACCCGCCGACTGACGCCGACTGGGATGGTGGGTATCCCTATGGGGCCATGGCTCCCTACATCGATGCCTTCGCCCCGATGGTGTACTGGGAGTGCACCGAACCGAGCACCGACGCTGCGCTCGACGTCGCTCGTCTCTCGACACTTCGACCCGTGGACGTCATCGGAGAGGCCTTCAATTTCGCTGACGTCGGTGGCCGAACCGTCTCGCCCAGCGGAGCAGAGATCACCGCGTTCTTAAGCGCAAGCCAGCGGGCAGGTGCACTCGGAGCGTCGTTCTGGGTGTGGCAGGAAGCCACGTCGGATGAGTGGGCCGCCCTGTCCACCTTCCCATGGAGTGCCGTGGCATTCCCTCCGATGCCGTCACGGGTCAAAGGCAACTCAGATGTCAGGGCAAACCGAAGAGCCTTCCCGGTGAAGGTCACGTCAGTCTCTGCGGCCCTGGAGCCTTACAATTTGGAATTTACCAACCAAGGCGTTCCCGCTGAAGTGGTGACCTTCACCGTCAGCTCTGTCCCCGCCGGGAACCTCTCTTGCAAGATCGACGTGCTCCGTTCCGGTCACATCGTGGGGTCGACCTCAATGAACAGCTTTTCTGGAGGTTCGCGCGTGCTTGCGGAATCGGTGCAGGTAGCGAAGATCAGCGGAGACACCTTCGCAGGGAGACCATCGAACGCGCGGGTTATCTGTCATCCATAGAGGCAGATGGCGATATTCCCGGCCCGACATGGCAAGCTCGAAGGGCTGTCGGAGTATGACGTCCGCCGTCCACTGACTTCCACCGGCACCAACCTCCTCGGGTTGGTCAAACACTTATCGCACGCCGAGGCCCGCTACGACCAGGGCACGGCCTTCTGGGCGAGTCACCGGTCCAAGATCGAGACCGCGGCCCTGGCTGCACGGCCGGCGTAGGCCAACGGGGACGCTGCGAAGCCTCAGTCCGGTACGTACCGAGACGCCTGGACTAAGGCGATGCTTGGAGCAGCCCACGCCATGTTGCACCTTGCCAAGGAGAACGATGTCCATGTGGCGCTACTTTCGGATCGAATCAATTACCGAGCCCCTGTTCCGACACACATGTGGGATAGGCCCTTCCGCGATCCGTGAGCGTAGGATTTACCATGGAATTCGACCGATTTACCGTTGTTCTTCTGGTTCTGCGTGAAGACGCTCCACAATTGAGTGAAGTTGACGCAGCGGAACTACAAAATGCGCATATGGCACATCTGGCGGACCTGCATCAAGCCGGCCATCTCTTGGCAGCTGGCCCGCTCATGGATGATCACTTCAAGGGACTTTCGATTCTGAACGTTGACCCCGAAACAGCTCGGCAGCTCAATGAAGACGATCCGGCCGTTCGAGCCGGCAGATTCGATGTCCTGGTAATGCCGTGGATGGTGCCAGGGGGAGCGATGACGTTCTCAGCGACGCACTTTCCTCGGTCCATGTCTGAGGCGGAATAGCGCGCCAGTCTGTTAGAAGAGCTTGCGCATGTTCACTGCCGTGGTGGTGTAGCCCATTGATTCGTACAGGTGTCGGGCCACTTCGTTGTGACCGAACACGTTGAGGCCAAGCTCGGTGGCACCGTGGGACCGCGATTCGGCTTCAGCTAATTGCATGGTGGCTCGGCCCAGACCTTTTCCGCGGTGTGTTTCATCGATCGCAATGTCCCACACCCAGAAGTGTCGGGTCTGCTCAGGTGTTCGGGGGCCGATCCACAAGGTGCCGACGTTGTTGTCATCGTCGTCGAGAACGCAGAACACCAGTTGGCCGTCCGCCGGAACGCCTTGTGGGAACAGGCCGGCCATCTGTTCGGTCCCGATCCGGTGTGCGTCAGCCGGGTCTTCACCAGATTTGATCCGCTCTCCTATGTAGTCGGTCAGGCTCTCCTTCGCGTAGTCGGAAAGCTCCTGGCTGGTCATGGGTCGAAGGCGTGGCGACACACCATCAAGCTAGCGGCGCGGGATCCGACCTGAAAGTGGGGTGGAGGCGCGTCGGTAGTCTGTGCCGGTGGAGGACTGTCCAGAGTGCCAGAAGTTGATGGACGAGTGGAAGACCGCCACGGTAAGCCTGCGGGGGATGCGGCGTTCGGCCATGGTGTGGGACTACGGCGGGCAGAAACAACTGGTCGATCAGAAGCTGTCGGCGTACAAAGAGCACCGCGCCATCGCCCATGCAGCGGAAGATGGGAGCCCAGTGGCGTTGCCGGCACAGATGACCCGGCAGCCGTTCAGGCTTCCTGTCGTATCCCGGAGGGCTTGGCGGAACCTGGTGGTGGGCTTGGCCGTGGTGACAGTTGTACTGCTCGCCCTTTTTCTGCCGACTGTTTGAGACCGCTTGTCGTTAGGACGGAACGGGCAGTCTCGCCCCTATGGCGTGAAGTCCCCTCAGCAATATCTCTTCGCCTGAGGGCTCCAGTACGGAGAACGCCGGGATCATCAGGCGGTCCGTGAGTTCATTGGCTGCCCGCAGGCGATCACGGTCGTCATCGGTTACCTGGGGAACATCCTTCTCCTCATACCCGAAGTTGAAAAACACGTCGGGTCGGCTCAGGTAATGCGCAACAGTTGGATGGAGACCGTTGGATGTGATGGCCAGCAGATGGCTACCGCCACGAAATTCGCGGAGCAGCGTGATGAGTTGCGTGGCCAGTGCAGGAAAGTCGGTGGCCAGCGGCTGTTGGGCCAGTCCGGCGAAGAGGGGGAGGGCGGTTGTTGGGGCCGCTTTGGCCACGGCCCGGGCCTCCCGGCAAAATGCTTCGAGCCCTTCGACATCAGCCAGGTGGTGCCGGCCGAATTCTTGACAACATTCGGTGTAGGCCCGTGCCGCGTCACGCGGATCGACGAGGGCTCGGGCCGAGTTCCAGATCGGACCAACGGCGGACTCTTTGAAGTAACCGAACGTGCAGTTGATCACCGTCGCTTCGACATCGCCCAGGACCCCGCCACGACCGAGGAAGTACAACTGAACCGGGTCCAGGCCGAGTGAGGCCCCCACGGTGAGCGCCTGCTCGGAAAAGTAGAAAAGCCCGCCCAACTCGCTGATCAACGGGCATGCCTGCGCAACGATCTCCTCGGTGCTCACCACCCGTCACGTTATCGCCGGGCGGCAGATCGCCCAACCTCCTGCACCATCCACCCGTTGCCATCGGGATCGCTGAATGAGATGAACGAGTTGTAGTCGCCACGTGCCGGGTCGGGACCCATCGTTTGTCCGCCCTCTTCGAAGTGGAAGATGTCGCTGACGTCGACGCCCCTACCCACGAGCTCGGCCCGGGCGGCATCAATGTCGTTCACAATCAGATGGAGGCCCTGGACGTCACCGGCACTGGCTGCGTTCTTCATCAGCGCGATGGCGCAGGCGGAGCCCGGTGGTACGAGCTGAATGACGCGGAAGTCCTCACCGGCGCTGTGGTCAACCAGCAGGGTGAAGCCGACCTTCTCCATGTAGAAGGCCTTGGCCAGGTCCATGTCGGAACATGGCAGCACCACCAGTTCGAGTTTCCAATCCATTGCGTGATCTCCCCGTTCAGTTCAGGGCGACGTTATCCGGCCACGACGAGGCGGAGACCGGCGTCGAGCGTGTCCCTACCCATCAAATCAGCGTGACGCTCATGCCACAGGCCGCTCTCCAAGTCTTCCTTCAAGCGGGCCATGCCGGGTTTGACCAACGCATCGTCTAAGCGGGCGAAGGCGGAGATACTGGCGCGCACTGTCGGCGACAAGTACTGCTCGGGTCGCCTCCAGTAGGCCGAAGCGAAACCGTCGGTGCAGTCGGCGGGGACCGCGACCACCTCGACATGCTGGGCTCCCAGCGTCTCGACAACGGCGTCCAGCGGCGCGGCATCGGCTAGTCCGAGGGCAGCGGGGACGTACTCGTTGAAGACCCAGAGCGCATCGTGTCGGGCCGGATCGAATGTGAAGATGACCTGACGCGACGCCACCCGCCCGAGTTCGCCCAGGCCGGCCTGCAGGTCGCTCCAGTGGTGCACGGTCATGAGGGCCAGAGCGACCTCGAAGGTGTCATCGTCAAAGGGGAGGTGTTCGGCGCCGGCTCTCACCACCGGAGGTGACCCGACCGCTCGTTGCCCGATCATGACGGCGGACGGTTCCACCGCTACCAGCGCGGCGAAGCCATCTTCGTACGACCCCGTGCCGGCGCCCACATTGACGATGCGTGCGGCGTCCCCGACGGCGGCCCGGATCTGTGCGGCGATCCGCCGGTCGGGTCGGCGGTAGTCCGTGTAGCCCCGGCCGATGGTGTCGTAGCGGGGTGCGGCGACCATTAGAGGGTGCGGTCCCCAACGGCCGACTCCAGGTGTGAGGCCTCCGTGTGGCTCAGCGTTTCGTAGGGCGCGTCCGGGCGTGGTTGCCAAAGGACAGGGTCGGCGCAATTCCAACGTTCGACCCGCAGGGCCCGCTTCAGAACTTTGTTGGTCGCCGTGATGGGCAGCGCATCCGTCATGCGCACGAACTTGGGCGACCATTTGGTGCCGAGGTCGCCCTGGGCGCGCAGGAAGTCGGCGAATCCGTTGCCTTCGAGGGTCGACACCCCGGGCCGGAGCTGGACCGCCGCCATGACCTGGTCGCCCACCACCGGATCGGGCACGGCGTAGACGGCGGCCAGCACCACGTCGGGGTGCCGTTGCAGGATGCGCTCAATCGGGGCCGAGGCAAAGTTCTCCCCGTCCACCCGCAACCAGTCATGGTCTCGACCGGCGAAGTAGAAGAATCCGGCCTCGTCCCGGTAAGCGAGGTCCCCGGTCCAATACCAGCCCTCCCGGAGCCGGGAACGTTCGGCGTCGTCATTGCGCCAGTAGCCCTCAAACCCAGCGCCACCCGCTTTGGAAACCAGCTCGCCGATGGCTTCTTCGGCATTGAGCAGGCGCCCGCGCCCGTCGAACTGCGCCACGGCGCATTCCGTTCCGGTCTCGGCGTGCAGGACGACGGTTCCCTCCGGGGCTCGGCCCAGGGCACCCGGTGGTGTGTCCGGCGTGCGGGCCACGGTGGCGCCCCCTTCGGTGGACCCGTAGGCGTCGGTGACCGAGACGGCGAAACGGGCGGCGAAGCGGGCCACGTCATCGGCCGAGCCTTCATTGCCGAAGGCCCGCACGAGGGGGTTGTCGGCGTCGTCGGGTTGTTCGGGAGTAGCCAGAATGTAGGCCAGAGGTTTGCCGACGTAATTGAAGTACGTGGCTCCGCAAGCCCGTACATCGGGGAGAAAGCCGGAGGCGGAGAACCGCCCCGTTGAAGGCAGAGCGAAGGCTGAGCCGGCCATCAACGCCGGTCCCCACCCGGCCATGAGGGCATTGGAATGGAAGAGCGGCATTGACAAGTAGCAGACGTCATCCGGTTTCAGCGCGTACATCTGGGCGACGATGGCCCCGATGCGGGCCAGCCGGCCCTGGCTGCAGAGGCAAGCCTTGGGCGCGCCGGACGTCCCCGAGGTGAAGAGGAGGTAGCCGAGGCTCTCCGGGGTGAGACTGTGATCCACCACTTCGACGGCGGAGGCGGAGCTGAATGGTTGGAGCGCTCGGTCGGCTGCCGGCGTGGTGACGAGGAGGACCCGCTCGTTCTGGTTGGAAACGGTCCCGAGGGCGGCGCCCATCTGCCGGCCGTCGACCAGGGGGAGGTAGGTGGTGTCGGTGATCAACAGCTGACACTCGGTGTGGGTCAGGTCACGGGCCAGTTCGTCACCGCGGTGGGTTGGATTGGCCCCGACCACCACGGCACCGACCAGAGCCGCCGCCTCGATCCAATAGATGAACTCCGGGAGGTTGTCGAGCATGACGGCGACGTGGAACGGCCCGGGGGAGCGGTTGTCCCGCAGCCAGGCCGCCCGCTGTGCCGCCTGGCCCACCACCTCGGCGTGGCTGAGCCGAAGATCTCCCACCACCAGTCCCATTGAGGGGTCGTCGGCCCGCAATAGCACGGCGTGGGCAATTGTCTCTGCATGAACCATCACATCTCCAAACACCGTTGACCAGGGAGGGAACCCCCATTATTGGAACACGTTGCATTTTAGTCGATGCCGTGTTACTTTCGCCTGAACGCACGCGGGACTGGTCCGCGGCGCCATACGGGAGGACGTGCTCACCCCATGGAATTCGGGATTTTCAATGCCGCCTGCCTGCTGCCCAAGTACCGGGCGCTGCACGGCGACGCAGCCGAGCACAAGCGCATTATGGATGAGGTGGCGTTCATCGTTGCAGCCGACAAGGCCGGCTTCAAGTACACCTGGGCATCCGAGCACCACTTCCTGACCGACTATTCCCACCTGTCGGCTTCCGAGTCGTTCTTGGCCTTCGTGGCCGCCAAGACCTCCAACATCCACATCGGTTCGGGCATCTTCAACATCACGCCACCGGTGAATCACCCGGCCCGCATTGCTGAGCGGGTGGCCATGTTGGACCACCTCTCTGAAGGCCGTTTCGAGTTCGGCACCGGGCGTGGATCGTCGACGACCGAGCAGCGCGGTTTCGGCATTGAAGACCCCGACATCACCCGGGAGATGGTGGCCGAGGTGCTCCCGCAACTGGTCCGCATGTGGAAAGAAGAGGACTACAGCTTCGACGGCAAGTTCTTCTCCATGCCCAAGCGCAACGTGCTGCCCAAGCCGTACTCTCTGCCGCACCCCGCCATCTGGATGGCGGCCGGCAGCCCTTCCACCTTCGACCTGGCGGCCGAACTCGGTGTGGGTATCCTCTGCTTCGGCTTCTCCACGCCCGATCAGCTCACCCCGCTGATTTCCCGTTACAAGGAGAAGATCGTGGACTGCAAGGACCCGGTGGGCGCGTACGTCAACAACAACGTCATGATCACCACGCAGATGATCTGCATGGAAGACGGTGCCAAGGCCCGCCAGGCGTTCCTCGAATCCGAGTCGAACTACCACCTGAGCCTGGTCTTCCGCTATCTCGACACCTTCCCCAAGCCCAAGGGTCTGCCGGAATGGCCCGAGATTGTGCCCGGTATGGACCCGGCCACTTTGGAACTGGCCATCGGTGCCGGCCAGATCGCCATCGGCTCCCCCGATGAGGTGACGAAGGCCATTGAGGTCTACTCCAAGACCGGAGCGGACCAGCTGTCCTTCGGCATGCTGTCGACCTCCATGGAAATCGACGTCTGCGAGGAAGCGGTCGAGACGTTCGGCAAGTACGTCCTGCCGAACTTCGACAAGGACCCGATCCACAGCACGACGAAGCAGCGCCTGGCGCAGGGCGGCGCAACGTTCTAAGGGTGGTGCCGGTCAAAGGCGGGTCGTGCGCCAGCACAGGCAGCGCATGGGCACGTCGATCATGACCTTGGTGGCCAACTCCTCGTTGGTGTCCAAGAAGTGCCGTACTGACCCGAGATAGTCCTGGCGTGCGGCCTCGTCCATGGTGATGACCCGGCTGTAGGTGGCGGCCAGACCCACCAGTTCCTCCTTGGTCATGGGCACGGTCCACCGGGTCGACCACCGCTCGGGCTCGGCGAAAGGGCTGTCGGGCGGCAGGGTCACCACATGCCGCTCACGGCGCTGGGTGTCGACGGCCTGCGTCTCCTCTTCGCCGAGGGCCTTGCCGCCTTCCCAGAGTGATCGCATCCACTCGACGTTGCGGTCCGGACCGTTCCACAGCAACGAGAAGCACCCACCTGAACGGAGGACCCGGGCCACTTCGGGTGCGGCGCGCTCCTCGTCCACCCAGTGCCAGGCCGAGGATGCGATCACGGCATCGCACGAGGCGTCAGGGACCGGAATCTCCTCAGCCGTCCCGGCCAGAATTTCCGCTTCGGGCGTCGTGTCGGCCAGTACGACCCGCATGCGGGCGTCCGGCTCCAGTGCCAGGACATGCGCCGCCCGCATGATCAGCATCCGGGTCAACAGGCCGGTGCCGGCACCGATCTCCAGCACATCAGATGCACCTGGGGGAAGGAGTGCATCGACGGCATCATCAGGCGGAGCCGGGCGGAAGCGGTTGTAGTCGGCGGCAATCTGCCCGAAAGACCGGCTCCTCTCATGGGATCGGTCGGGCGGCGCCATGAGGGCAACCCTATCGACAGCCCGAGGGCCGGTCAGGGGCTCTCGACCGACTCCTTCTTGTGGGCTGCGTGCGCATCGAGAATTCCCTGCGCCGTGGCGCCACCGGTGGGGTGGTGCTTGCGGCAGGTGATGTACGGCGTGCCCTCCACATGGTGCAGGCCGAGGCGCCAGCACCCCTGGGCGTGGCAGTTGAGCTTGCGATAGGCGACGACGAAGATGGCGAAGTACGTCAAGCAGGCTCCGAAGCTGGACCAGAAGGAGTACCACTTTCCGGTCGCCGGCCACCAGAGGAAGTCCCAGGTCAAGGCCAGGGTGTGTGGAGTCATGGTTCGCCCCTTCGCTGTGCGCTACCCGCCACCGGTCGGCGGGTTCGGTGCCAGGGTAGCGGTGCCCTCAGCGGGCCAGGGGTGCAAGGAGCAAGGCCCCTGAGGCACATCGCTGGTAGTTCTCGTCCGCAATGGCGTGCAGCGGACGGTCTCCGGCATTGACGCTGTGTCGTTCCTCGACACCCTGCTCCTCGAACTTCGCCCACAGGTCGCCGACGACCCGTTCGTCAGCCAGCGCGGCGGCGGCAGCGGCCAGGACGGTGCGGTTCTGCTGGTGCGCCGCGGCCTCCCATGGTGCTGGCGAAGCTTGGCGAACAACCAGTCCAGGTCGAAGCAGGCCGATGGCGACGCGCGATCGGCTACCAGAGGGGCCACCGTCGTCTTGCCGCACCCGGGTGAACCGGCCAGGAGGAGAAGTTGGCCGGGGGGCATGCCGGCATCATCGCGTGACCACGGCCAGGGCCTGCACAATGTCGTCGACGGTGTGGAGTGCAGCCACCAGGGCGATGGAATTCACCAGCACCTGGTCGGCGTATTCCGGGGGCACGCCGGCCACGGCATCGGACGCCACCACTACCCGGTAGCCCAGATTCACCGCTTCGACACAGAGGCCGAGGATGCCCAGGTTGCTCGAAACACCGGTCACCACCAGGACCCGCACGCCGAGACCCTGCAAGGTTTCGTGCAGCGGGGTCCCGGTGAACGGGGCGACGCCGTGGCGGCGGGCCGAGACGTAATCGGTGATCTGGGCACCCAGGCCCGGCACGAGCTCGGTGGCCGCCGTTCCTTGCAAAAGGTGCTCCGGCCGGCGCAGGACGGCCGTGTGCAGTGGCGTGTTGGCCGTCGTCCCGGCCCGATCGGCCCGGAACTCGGCCGTGCAGTGCACCACCGGGAGGTTGGCCTGGCGGAAGGCGGAGAGGAGGCGGGCCGCGGCCGGGATGATGCCACGGGCCTGGGCCGCCGCCGCCAGCTCGGGAAATGTGGCCAGGTCTCCCATCACGCCGCGCTGGAGCTCCATCGTCAGAGCCGCCACGGGTGGGGGACTCCCGGCCAGAAAATCGGTCAGTTCAAGGGGCACTGGTGGCCGACGACTCGCCGGCGGTGACGATCGACGTGGCCCAGGTGTAGTCCGGCTTGCCGCTGGGTGAGCGCTCAATCGTGCTGACCACATGCAGGCGGCGGGGCAACTTGTAGCCGGCGATGGAGGTTCGGCAGTGCTCCTGGATGCTGTCCAGCGATGGGGTGGCGTGGCCGATCCGGGGCTGGATGATGGCAGCCACCGTCTGGCCCCAGCGCTCGTCGGGCGCCCCGCACACAATGGCGTCCATGATGTCGGGATGGGAGCGCACGGCCGACTCCACCTCTTCGGGGAAGATCTTCTCGCCGCCCGAGTTGATGACAATGGAGCCGCGGCCGAGCAGGGTGATCGACCCATCGGCTTCGACGGTGGCGAAGTCGCCCGGCATCACGTAGCGGGTGCCCCGCACCGTCTGGAACACCTCGGCCGTCTTTTTGGGGTCGTTGTAGTAGCCCTGCGGTATGTCGCCGGAACGGGCGATCTTGCCGATGACCCCGGACCCGGGCTCGACCGGATTGAGGTCCTCATCGAAGACGACGGTCTCACCGAGCAGGTGCACGGTGGGCCCGCTCTTCATGGCGGTGTTGCCGGCGGACACCATGGTCATCCCGTTGTTCCCCCCCTCAGACGACCCGATGGCGTCGGTGATCATGATGTTGGGCAGTCGGGCGAAGAACTGGTCCTTGACCGGTGCGCTGAAGAGCGCGGCGGAGGACACCACGGCGAAGAGCGTCGAGAGGTCGTGCGAGGTGCCGGCATCACCGAGAGACTCGATCAACGGCTTGCCCATGGCGTCCCCGGTGATCATGACCGTGTTCACCCCCTCGGTCTCGACCAGGTGCCAGACCTCGTGCGGGTCGAACTTGGCCATCAGCACAATTTTCGATCCGACGAAGCTCTGGCCCATCACGCACCACTGGGTGGCGCCGTGCATGAGCGGGGCGATGGGCAGGTGGGTGATGGCACCGTTGGCCCCCTTCTCGACGATGAGGCTCGGGTCTTCGATCCGGATGTTGGTGACGGGGTCGGTGCCT
>Ga0302324_100016491_pt1 | contig 14716 bp, 12 predicted proteins | sample Palsa_T0_1_FD_201949 | JGI IMG/M metagenome (GOLD analysis project Ga0302324, IMG submission 201949) | Peat permafrost microbial communities from Stordalen Mire near Abisko, Sweden - Palsa_T0_1 | ecosystem: Environmental > Terrestrial > Soil > Palsa > Peat permafrost | place: Sweden: Abisko...
CCGGAAGAACAGCGACTGCTTCGCCACCGGCTGCGCCTTCTCCGTGAGTGCGGCCAGTTGTTGCTGGTTGAAGGGAGTGAACTCGCGGGCCAATTGGACATTTTCTTCGAGCTGCGGAATCGAATCGCAGCCGATGATTACCGTGCTGACTGGGAGCGAGAGCGAATAGTACATTGCCTGGCGCATATCGAGCGGGCCGCCGGTTGTTGCCTGGATTGCCATGCCTTCCCAGGAATGCTTCTGCTGTTCGATGGGCGGCGGGGTCCACGACGAGAGAAGGCGGCCGCGGGCGGGGACTTTCATGCCGATGATGCCCATTTGTTTTTCGACGGCCAGCGGCAGCAGTTGGTCGGAGAAGCTGTAGTGGTGCGGGTCGGCGGCGTTGACGGCCATCAGGATGGTGTCGAAGGGATGGCGGTGGATGGCCTCAATCAAGGCGTCCGGGCGGTAGTGGCCGGTGATGCCGAGATAGCGCACGATTTTCTGGTCGCGGGCTTCGAGCAGGGCTTCCATGGCTCCGCCTTTGGCGAAGATTTCGTTGATGTCGGTCATGGTGCCGATGTCGTGCAGCTGCCAGAGGTCAATGTGGTCGGTCTGCAGCAGTTTGAGCGAGGTTTCGAGCATTTGCATGGAGCCGTCGCGGGTGCGCTCTTTTGTTTTGGTCGCGAGGAAGGCGTCGCTGCGGCGGTGTTTCATGACCTTGCCGACGTATTGCTCGCTCCAGCGCTCGGGGCCGCCGTAGATGGAAGACGTGTCGATGTAGTTCACACCGATGTCGAGAGCTCGTTCGATGATGGGGACGGCGTTGGCTTCGTTGCTGGGCTTTTCGAGCGCGGCCTGACCGCCCAGGCTGAAGATGCCGACTTTGTATCCGGTCTTGCCGAGATTCCGGGTCGGCATGGCGTTTGGCGTGGCCGAATTTGAAGGCTGGGCGGACTGCGCACGGGCGACATCGGGAAGCGCGGCTGAGCCGAGTGCAGCAGCGGTCATGAGGCCGCCGGCTTTCAGGAAGGTGCGGCGATTGTTCTTGTTGCTCATGAGAACCTCCGGTTGAGTGCATCTACATTAGCGCCGATGTCGGTCGGAATCCAACAATTAATTCGAGGTCTTCGGCGGCGCGTTCAAATATTTGTCCACCGGAATTTCGAAGTACAGCAGTTCGTTGCCCTTGGCGTCGGCGACGCCGGTGATGTCGATGGCCGCGCCGGGAAGAGGCGACGAGATACCACCGATGTCGAAAAACAGAAATCCCGACTGCGTGGTGTGGGGCTCGACGGCCCGCGCTTCGAATTGCGAGGACTCGATCTCGTCCCGTTCCTTCTGGCTGAGCCCGCCCTTCACTTTGTGCGGAAGCGGAATCGGGCTGGGCCGGGTGCTGGCCTGGGGATTCGACAGGCGCCGGTAAAGGTCGTCTACCGAGACGGGCGTGAGCTTCGCATTGTCGGCGGTAAGCAGTGTGATCTGCATGTTGGCAATCGAAATGGGCTGGTCGCCGTCATTGGTCACGACGAAAAAAATCGGCAGGAAGCCGTGCGCGGCAAAATTCGTGGAGAAGATTTTGGCTTTTTCCGGCGTGTCGTAGGGATCGGCGGCGACGCCAGCTTTTTCGTCAGAATGGAAATCGTGGGCAGGATAGTTAACGGCGGCCTTTGCGACCGGCTTCTCGAAGGTCTTCGAGGCCAGCAGTAGCGGCACGAATACCCCGGCGCACAGCGCCAAGATGAGCGGGCGATGGAAGCGAGAGAAGATCGCGCGATGGGTTGGTGAGCGATAGCCGAGGCGTGACGATGAGCGCCGCATGTCTCCAATTATAAGAGGCGGGCGCGCCCGTTGCTGATGAGGCAGTTTAGAATGGCTCAGGTTGAGCTACTTTCTCTACAGTCTGGTGCTGGCCCTGGGCATGCTGCTGAGCCTGCCCTATTGGCTCTACCAGATGCTGCGCCACGGAAAGTACCGCAGGGGATTTTCCGAACGCATGGGCGGCGTCCCGGCGCGGCTGCTGGCGGCGGACGCGCAGCCATGCTCGGGAACAGCGCGCGTCATCTGGGTGCATGCGGTTTCGCTGGGCGAAGTGCTGGCGGTCAGCGGACTGGTGGAGCAGATGCGGCGGAATTTTCCGGGGCATCGCGTGCTGGTCTCCACCACCACCGGCACGGGCCAGGAACTCGCGCGCCAGCGCTTTGGCGCAGCGAACGTCTTTTACTTCCCGATGGATTTTGGGTTCGCGATCAAGCCCTATCTGCGCGCGTTGCAGCCGGAGTTGGTGGTGCTGGTGGAAACTGAATTCTGGCCAAACTTCCTGCGGCTGGCGCACGGCGCGGGCGCGCGCATCGCGGTGGTCAACGCGCGCATCTCGGACCGGTCATGGCCGCGCTATCGGCGCTGGCGATGGGCGCTGCGCCGGATGCTGGCGCACGTGGATCTTTTTCTGGCACAGACGGAGCAGGACCGCGCGCGGCTGCAGTCGATCAGCGCCGACCCCGGGCGCATGCAGGTCACGGGAAACCTCAAGTTCGATGTCAGCTTGCCCGCGCCGCCGCCGATTGTGGAGAGCCTGCGCCGAGCGCTGGCGGCGGAGGGCGCCGGGCCGGTGCTGGTCTGCGGCAGCACGGTGGAGGATGAGGAGCCTCCGCTGCTGAAGGCGTTTGAAAATTTGCGGGTGGGACATGCGCATGCGGTCATGATTCTGGCGCCGCGCCATCCCGAGCGATTCGACGATGTTGCGATCCTGTTGCGGCAGTTGGAGATTCCGTCGTTCCGGCGCTCGCAATGGAACGGACAGGCGCTCGCCGGCGGAGTTCTTCTGGTCGACACCATTGGAGAATTAGCCGCACTCTATGCGCTGGCCGACGTCGCATTCGTGGGCGGCAGCCTGGTGCCTCGCGGCGGGCACAATATTATTGAGCCGGCGCTGCACGGCGTGGCCATCGTGACCGGGAACCATACGGAAAACTTTCGCGACATCGTTGCGCTGTTTCAAAGCCGGGGCGCAGTGCGGATCGTGGGATTGTCGGAGTTGCCGCTCACTCTGATGCACCTGGTTGCGGACGATGCTGAACGGCGCGCTCTCGGGCGGCGTGCTGCGGAGACCATACGGTCGCAGACGGGCGCGACTCTTCGAACCATGGAAGGTCTGAAGAGTTTGATCGCAGAGGATCGCGAGCCTCGGGCGGTTCCGGCAGAAGCTGCGCAAACCGATTGAATCCCCTATCAGCCATTTACGGCGGTGTGGTGAGCGCGCGGAATGCGCTTTATGACCGCGGAATTCTGCGGACGCGACGATTGCAAGGTGGCGTGATCAGCGTAGGCAATCTTTCCGCGGGAGGGTCGGGGAAAACTCCGTTCGTACTGCTGCTGGGTGAATTGCTCGCGGCGCGCGGCATCAAGTTTGATGTGCTGTCGCGCGGGTACGGACGCCGGTCAAGGGGCACTCGGTTGGTCGATCCCGCAGGCTTGCCGCAGGAGTTCGGCGATGAGCCGCTGCTGCTTGCGCGCAAACTGCGCGTGCCGGTGGTCGTAGGAGAAGACCGGTACGAGGCTGGACGATTTGCAGAATCGCGATTCGGACCGCAATTTCATTTGCTCGATGACGGATTTCAGCACCGGGCTTTGGCGCGCGATTTCGATATTGTGCTGGTTACGCCGCAGGATGCGAACGACCGGTTACTGCCAGCGGGCCGGCTGCGAGAGCCGTTGCATTCGTTGCGGAGAGCGGATGCGGTGGTGCTGGCCAGTGGGGCGGCGGCCGAGCCGTTTCTACTGCAGGGTCAACTGGTTTGGCGTGCGCGGCGCGGGATTGTGCCGAACGATGTTCCGCCGCGGCCGGTCGTGTTCTGCGGCATAGCCCGGCCGCAGAATTTTGTGCTGCAACTAAAGGCGGCAAACATTGAACCGGTTGCGGAGGCTTTCTATCGCGATCACCATGCTTACTGTGAGAAGGATGTTCGCGAGTTGCTGGACCTCAAACAGCGGAGCGAGGCGGGCGGCTTCGTGACCACCGAGAAAGATGCGGTGAACCTGGGAGGATATCTGTCCGCGCTAGCGCCGCTGTCGGTCGTCCCGGTAAAAATGGAACTGGCGGACGCAGCTAACGCCGTCGATACCATGCTGCACAAGATCGGCGAACGAAAGCGTGGAACGTGAGAGAATCGTTTTCGCGGCGGGGCGGGCAAACTCCCACTTCTCGCGCGGCTTACTGATAAACTCCCGCGCGAGGAATGGGGCACCCCCGGTTCGCCTGTCTCAATCATGATCAAACATCCCAAAGAGGCCGATCGTCTCAGGAAGATTGTCGAAGCATTCCCTAACATTACAGTGACCGTGCTGGGCGACCTGGTGGCGGATGAGTTCGTGTTTGGCGAGATTTCGCGCGTGTCGCGCGAGGCTCCGGTGCTGATTTTGAAACATCGCGAGCGCACCATTGTGCCCGGCGGGGCCGCCAACGCCGCGAATAACCTGGCGGATCTGGGAGTGAATGTTCTGCCCGTCGGCATTGTCGGCGACGATGAGCCAGGGCGGATGCTGCTGAAATATTTCCGCCACAAGCGCATCGCGGTTAGCGGCGTGCTCAAGGACAAGAGTTACACGACCGTCACGAAAACGCGCATTCTGGCGGGCATGACGCACACCGCGCGCCAGCAGGTGGTGCGCGTGGACCGCGAACCGCAGCAGGCGCCGAGTCAGCATTTGACCAGAGAACTGTACCTGGCGGCGCGGAATTATGCGCATGCATCGGACGCGCTGCTGGTGTCGGACTACGGATACGGCGCGGCGACTCCGGCGATCGTGAGCACTTTGCAGCAGAAGGGCAAGCTGGGATCGGTGCCGATTGTCGTGGATTCGCGATACCGCTTGGTGCAGTATTCCGGCGTAACCGCGGCCACTCCCAACGAACCCGAAGTCGAGGAAGCGCTCGGCATTCGCATTGGGCAGGACTGGAACAAGGTGGTGGCCGCGGGCGAGCAGGTGATGGCGCGCATGAAACTGCAGTCACTGGTAATCACGCGCGGGCGCGATGGGATGGCCGCTTTCGATCACAATCACAAGCCGGTGGACATTCCGATTTTTGGCTCCGATCAGGTGGCGGATGTGACCGGCGCGGGTGACACTGTGATCGCGGCGTTCACCGCTGCGCTTGCCGCCGGAGCAACCACGGAAGAGGCGGCGCAACTGGCCAACTACGCGGGCGGCATTGTCGTAATGAAGCGCGGCACGGCCACGGTTTCGCAGGACGAGTTGCTGCACGCTATTGCGCAGACGCCCCCGGCGACGCGGCCTCATTGAACTTGCACCTCGTTGAACTTGCAAAAGTGCACGCACACGATTGAACGGACATAATTGAACGGGCGCAGCAAAATTCTGAATCGTGAAGAGCTCCACGAACGCGTGCAGGAGTGGCGGCGCGCCGGTGAGCGCATCACTCTGGCCAACGGCGGTTTCGATCTGCTGCATGTCGGGCACGTCCGCTACCTGCGCGGCGCGAAAGCGCTGGGAGGCAAGCTGGTGGTCGCCATCAATTCCGATGATTCGGTGCGCGTGCTCAAAGGCGAAGGGCGGCCGATCATGCCTGCCGAAGAGCGTGCCGAAATCGTGGCTGCGCTAGCCGGCGTGGACGCAGTCCTCATTTTTCCCGAGCTCGACGTTCGTGAAATCATCCGCGCAATTCGCCCGGACATTCAGGCTAAGGGCACCGATTACACCGCGGACTCAGTCCCGGAGCGCGACGTGGTTATCGAGTGCGGCGGGCGCGTCGAGATTGTGGGTGATGCGAAAGATCACTCCACCAGCGAGATCATTCGTTCGCAGATCATCGGCTCGCGGCCCTCGCCGAGGAAATCTTGATTGGGCAGGCTGAGGGCAGCACTAGCATCGATCGGCTGCTGATCGTCCGCCTGAGTGCGATGGGCGACGTAATCCATACACTGCCCGCGGCCCAGGCTCTGCGTGACGTGTTTCCCAACGCAATGATCGGCTGGCTCATCGAAGAACGCTGGGCCGAGTTGCTATGCGCGCCCGGAACCCCGCGGCGCGGCCCGCGATCGGCACAGCGGCCTTTGGCCGATTGGGTGCATACCGTCAACCTGAGCGGATGGAACAAATCATTGTTCAATGAATCATTGTTCACGATTGCGACGCTGCAGCAGATAGCGAAGGTCTGGAACGACGTTCGCAGTGTTCGCTATGACGTTGCGGTTGATCTGCAGGGGGCGATGCGGTCCGCGGTGCTGGCGCGCTGGTCGGGCGCGCGCGTGGTCTATGGCGCGGCCGAGCCGCGAGAGTCGCCTGCAAGTTTGTGGTACACGCGCCGGGCGATGGTGCGTGGGGCGCATGTGGTCGAGCAGAATCTTTCCATCGCCGAGGTGGTCGCTGGCCGGGAATTGGAAATTCCACGCGTCGAGTTTCCTCGGGCTGAGGGGGCAGAGCAGCGGATCGGCGAGCGTTTGACCGCAGAAGGGATCCGGGTGTTCGCCATGATGAACCCAGGAGCTGGGTGGGGAGCGAAGCGGTGGCCGGAGGAGCGTTATGGCCGCGTCGCCCGCGCACTGGCTGGGCACGGAATGCGGGCGATTCTCAACTACGGTCCGGGAGAGGAAAATTTGGCGCGCGAGGCTGAGGCCGCGAGCGCAGGCGCTGCCAAGGCGATGAAGTGCTCGATCACGGAGTTGATCGCGCTGACCCGGCGGGCGCGGCTGTTCATTGGAGGCGATACCGGGCCGCTTCATCTGGCGGCGGCCCTGCAGGTGCCTGTCGTGGCCATCTTCGGGCCGACCGACCCGGCACGCAACGGCCCCTACAGGACCGGCAATGCACGCACGGACAACGCCCGCAGCATCGTGTTGCGCAATCCGGCCAGCCCGACCACGCACGCGCGGCGATCACAGCCAGACCAGGCCATGCTGGAGATCAGCGTTGACGAGGTCGTCGACGCTGCCCGCAGGCTGCTCGCGACGAATGGCGGACAAGAGTGTCCGCCCCACACGGAACGCGCTCATGGTTGAATGGTCGCGCATTGAATGGTCAAAGATCGCGCGCCGCATCCGGGTGCCGCTGGGGTTTGGGTTTGCCGTGCTCTATTTCTGGCTGGCGAGGCCGACGTGGCGGTTCATTGCACTGGGCGCGATTTTGATTGCGCCGGGGCTGGCGATTCGCGCGCTGGCCTCAGGACACGTGCGCAAGAATGAGGCGCTGGCAACTTCCGGGCCGTATGCTTACGCGCGTAATCCGCTTTACCTCGGTTCACTGTTGATGGGCGTGGGATTCGCTGTCGCCGCCCGCAGCTGGTGGGTAGGGATTGCGCTGGTCGTGATGTTCTTCGCCATCTATCTTCCGGTGATCGGCGATGAAGAGAAGTTCCTGCGGCAAAAATTTCCTGAGTTCGAAGAGTATGCGCGGCGCGTGCCGCGCATCTTCCCGAGAGTTGTGCCGCAGCATCCGCCTGCAGACGCTGCCGGAGCATTCTCCTCCGGTCTGTACCTGAAGCATCGCGAATACAACGCGCTGCTGGGCGCGCTGGCCATGCTGGCGGCGCTGATCGCAAAACTGATCGCGAAGATCTAATACTTCAAGGTCTAATCCTTCAAGCTAACGACGGACACAGCGAAAGGCAGCAGCTGCACTTTGCCCTGGTCAACCTTGCCCTGGTCAGCTCGCTGCTGCACCGCGTCCGGCGACGTTCCTCCGACGGTCTGAACGGTCGCGCCGATGCATTCCTTCGGCAGTTCCACCGTGACCTCACGATTGCGCTGATTGACCAGCAGCAACTTTCTGTGACCGTCCCTGACAAAGGCCTGAGCCTCAATCGCGTCAGACTCCGCCAGCGAGCCATTGCTGCGCACGTCGGTGTCAGGGAGATGGTCGCCCGGGCCGAAATTATTCTTGATCAATTCAAGAACCGTGAAGCGCGCGTTGGGTTGGCCGTTGGTCCAGTCCACCATGCTGACGCTGGGAAACTGTGAAGGGTAGCCGACCAGCTGCGATTCTCCCACCGTGTCAACTCCAAGCTTCGCCAGCTCGATGTAGAGATAGGCGTAGGTAGCTCCGCTCAGATTCCAGTAGGCCGCCGGGATGGGCTGCTCGACGTGGCCGGGCTCGCCCTGGGTCATGTCGCCGTTAAGAATCGAGCCGGCTTCATTGACCATGACTTTGGTGGATGGCGAAAGATGGTCCCGAATCTGGAGGATGTAGTGCGTCACGGCAACAAATTCGTGGGCCTGATCGAAAAAAGTGTATTGCCAGCTATCCAGCGTTTGATCGGCCGATGGCGTGGCGTAAACGTGGAAAGAAATGTAGTCGAGCGGCACACCCGGCTGGTGGTTCTTGGGGTCCAGAAAATAGGTGAAGGTTCGCGGAGCATCCGACGGAGCCGACAGGGCGAGCGCGACGAACTTCATCGCAGGCGCGACCTTCAGCACCGCCTGGACAATGGCATCGTAGCGTTCGACATATTGCTGCGGCGACGTGTCGTGTTCGCCATCAATCTCGTTGAACACCTCCCAGTAGCGGATGTCGTAGTGATGCCCGGAAGAATGAAACTTGCCCAGTTCGTCGGTAAATCCGCCCTGCATGTACCAGCTCGCGAGGCGCGCGTAGTAATCGCCGAGAGCTTTGAGATCGCTGAGCTGCGAGCCCTGCGAATAATTCCACATCACCTGGTTAGGGTCGTCCGGATAGACGACGGGTTGCGGCGTCGAGAACATCCACTGGGGGATGGTGCTGAAACTCATGACGGCGGGGTGACCGGCCGACGCATTCAGGAAGTCATCGACGAGAGGGTCCATGTATTGGAAGTCCCAATAGGTCTGGCTGGCGTCGGGAGGTCGCAACTCGGCCACCGCCAGCTTGGGATACGGATACCAGAAGGCGTAGCGAACGAAGTCGGGTCCCAGCCTGCGCAGAGCGTCAAGGGAAGCGTCGTGAATGGGCGATCCGCGACGCAGCATCGGGTTGACGACCGCTTGCAGAGTCGGGACCGTGTGGTTGGGAGTTTTTTTCTCCCAGCTCACCACGATCGAGGGTGCCGCTGAGGATGTGGTCGGAGATGCGGTTTGGCCGAAGAGCGCGCCATTCGCGGCCAGCGCCGCGATAAGAGCGATTCGTAGGCTTCTCGTTTGATTGTGCATTTGGATTCTGGCTGCGATGTTACGAGAACTCAGGAAGTTTGCTTACTTCTTCGCCAGCAGTTCTCTCGCGTGACTTAACTCCGGGCGCGTTGAGCTGCCTCCGTCGCAAATTTTGACGAGCAGCGCGTAGAAGTCATTGGCTTCGCTCTGCTTGCCGGCCTCTTCAGCCGCGCGGGCGGCGCCGTAGAAGCCATTAAAGCGGTTGGGATTCAATTTCAGGTCAGTCTGATATTCGGCCAACGCCTGCTGCGGACGCTTGGCTTCGAGCAGCAGGTCGGCCAGCATTTCGCGGGACGGGATCCACTCAGGCTCGCTGCCCAGCTTGTCGTTCTTGTCGGCCAGGGTGCGCAGAATGGCGACGGCTTTGTCGTCTTCGCCTTCGGCGTGCAGAATCCAGGCTTCGGCTTCCTGATGGTCCTGCTGCATGCCCTCCGCGCGGTCAGTTTTCTTCTCCGCCAACGCCTTCTGCCTCAAGTTTTCGATTTCCCGCAAATCCTTGTGAGCCTGGGCAAGATCGCCGCTGCGCGCCGCGCCGATAGCCCGCGCCCAGTGGGTAATCACAAGATCGTCGTCGAGCGCGCCCGGCACGGGCTGCAGCGCCGCCGCATCGGTCCAGTGGCGAAGCTCGAGGTCGTAGAGCGCTGGAAACGCCGACAGAGCGTTGGTCTGAGGATCGTAGTCGTCGCCGTACATCGACGGCATCTTGGGTATGGTCTTGACTTCGTCGATGACTTTAGCGGCGTCAGCTTCGCGGCCGCTTTGCAGGTAGGCGTAGACGAGAAAATCCATGGCGTGAAACTGGTGGCCTTCGCCGCCCATGCCCATGGCCGCGGTCTTGCGCGTGGCGGCGACGGAAGCCAGGTTGGAGTTGATGTCGTCCTGCCACAGCCCCACGCGGGCGAAGATATGCGACGGCATGTGCAGCGCATGCGGCGCGGCCGGCGCAACCTGGGCATAGCGGCGCGCTGCCGGAATGCCGAGCTCGGCGAGTTGCGGTTTGTCGTAGGCGTGAATCAGATAGTGCGCAACTCCGGGATGGTCGGGCTCAGTGGCGAAAAGTTTCTCCAGAATCGCCGCGGCTTGTTTGCGGTTGGCGAAGGTGGCGTCGTTGTGCGGCTCGGAGGCCAGAAGCGACAGCGCATAGAAGACCGCAGCCTCGTGGTCGTCGGGATAAGACTCGTAGACCTTCTTCATCGCGTCGGAATAGGCCTGGGCGCGGGCGGCGTGGTCGAGCTTCTTCGAATTGCTGTAGAAGGCTCCGATGGCTCTGCTGTAGGCGAACTCGCGCCGTGTGATCGGAGTGATCCCGGGAGGCGCTTTGTCTAGCCATGGCCCTTGGATCGTCTCCGCCTTCAAAGACTCCTCGAAGCCGCGTTTGATGACCGCAGCATCAGGTTCGTTCCACAGCTGATGCCAGATGCTCATAGCGATGCCCCAGTGCGCCATGGCGCAGTGCGGGTCGTCCTTAGCGATGTCGAGGAATTCCTTTTCGGCTTCTTCATACCAAAAGGAGTGCAGCAGGGCGACTCCGCGGGCGAACGGCTTCTGCACAGCCGCGGCGCAGGAGATGGGGAAGTGGACGGTGCCGAGCTGCGTCTCGGTGAGATCCTCGTGATGATGATGATGGTCTTTGTCGTCGTCGGCCGCAAAAGCGGTGAAGGTGAGGAGGCTGACGAACAGGAGCAAGTATGCAAGACGTTTCATGAAAGACCCCACGAGTGTTGTGAGCCGAATTCTAGTCAGGCGGGGGCGGAGGGTCAAACCGCTCCCCCTTCGCAAGTGTGCCCGTGGCGGCGGAGAGCGAGCCGAGTTGGCGCTCGGCCCGGGCGGGTCAGGGAACCCGTCCCCACACGACCCTTTCTCCCCACAAGACTGCTTTCCAGCACGAAGAAAAAGCCTCTCGCTTGCGCGAGAGGCTTTTCCGGGGAGGGACTTGGGCGAGGCGCCCGTTGCTCATTAACTTATTTCGGCTGCTGCGTTTGATCGGCGGTCGTGACTGGGGCTCCGCCGTTCGCGGAAAGCTGTTCCAAGTCGTTCTTGAGCAGGCTGATTTCGACTCGGCCTCCGCTGACGCGCTTGGTCTTGGCATCTTCATCCGCGGTCGGGGCGTTGCCCATGCCGACCAGATAAATGCGGTAGACGGGAATCTCGTGGTTGAGGACGAGATAGCGCACGACCGACTCAGCCATTTTCTGCGAGTTGGTGATGGCGATCTGCCCCTTGCCAGAAGAGAAGCCCTGCACTTCAATAATGTAGCCGTGCTGGCCTTTGACGCCGGTCGCCATGGTGTCGAGCGCGTCTTTGGCGTTCTTGCTCAGCATGGTCTGGCCAGGCCGGAAGCGGATTTCGGTCTGATTCGCCGCCTTGTACTGGTCGATGTTGGTGACTACGGTCTCAACGGTCTGGACGCGAGTGGCGGCCTGCTGCGCGGATTGCTGCGCCATGGTGGCCTTGTTTCCGGCCTCGACGGCGTGCTGGTCGGCGGCGTCGGCCTTGTCGGACGCCAGCTTGATGCCGGCTTGGGCGCGGGCGTCAGTGTCTTTGATCGCCTTGCCGTTGCCGGCGGTCAGCTCATCCAGTTCGTTGACGCGGTCGCGGATGGGCTCGGTCTGGCGCCGCACGTAGTTCTTGCGGGCGAATGGATTGATGCGTCCCCAGAAGCCTTCGCGCGACGGAGCCTGCAAGGGCGCCTTGCCGGTGGCGTTGTCGGTCGAACTTGTCGAAGTGGCTGAAGTGGCTGAGGTTGCCGCCGGCTGGGTCGAAGCCGACGAAGTGGTCTGCGCCACGGCCGGGAAAGCGAGCACAGCGGCCAGGGGCAGAGCGAAAATCAGGCGGTTATTCATAGATGACTTCCTCCAAAGTTCGGGGGCGGAGCTTTTAAGCTCAGCTTCTTGCGCCACCGGCACGCCTGGGGCGTGCGTTAGATTTTGATCGCGTCGCCGTTGAACGACTAAAGCACGACTAAAGCAAGCCGGCGGTTTCGCTGAGCCAGCATGCGCGGACGCGTCACTTGCCTTCCACTACGGACGTACTGCCTGCAGCGGAGCCAGCCTTACCCCATTGCCTACTACATGTGGAATGCCAAATCGGGATCCCGTGGCTGGAGAGCTAAATGCTTGATATCTATGGACATTGTAGTACCGCTGAGGCGGGAAAGATAGCCTGGGCGCGCCGGGCCAAGGTAATTTTGGCAAACCTGATATAAAAACTGCGTGGAAATCTGCTTTCCAGGAGGCATGGTTTGCAAGCTCAGGGGATGGCGACGAGACGGTGGTTGGCAGGCGGGATGGGAGTCACCGTGCTGGCGCTGTGTGGCCTGCTGTGCGAACAGTTGTGCGGACAGGAGATGCCGTCTTCGCGCCTCCCGGCGGAACACCTGCAGCAGTACTCAGATCTGGCCGTAGCCTGGATGCAGGAGTATCTACGGATTGATACCACGAATCCCCCCGGGCACGAGATGCGGGCCGTGGAGTTCTACAAGAAGATTCTGGATCAGGAAGGCATCGAAAATCGGGTGTTCGAATATGCGCCGGGACGCGGGGATCTGTGGGCGCGGATTCCGCGGGCTGGGTCGGGCGCGCGCATCTCGCGTCCGATTATTCTGTTGAACCACATGGACGTGGTGACCAGCGATGCCGCGCACTGGAAAGTGCCTCCGTTCAGCGGCGAGATGAAGGACGATTACATCTGGGGACGCGGCGCGCAGGACATGAAGGATGAGGGTCTGGCGCAGTTGGTCGTGATGGTGATGCTGAAGCGCGAAAAAGTGGCGCTGGATCGCGACGTGATTTTTCTTGCCGTGGCCGATGAAGAGGTGGATGGAACGGGTTCGGACTGGTTCATCGCGCACCAGCGCGACTTGCTGGAGAATGCCGAGTTTCTCATCAACGAAGGCGGCGAGAACCTGCTGGAAAACGGCAAAGTAAAAGACGTGGGCGTGGACGTGGGCGAGAAAACCACCTACTGGCTGCGGGTGGTGGCGCACGGCCGGCCGGGGCACGGGTCGCGGCCCAATCCGGACTCCGCCCCAAACCGGCTGGTGCGCGCGCTGAACCGGATTATTGCCTATCGAGCGCCGCTGCGCGTGCTGCCGGTGGTGGATGAGTTCCTGCGCGACATGGCGCCCTACGAACCGCCAGACCGCGCCGCATATTTCCGCGACGTGCGAAAGGCGATTCTGGACAAGAGATTTCAGGAGATTCTGGAAGAGGATGAGTCTCTGAATTTTCTTCTGCGCGACACGATTTCGCTGACCATGCTGGGCGGGTCGGAGCAGACGAATGTGATTCCTGCGGAGGCCTGGGCGAATCTGGATGTGCGCATTCTGCCCGGCGGCGATCCCAAGACCTTACTGGAAGCGGTGCGCCGGGTGGTGAATGATCCGGATGTGACCGTCGAGCCCCCGAACCGCGAGTTCCAGGTGGCGAATTATTCGGGGACGGATAATGTTCTGTTTGCCGCGATCCGGAATGTTTCGGCGAAATATTTTCCGGGCGCGCCGGTGGTGCCGCACATCACCAGCGGATACACGGAAAATCAGCGCTACCGGCCGCTGGGAATCAGCGCCTACGGGTTTAATCCCTACAGCGCGACGGATGAAGAGGGAAACACCGAGCACGGCAACGACGAGCGAATTCGGGTGGAGGAAGTGCGGCGCGGGCCGCGGATTTTGTTTGATGTGGTGGCGGCGGTGGCCGGACGGTGAGCTTCTTCGCCACGGATTTACACGGATTTGCGCGGATAGACCGGGCGCCGATCCGACGAGCCAATACAGTCATCATTTGACCGCCGCAATATCAGCTAGGCTGTCCGCAAGGAGAGCTCCGATGAATCACCCCACCGAACTATTCAAAACAATGGTCGCCATCCTGAACCGCCAGTTTCAAGGGGCAATGGCATTCGAGTTGGTCGGATCGCTCGCATCGAAGGATACCAGCACACACGATGCGGACATCGTCGTTCATACGCGCCTCCGCATCCATCTTCGGGCGCTAGCCGCCGGTTTCGGAGGAGGACGGATTGAGATGGTGGATAGGAATTCGACGGCGCCGTTTCCCGGGAGGCCGACGGGGCAGGACCGGGTCCGAGTTGCCTGGGCGCCCGGCCTGGCGCTCGACCTGTTCTTCGCAAAGGGCGTGCTTGTTGCCTAAGCCGTATAAACGCAACTCAGGCAGTCGGAGGTTCCGCCCGGAGGGCATTGACCCTACTAGATCTGATTAGGTTGAGCGCGGCCGGACCCCCAGGCCTACGCTGCATAGACGCCTCCCTTTCACACTCTTCCGCAGTGTTTTTCGTATTGCTCGAGGATGAAGGTGTCGGTCATGCCGGCGATGTAGTCACAGACTACACGCGGGAGGGAATCTGCTTTGGCCTTTTCCTGATAATTGTGGGGAAGGGCTTCGGGATGCGCCATCCAAAAGGCGAATAGTTCTTTGACGATGCGTTCGGCGTCTTCTTTTTCTTCGGCCAGCGAGGGGCTGTAGTAAAGGTTTTCGTAGAGGAAAGCTTTGCTTTGTTTGCGTTCGGACTCGACGTCGGGGCTGAAGGCGGCCAAGCGGTCGGGGTAGCGGCGGACGTCGTCGAGGGTTTGAATTTTG
>Ga0302324_100016492_pt1 | contig 14716 bp, 12 predicted proteins | sample Palsa_T0_1_FD_201949 | JGI IMG/M metagenome (GOLD analysis project Ga0302324, IMG submission 201949) | Peat permafrost microbial communities from Stordalen Mire near Abisko, Sweden - Palsa_T0_1 | ecosystem: Environmental > Terrestrial > Soil > Palsa > Peat permafrost | place: Sweden: Abisko...
CGCGCACGGCGCCGTGTTCGCCGAGGTCAAGGTCGATCCCGAGCTCGGGCAGATCCGGACGACCCGTCTGGTCGGTGCGTTCGCCGCCGGCCGAATCATCAATCCGCGGCTGGTGCGCAGCCAATATCACGGCGGCATGATCTGGGGCATATCGTTCGCCTTGCATGAGCGCGCCGTCATGGACAAGCGGTCCGGTCGCCCGATGAACTCGAATCTCGCCGACTATCATGTGCCGGTGAACGCCGACGTCCCCGCGCTCGAGGCCATTCTCGTCGAGGAGAACGACCCTTACGTCAACGCGCTCGGCATCAAAGGCGTGGGCGAGATCGGAATCACGGGAACCGCCGGCGCGGTCGCCAACGCGGTCTGGCACGCGACCGGGATCCGGGTTCGCACGTTTCCGATCACCCTCGACCGGCTGCTCGAACGCGCTCCCTAGAGTTGGACTCATCGCGGACGTCGACTCGGCACCCAAGCCGCGGTGTGCTGGGGCCTGTCCGCATAAATCGGAACTAACCTTGCTTCGGCGACCAGCCATAAGCCTTGGCGCAGGCGCCGCCCATCAGCATCGCCCGCTCAGAGTCGCTCAGGCGACCGGTCTTGAGGAAGGGCTCGACGGCCTGCTCGTAATTGACGACCGCGAACGCGCGCGTCCAATCCGTGCCCCACAAGCAACGATCGAAACCCCAGGCATCGAACACGCGGGCCAGCGGGTCCCAAATGTCCGGGAACGGATACGGCTCCCGGGATAGCGTGCAGGCGCCGCTGACCTTGATCACCGCGTTCGGGCGCTTGGCGAGCGCCAGCACCTTCGGGAGATCGGCCCAGGGCTGCGGCGGCGCGGGCGGCACGCGCGGCTGCAGGATGCCGAGATGGTCGATGATGAATCGCGTGTCGGGATGGCGATCGATCAGTGCCGCGCCCGCCTCCAAATTGTCCCAGCAGAGAATGTTGACCGGAAAATCGTGGCGGACGGCCGCGCGCAGGATCCGATCGAACCCCGGGTCGCTCGGCTCGCGCCCCTCTTCCTTCCGCAGCATGATGCGGATGCCGACCGCACCCGGCGTCTTCTTCCAGTCGGCGACGACATCGGCGACCATCGGATCGTCCGGATCGACCGGCTTGACGATGGCGAGCCGGCCGGGATGGGCCCGTTGCACCTCCACCGCATAGCTGGCGTCGTAGCGGTACATGGAAAAGGAGGAGATGAAGATCGCGCCGTCGACGCCGACTTTGTCCATCGCCGCCGCCATCTCGTCACCGGTGACGTGATCGGGCCAGTTCGGCACGCTGTGCCAGGGTCGCTTCGGCGTGTTCGCTTCATAGGCATGGACCTGGGAATCGATGATGGCCATCGGGCAAGCTCCTGTGTGCCACGTGAGTTTGGTTATCATAGCGGGTCCATGTCCAGGGACTCAGGCGTGAGCCCGCCCCACGCGCCTACCGCCGCCATTGACCGGAGCGACGCCCCCGGGAAGATCCGCTCGCCTCCCAACCCAGGAGCCCCGCATGAAGCCGTATGTGATCTGCCACATGGTCTCGAGTCTCGACGGTCGGATCTGGTCGAGTCGCTGGCGGCCGTCAGGCACGCCGGCGGCCAAGCTTTTCGAACCCTTGCACGACCAGCTCGGGGGCGATGCCTGGCTGGTCGGCCGCGTGACCGGCCGCGAGTTCGCCAAGGGCGACTTTTATCCCGCGCGCACGGACGCGACCTATCCGCGGGAGGCCTGGTTCGCGCGCCGCGACGCGGCGGCCTACGGCATCGTGCTCGATGCGCACGCCAAGATCGCCTGGGCACGCTCGGACATCGGCGGCGATCCGATCGTCGTCGTGCTGACGGAGCAGGTTGTCGATTCGCATCTCGCCGGGCTCCGCAGCGACGGCGTGTCGTACATCTTCGCGGGCAAGCAGGAGCTCGACCTGCGGCTTGCGCTGGAGATCGTCAACCGGGAGCTCGGGGTGAAACGCCTGCTGCTGGAGGGCGGGGGCGTGGCCAACGGCGAATTCCTACGCGCCGGGCTGGTCGACGAGATCAGCCTCGTCATTGCGCCCGCGATCGACGGCGCCAAAGGCGGGCCGCACGTGTACGACTCGGCCGACGCGACCGCCGGACCGCTACCGCTGCGCCGGATGACGCTCCAGCAGTGCCAGGAGCTCGATGGCGGCGCGGTCTGGCTTCGATACAGGCTGGAGAACGCCTGATCTCGGCACCCCGAGGCGGCACGCTCACCCGCTGTGTCGCAGCAAGCGCCCACAAACGATGATCTGTGTCTGACACGATGCCTTGCGAGTCCGCTCGTGACGCGCAGCGGACGTTCGAGGAGCAGACGTTATCGCACCCCATGCCGGCTGCGGGTCGATCTGAGACCTTCGCCTCGAGGATCTCTTTGCTCGGTTTCGCGGCGAGCCGCCGGGCCGCCCCCGCCCATCGCTCTATCCGGTGTCGACTCCTGTGCCACAATGGGCGCGAAGCATCAGGAGCCCCTCGTGCGTGTTCCGATCCGTCCGTTCTCGGCCGCCGTCATGGTGGGCGCCCTCAATCTCGCGGTACTCGTATTTGCGGCATCCGCAGCCGCCCAAAACTTCCCGATCCGGCCGGTGCGCCTCGTCATCGGCTTCGCCGCGGGTGGCGGCACCGACGTCGCGGCGCGCACGGTCGCGGCTGCGCTGAGCGAGCGCTGGGGCCAGCAGGTCGTGGTCGAGAATCGGGGTGGCGCCGGGGGCGCGCTCGCCAGCGAGCTCGTGGCGCACGCGGTACCCGACGGCTACACCCTGCTGGGCTGCGGCATCGCCCATACGCTGGCGCCGCTCCTGCGGAAGAACTTGCCGTTCGACACCGCCAAGGATTTCGCGCCAATCACGGCGACGGCGATGTTCGCCAACGTGATGGTGGTCGGCACCGCGCGGCCCTGGCGCACGGTCGGCGAGCTGATCGCCCAGGCAAAGGCCGATCCCGGCAAGCTGACCTACGGCTCGTCCGGCGTCGGCTCGACGTTGCATCTCTCGATGGAGCTGTTCAAGTCCATGGCCGGCGTCGACATCGTCCATGTGCCGTACAAGGGAGGCAGCCCGGCGCTGGCCGACGTGATTGCAGGCCATATCGACATGACGTTTGACAATATTCCGGGCGAGCTCGGCGCGATCAAGGGCGGCCAAGTGCGGGCGCTCGCCGTGTCATCGCGCGCGCGCAACGCCCAGCTGCCCGACGTGCCGACGCTCGCCGAGGCCGGCGTGCCGGGTTTCGAGCTGGTCGGCTGGTACGGGCTGTGCGCGCCGGCCGGCGTCCCCGAGCCGATCCTGGACAAACTCCACGCCGACGCGGTCGCGGTGCTCGAGACTCCGTCCTACCGCCGCAGCGCTGCGGAGCAGGGCATCGACCCCGCGCCGATGACGCGCGCTCAATACGCCGCCTTCCTCGAGGCCCAGGCGGCGAAATGGGCCAAGGTCGTGCGGGACGCCGGCGTGCGGCCGGAATAGCGCAAAGGAAGCGCTTCCTTCTCGGCATCTCGCGATCGTCGTGGTCGGCCTACGGGGTCTCCAGACGATCCGCGCTGATCCGAAGCCGACATTCACGGCGAAGACGTCAGCACGCCCGCGTCCGCTTTGGATCATGAGCGGATACTCAAACTGACCCGGCGCTTGCCAGGGCCGGCTGGTTCGGCTACCGACGCAGGAGATGCCGAGCTACCGGATCGAGCGCGAACTGGGCGGGATCGTCGCCGGAGTCGACGAGGTCGGGCGCGGCCCGCTCGCCGGGCCGGTCACGGCCGCTGCCGTGATCCTGTTGCCCGCCGCGCTGCCGCGCCGGCTGCTGCGCATGATCGACGACAGCAAAATCGTGCCGGCCGAACGCCGTGGCGTGATCGCCGCCGAGCTGTTCGCGCGCGCCGCGCGCCGGGACGGCGTGATCGCGGCGATCGCCTGCGCCAGCGCCGCCGAGATCGACCGGCTCAACATCCTGCAGGCGACCTTGCTCGCGATGGTCCGGGCGGTGACTCGGTTGGCGGTGGCGCCGACCGCGGTGCTGGTCGACGGCAATATCTTGCCGGCGGCGCTGCCCTGCCCGGGGCGCGCCGTAATCGACGGCGACGCGCTGTGCCTGTCGATCGCGGCCGCCTCGATCCTCGCCAAGGTGACGCGCGACCGGCTGATGAGCCGGCTGGCCCGACGCTATCCGGCCTATGGCTGGGAGCGCAATGTCGGCTACGGCACCCCCGAGCACAAGGCCGGCATCGCCGCCGCCGGGCCGACCCGGCACCACCGCCGCAGTTTTGCGCCATTTCGTAGTTTTGACATTAAGATCGCCGAATAAATTACTGATAATCTTGACATAAGATTGCCTACCGCGCATCGTGGCCGGCATGGCGATCAATCCCAAGACTGAAATCGAAGCCGCGCCGTCCCTGCCGCTCGACCAGATCATCGTCGGCGACTGCGTCGAGTCGCTGGCGCGCCTGCCCGCCGATTCGGTCGATCTCGTGTTCGCCGACCCGCCCTACAACCTCCAGCTCAAGGCCGATCTGCGCCGGCCCAACCATTCGGTGGTGGCCGGGGTCGACGATGCGTGGGACAAGGTCGGCGATTTCGCCGCCTATGACCGCTTCACCCGCGCCTGGTTGGCCGAATGCCGGCGCGTCCTCAAGCCGGACGGCACGATCTGGGTGATCGGCACCTATCACAACGTCTTCCGCCTCGGCGCGCTGCTCCAGGACCTCGGCTTCTGGATCCTCAACGACGTGATCTGGCGCAAGACCAACCCGATGCCGAATTTCCGCGGCCGGCGCTTCACCAATGCGCACGAGACCCTGATCTGGGCGGCCAAGAGCGAGACCTCGCGCTACCAGTTCAATTACGCCGCCATGAAGTCGGTGAACGACGAGCTGCAGATGCGCAGCGACTGGCTGTTCCCGCTCTGCACCGGCCCGGAGCGCCTGAAACGCGACGGCCACAAGCTGCATCCGACTCAGAAGCCCGAGGCCCTGCTGCATCGCGTGCTGGTCGCGTCGTCGCGGCCCGACCAGCTGGTGCTCGACCCGTTCTTTGGCACCGGCACTACCGGCGCCGTCGCCAAGCGTCTGCGCCGCCGCTTCATCGGCATCGAGCGCGATCCCGACTACGCCGCCGCGGCGCGCGACCGGATCGCCCAAGTGCAAGCGGCCTCCGACGAGTCCGTGGTGGTCACCATGGGCCGGCGCGACGAGGTGCGCGTGCCGTTCGGCAATCTGATCGAACGCGGCCTGATCGAGGCCGGCGAGCTGCTGTTCGACGTCAGCGGGCGCTACGCCGCGCGGGTGCGCGCCGACGGCAGCCTGATCTCCGACCTGGCGCGCGGCTCGATCCACCAGGTCGCCGCCGCGCTGCAGCATCTGCCGGCTTGCAACGGTTGGACGTTCTGGTGCGTCAAGCGCCAGGGCAAGCCGGTCTCGATCGACCAGCTGCGCCAGCGCGCGCGCCAGGAAATGGCCGGTTAGCCTCGATCAGCCGGCGCCGAGCGCCTGACCGATCGAGATCAGATAGAGCATGATCGGCGACGCGTCGGGCCAGGTGGGGTCATTTTCGGTGATGCAGCGCACAAACAGCGCGGCGGCCGACGCGGTGATGAGCAGCCCTGTCCCGACGATCAGGGCGAGTTCGCGGTTTGCCAGCCGGCCGCCGTGATCGGCGGGTGGCCGAATGGTCTGGAGAACACGGCGGGTGGCGGCTAGAAGCTCCTGCATGACGTCAGGCTACGCAGCATTTCGAATTAATCCAAATGGAATATATTCAGGCCCATTATATATAGTTTTGCGCTAGATGCGCTGCAGCACGGAATTGCTGCGCCGCACGATGGCGCGGTCATGAACGGCCGAGATAGTCCTTGGCCTGGCGCAGCTCCAGCCGCTCCGTGTCGGCATCGCGGCACAGTTCGAGCAACCGGGTAAAATATTGCTGGGCGCGCGCGCGATCGCCGCTCGCGGCGGCGGCGCGGGCGGCGCCGGACAGGCTGCGGAAGCGGTTGGGCTCGGTGCGCTGCGACGCCTCGAACTCGACCAGCGCGGCGGCCGGCTGGCCGGCCGCAAGCAGCATCTCGCCGAGCATCTCGCGCGCCGGGGCGAGCGGCCCCGGCGTGAGCGGCGCCTTCTCGGTCTTGTCCTCGCGCTCTGCGGCGGCGCGCAGCCGCTCGACCGCCTCGGGCTTGCCGTCGGCATGCGCGATCCAAGCGTCGACGATGTCGGTCTGGATGCCGACTTGCTCGGCCCAATAGCCGTCCTGTGCATCCTTGAGCTTGGCCTCGAGCGCGCGCAGCTGCACGAGCTCGGCGCGCGCCGCCGTCGCGTTGCCGCCGCGGGCGGCGCCGAGCCCGCGCGCGAAGTGCGTGATCGCATCGGCGCTCGGGAATTTGCTTGAGCCCGGCTCGAGCGCCGCCGCATCTTCCCAGGCGCCGCGCTCGAGCGCGTAGCGCGCCGGGATCGACGCCGCCGCGAAAAACGCGCCGAATTGCCCGGGATCGGCCTTGGTCATGATGGCGCCGATCCCGTCGAGCACGCGCCGCGTCGCGCCGTCCTGGGCGGTCTGAAGATAGGCGTAGGCCATGTAGTCCGAGGCATGCATTTCCTCGGCGGTCTCGCCGGCCGCATGCGCGACCTCGGCCGAGCGCCGGTTGGTCGCGATCGACCGCGGCCAGTAGCCGACCCGCGTGAAGATGTGCGACGGCATGTGCAGCGCATGCGGCGCCGACGGCGCGATCTCGGCATAGCGCAAGGCTGCGGGCAGCCCCTTGGCGGCCAGCGCCGGCACGTCGTAGGTGTGGATCAAGTAATGCGCGACGCCCGGATGATCCGGCTGCTCGGCGAACGCCTTCTCGAGGATCGCGGCGGCCTTGAGCTGGTTTGCGTAGGTCTTGTCGGTCGGCGGTGCTGCGACGTCGAGCGCCAAGGCATAGAGGATCGCCGCTTCGCGATCGTCGGGATAGCGCGCCGCCAGCTCACCCATCGAAGCGGCGTAGGCGGTCACGCGAGTCCGCCGATCGACGGTGGCGAAATCCTTGTAGAGCACGCCGAGCGCGGCGATGTAACCGGCCTCGCGCGGCGACTTGGCGCCGATCGAAGCGGCCTTGGCGAGCGCGGCCGCACCGTCGACGAGATTCTGCGGCGGCGCGCCGCCGAACGGATTGTTGAGCAGGCTCATCGCGATGCCCCAATAACCCATCACGCAGCTCGAGTCGGTCACGAGCACCGCATCGAAGGCCTGGTGCGCCGCCTGATACCAGAACGAGTGCTCGAGCGCGATCGCGCGATCGAACCCCTGCTGGGCATCGGGCGTGCACGTCACCGCAAAATGCACCTTGCCGAGAGTCTCGGGCGCGCCATGGGCATGGCCGTGATCGTGGCCCTCGTCGGCCGCCGCCGGATGAAGCGCCAACGCCGCCACGGTGCCGGCAAGCAGGGCCGCCTTGGCGAGTCCGACCATCATGCGCAGCATCGCGACCTCCCTGTGCGTTGATCGAGCGGAGTATCGATCCGCCGATCGCCCGATCCAATGGGATTATCTGCCACCCCGCTGCCGAACATCCGCCTTGCTTTTGCCCGATTGAGCCCGCATGTAGGCTGCCGATGACGAATATGACGCAAGCTCTAAGGCGCCTGGCGGGCATCCTGTTGATGAGCGTGGCGGCCGGGCTGCCGGCAGCGGCCCAGGACAGCGCCGATGTCCGCGCGTTGCAGGATCGTCTGCAGCGCCTGGACCGCGAGCTGGTTTCCGTCCAGAAGCAGATCTATCGCGACAACGGCGCGACGAGCGCCGCCCCGGCGCCGGCGCCGGCCGCGCGATCCGATGCCGAGACCGCCACTGCGGTGAACTTGGAGACGCGCATCAGCACGCTCCAGAGCGAGCTGCGCACGACCACGGGCCAGATCGAAGAGGTCAATTTCGCGGTCGGCGACATCCGCCAGCGGCTCGATCGGCTGGTCAACGACCTGGATTCGCGCCTGGCGGCGCTCGAGAAGGCGTTCGCCGAACGGCCGCCGCCGGCCACCGCCGTCACGCCGGCGGCCGCGCCGTCGGCGACCAAGCCGGGCGTGCCGGCCGCCCAGGCCGCGGTGCCTGCCGTCAAGCTGCCCAAGGGCTCCGCCAAGGAGCAGTACGAGTTCGCGTTCGATCTCTTGAAGCGCAGCGAATACGCCCAGGCCGAGTCGGCGCTGAAGCAGTTCGTCGCCGCGCATCCGGCCGACCCGCTGTCCCCCAACGCGCAATACTGGCTGGCCGAGACCTTCTTCGTGCGCAACGATTTCGCCGGCGCGGCGGCCCAGTTCCTGGTCGGTCTCCAGAAATATCCGCAGGCCCCCAAGGCGCCCGACACGCTGGTCAAGCTCGCTCTGTCGCTCGCCAAGCTCGGCAAGACGCCGGAGGCCTGCGCCGCCTTCGCACGCTTCCAGAAGGATTATCCCGCCGCCACCGGCGCGCTGCGCGGCCGCGTCTCCGACGAGCGCCAGCGCCTGAAATGCTCGTGAACACCGGCGTCCCGGGCGTTGAAAGGTTTTAGCGCGGCGGACGCTGAGGATGCGCGGAGGGCGCAGAACGCTAAAGCGCACTGCGCGCGCAATTCTTCCCCCGCGTCCTCCGCGCTAAAGACCTTCCATCGGACGGCGCGCTAATGCAGCAGCGCGCTCTCGATGGTCTCGAGCAGATAGTCGAGCCGGAACGGCTTGTGGACCAGCGGCGTCGCCTCGCCCTGCGCCGCCCGCACCGTCTCGGCGACCGAATAGGCGCTCATATAGAGCAGCTTCATGCCCGGGCGGATCTGCTCGGCGCGGCGCGCCAGGTCGAAGCCGTTGAGGTCGCCGGGCATCACGATATCGGTGCACAGCAATTCGATGTTGGCGTCGGTCTCGATCAGGCGCAACGCGTCGGCGGCGCACGCGGCGACCAGCACCTTGTAGCCGTGCCCGGACAGCCAATCGGCGATCAGATCGCGGATCTCCGCCTCGTCGTCGACCACCAGTATGGTGCCTTCGGTCGCGAGCGCCGGCGCGCCGCCCGCGTCGGTCTTGATCGGCGCGATCACGGGATTGGCGACGCGCGGCGTTGCCGGCAGGGCCGTGGCGGCCGGCGCCAGCTCGACGCGGTTGCGGCCGTTGCGCTTGGCGACGTACAGGGCCTCGTCGGCGCTCCGCATCGCGGTGGCGAGCGAGCTGCCGCGCGAGCAGATCGCGATGCCGATGCTGACCGCGAAGCGGATCGCCGCGCCGTCCGCCGTGACCGTCGCGTCCGACACGCTCTGGCGCAGCCGGTCGGCGACCAACCGCGCGGGCTCGAGCCCGGTCTCGGGCAGGCTGATCACGAACTCCTCGCCGCCGTAGCGCGCCACGATGTCGCTCGGCCGCAGCGCGCGCCCGCACATCTCGGCGAGCGCGCGGATCACCGCGTCGCCGCTCGCGTGGCCGTAGGTGTCGTTGATCCGCTTGAAATGGTCGATATCCACCATCAGGACGGCGAGCTCGTAATCGCGGCGGCGGCTGCGCGCCTCCTCCTTGCTCGACAGCTCGAGGAAGGAGCGCCGGTTGAGCAACCCGGTCAGCGGATCGACCGAGGCCTGCTGGCGCAGCCGATGCTCGCGCGCCGACAGCGCCTTGATGCCGAGCGCGGTCAGCGAGACCAGCGTGATCGCCGCCGCCGCGGGCACCAGCACGCGCCACGCGTCGCTGGTCGCCGTCGGCCACGCCGCGGTGACGATCAGGACGATCGCGGCGGCCCAGCAGGCTTCGAGCAGATAGCGCTTGCGGATGCCGTAGACCGGCACCAGCGCGATCGGCCAGAGCTGCAACAGCACCGCATCGGGCAGCACCGTCCGGTGGACCGCGAACAGAATCAGGGACAGGCCCAGCGAAACCGCCGCGCGGATCAGGTCCCTCGATGACGTTTCTTGCGCGCCCATTCTGGTGCCTCGCGCCAGCGCCAAGCGACTGGCTCGTTAACCTTACTGACGGCGTCCGCGATCGCTGTGACGGCGATCACAGCACCGGGAAATCGGCCGGCGCGGTGCAGCATAACCGCTCGAGCCGGGATACGGGAGCGCTAACCGATCCTCTCATCCCGAGAACAAGGTTAATTCGACTCCACGATCGCAGATTCCGTCTGCGCGCTCCGCGGTACGATGGAACCAGCACACCGCGCTCGCGCGTTCATGAATGTCGGCCGCGATACCGGGCCGCTCGCGGAGCATGGATCATGACCACACGCATCAATCGTCTGTCCGTCGCCGGCCTGCTCTGCGTGGTGCTCGCCGCCGGCGCCGCGCGCGCACAAGGCGATCCGCCGGCGCAGGTCGGTCGGCTGAGCGAGGTCGACGGCGTGGTCTCGTTCCACACCGCCGACCAGGCGCAGTGGTCGCCGGCGGTCATCAACTATCCGGTGCCCGCCGGCAGCTCGTTCTGGACCGAGCCGAGCGCGCGCGCCGCCTTGGAGCTCGGGCCGGCGATCATCCGGCTGGCGAGCCAGACCGAATTCGACGTGGTCGTGCTCGACGATCACAATTTCCAGGGCCAGATCGGCCAGGGCGCCGTGAACCTGCATCTCTTTGCGCTGAGCTCGGGCGATGGCTTCCAGATCGTCACCGCGCGCGGCACGGTGCAGATCACCGCGCCGGGCCACTACCATATCGACGGCGGCAGCGGGGCGACGCCAACCCTCGTCACGGTGTTCGACGGCGCGGCGGAGTTCGTCGGCATCAACACCAACCTGGCGATCCATCCGAGCGAGACCGCCGCGATCTCCGGCGATCCCGCCGCATCGCTGACCTATGACGTCGCTGGCGCGCAACCCGGCCCGCTCGACCAATGGGCGACCGCGCGCGAGACGCAGCTCCAGATTGCGGCACAGCCCCAATATGTCTCGGCCGAAATGACCGGCTATCAGGATCTCGAAAGCAATGGCAGCTGGAATCAGACGTCGAGCGACGGACCGGTCTGGTATCCCGCAAATATGCCGCAAGACTGGGCGCCCTATCGGGATGGCCACTGGGCCTATGTCGCGCCATGGGGCTGGACCTGGATCGACGATGCGGCGTGGGGCTTCGCGCCGTTCCATTACGGCCGCTGGGCGCGCGTCGATGATCGCTGGGGCTGGTATCCCGGCGCCGTGGTCCAGCAGCCCGTCTACGCGCCGGCCCTGGTCGCCTTCATCGGCGGCCCGCCGGGCCCCGGCGGGCTCGCGATCGGCATCTCGATCGGCGCGGTCGCCGCGGCCGTGGCGTGGATTCCGCTCGGCCCGCACGAGGCCTACGATCCGCCCTACCGGCACAGCCCGGCCTATCTGCACAACGTCAACATCACCAACGTGACCAATTTCACGACCATCACGAACAACCGAACGGTGAACAACTACGTCAACAGGTCGGCCGTGACCGTGGTGCCGGCCGCCGCGATGGTCGGCTCGCAGCCGATCGCGCATGCCGCGGTCGCGGTGCCGGCTGCCCAACTGGCAGCGCGCCCGATCGCCGCGGCGCCGCCTTCGGTCCGGCCGACCCTGGCGACCGCCGGCGCGACCCCGGCGGCGGTCCACGCCGCCGGCGGCCCAGCCGGTCCGGCCGCCCACCAGCGCCCGGCCGCGCCCGGCCCGCTCGCCGCGCCGGGCCCTCCGGCGACCGCCGTCGCGCTGACCCGCGTCGCGCCGCCGCCCGCGGGCACCCACGCCGCCCCGCCGCATGTCGTCGCAGCGAGCGCAACCGCGCCAGCCAACGCACCGGCGTCGGCGGTCGGTGCGCCGGCCGCGCGCCCAGGCACGTCGCCGGCCCCGGCGGCCCACGCGGCGGCAGCCCCACCGCCGGCCGCCGAGACCCCTGGCAAGCCGCCGGTCGCCGCGCCGCCGCACGGCGTGCCGGTCGCCGCCGCGCCGCGTCCAGCCGAGGTCGCGCCGCACCCCGCCGCGCCGCCGATTCCCGCCGCCGCTGCGGCGCCCCATCCGGCCGAGGTCGCGCCGCATCCCGCCGCGCCGCCGATCCCCGCCGCCGCTGCAGCGCCGCACCCGGCCGAGGTCGCGCCGCATCCCGCTGCGCCGCCAGTCCCCGCCGCGGCGCCGCGTCCCGCCGAGGTCGAGCCGCACCCCGCCGCGCCGCCGGTTCCCGCTGCCGCGCCGCATCCCGCCGAGATTGCGCCACCACACCCGACACCGGTGGCGCTCCCACCGGCAGCGGTCCATGAGGCACCGGCGCCACACCCCGCGCCGCCGCCGCATCCGGCACCCGAGGCCGCCGCCCATCCCGCGCCGCCGCCGCATCCGGAGCCGGCCGAACATGCCGCGCCGCCGCCGAAACATCCCGAGCCCGAGAAAAAAGAAGAGCACAAGGAATGAGCCGGATGACCCGACGCGGCCGGACGGCTGCTATTGCGCGGTCCAGCCGCCGTCGACCAGCAGGCTGGCGCCAGTGATCAGCGAGGCGGCCGGCGACGACAGGAACACGATCGCGCCGACCACCTCGTCGATCCGGCCGATCCGGCCGAGCGGAATCCGGTTCAGCACCCACTCGCGGAATTGCGGATTGCGGAAGAACGGCTCGGTCAGCGGCGTGTCGATGAAGGTTGGGCCGATTGCGTTGACCCGGATGTTGCGCGGCGCCAGCTCGACCGCCATCGCCTTGGTCAGCCCCTCGAGCGCGTGCTTGGTCATGCAATAGACCGTGCGGTTGGGCGCCCCGACATGGCCCATCTGCGACGAGATGTTGAGCACCGCGCCGCCGCGCACCTCGCGGTCCGGTGCCGCCAGCATCTTGCGGACGGCGGCCTGCGCGGTCAGGAACGCCGCGCGCACGTTGAGTGCGAGCAGCCGGTCGAGATGGTCCTCGGTGACCTCGACGAACGGCTCGGGAAAATTGCCGCCGGCGTTGTTGATCAGGATATCGAGCCGGTCGAGCCCGTCGATCATCGTGCGCAGCGCGCCCGAATCGCAGACGTCGCACGTCACCGCGCGCGCGCGTCCGCCGGCCTGCTCGATCTGGTGCGCGACCGCAGCGATCTCGGCTTCGGTGCGGCTGACCAGCACGATCTCGGCGCCCGCTTCGGCGAGCCCGCGCGCCGCCGCCGCACCAATGCCGCGCCCGGCGCCGGCGACCAGCGCGACCCTGCCGTCGAGCCGCATGCTGTCGAGCACGCTCATTCAGCGACGCCGGCGCCCAGCCCGACATTGCGCTTGCCGTAGCGCCGCAGCCGCAGATCGGCCTGCTCCTTGTGGCCCCAGAAGCGCTCGATCGCGCACAACCGCGAGCAGTAATCGCCGACCATGACCGAGGCCGCCTCGGTGACCTGCTGGTAGGTCACCGTCTTGAGGAATTTACCGACCCACAGCCCGCCGGTGTAGCGCGCCGCGCCCTTGGTCGGCAGCGTGTGGTTGGTGCCGATCACCTTGTCGCCGTAGGACACGTTGGTCTCCGGCCCGAGGAACAGCGCGCCGTAATTGCGCATGCGTTCGAGGAACCAGCGTGGCTCGCGCGTCAGGATCTCGACATGCTCGAAGGCCAGCCGGTCGGCCTCTTCGGCGGCTTCCTCGCGGCTCTCGACCAGGATGATCTCGCCATAGTCGCGCCAGGCCTGGCCGGCCACCTCGGCCGTCGGCAGCACCTTCAGTTGCTTCTCGATCTCGCCGGGCAGCGCCTCGGCCAATTTGCGCGACAGCGCGATCAGGACCGCCGGCGAGGTCGGGCCGTGCTCGGCCTGGCCGAGCAGGTCGGTCGCGATCATCTCGACGTCGGCGCCGTCGTCGGCGACCACCAGGATCTCGGTCGGCCCGGCGAACAGGTCGATGCCGACCTTGCCGAATAGCTGGCGCTTGGCCTCGGCGACATAGGCGTTGCCCGGGCCGACCAGCATGTCGACCCCTGCGATCGTCTGGGTGCCGAGCGCCATCGCGGCGACCGCCTGGACGCCGCCCAGGATCAGGATCTCGTCGGCGCCGCCGAGCGCCATCGCGGCGATCGTCTCGGCATGCGGCGCGCCGCCGGTCGGCGGCGTGCAGGCGATGATGCGCGGCACGCCGGCGACCTTGGCGGTCACGATGCTCATATGGGCCGAGGCGACCATCGGGTAGCGCCCGCCCGGCACGTAGCAGCCGACCGACGCCACCGGGATGTTCTTGTGGCCGAGCCGCACCCCCGGCAGGGTCTCGACCTCGATGTCGCGCAGCGCCGCCTTCTGCAACGCCGCGAAATTGCGCACCTGTGCCTGGGCGAACTTGATGTCGTCGATGGTCTCGCGCGGCACGCTGGCGACGATGCGCGCGATCTCGTCGGCGCTCAGCCGAAAGCCCGGCGGCGCCCATTTGTCGAATTTCTGCGACAGCTCGCGCACGGCAACATCACCGCGCGCCTTCACATCGGCGATGATGCCCTCGACGGTCGCGCGCACCGTGGCGTCCGCCGCATCCGTCTCGGCAGCGCCGATGCGCCGCTTCAGATAAGTCGCCATGGCGCCGTCTCCTCCGGTTGGAGGGCCATCAAACACCCGGGCGGGCGGGCGCGACAACTGCCTCGGCCGGCGCCGCAGGGGCAAGGGGCAGATGGGCGACCATCGCGTAATACCAAGTCCCGCTGATTATGACCCATGGGCCCAATCGCGAAGTCCGATGGACATGATCGTCCCAGGCTGATCGACGAGCCTGTTCCAGGCGAAGCAGCAATGATCGACGATGTCGTCGTAGGATCGGAAGACGCGGTTCGAGAGCCAGTTGTCGCGCATGAACTGCCAGATGT
>Ga0302324_100016495_pt1 | contig 14714 bp, 15 predicted proteins | sample Palsa_T0_1_FD_201949 | JGI IMG/M metagenome (GOLD analysis project Ga0302324, IMG submission 201949) | Peat permafrost microbial communities from Stordalen Mire near Abisko, Sweden - Palsa_T0_1 | ecosystem: Environmental > Terrestrial > Soil > Palsa > Peat permafrost | place: Sweden: Abisko...
TTCTCCATACCCTCTTGCTCTCCCGGCCAGCGAGGCATTACCCCCGCTTTTGGATACAGCGCCCCTCATCCGAGCGCCGAGGGGACTTCAACCCCCATGATTCATGCGCTGCCCAGCGCACACTACGCGCGGCATGACGCTGCCGTTCACCCTGGGGCACGAGATCGCCGGGATCGTCGAGGAAATCGGTCCGGATGTTTCGAAGGATTTGATCGGCACCAAGAAAGCCGTGTTTCCCTGGATCGGCTGCGGCCAATGCCGCGATTGTCTCAATGGCGACGAGAATCTCTGCGCCCGGCAGCGCTTTCTCGGCGTCGCGATCGATGGCGGTTTCGCCAGCCATGTGCTGGTGCCCGACGCAAAATACCTGCTGGATTACGGTACCCTGCCCGTCAATCAGGCGGCGACCTTGATGTGCTCCGGCGTAACCGCCTATGGCGCGCTGAAGCGACTGGTCGACCGGCCACGGCAGCGCAATCTGCTGCTGATCGGCCTCGGCGGCGTCGGCATGATGGGACTGGCTTTCGCCCAGGCCATGTTCAAGCAGAATATTTCGGTGGCGGATTTGAGTCCCGCCGCGCGCGAGACGGCGCTGCAGAACGGCGCCGCGCTCGCCTACGATCCCTCCGAACCGGATGTGGTCAAACGCATCATCAAGGAGACCGAGGGCGGGTTTGACGAAGTCGTCGACTTTGCCGGCAACGAGAAATCGATGGCCTTTGCGGTTTCCGTCGTCGCGCGCGGCGGCAAGATCGTGGTCTCCGGACTGATGGGCGGCAATTTCAGCCTGCCGATGGTGCAGTGGGTCTACAAGCGGATGACCATCGAGGGGTTCATGGTGGGAACGCTGGCCGAGGCACAGGAATTGATGGCGCTGGCGCGGGCCGGAAAGATCAAGCCGACGCCGATGAAAGAGGAGCCGATGGGCGAGGTCCAGAAATGGATCGACGCGCTGCGGGCCGGAAAAGTCGTCGGGCGCATCGTGCTGAAAAACTGACACGGAGGGGTTCGCCCCCTTTGCCGGTCGAGAAGCGCAGAGCGCTTGTGGCCTGCGCCATTCATTCGATTGGTGGGCGCGCCGCGCGCTGTTCAACAGCGGGCTGATCGGCGACGTGCTGCCGGCGAGTGACGCCGGTCCCGAGCCGCCGCCAGGCCTCGGGATCACGAAGGCGGGCCCGAATTAAGCCCCATGCTGTCCGGAATTGCGGCTCATTGCGACCCAAGTCTTTGCCGAGATTTGGCCTGCGAAGTGTCCCGTATCAGTATTCAGTACCGGAGATACCCATGCCAAACCGAACCACGAAATTCGTGTCAGCCATCTTTGCGAGCTTCCTTGCGGGCGCTCCCCTCTCAACAGTCTCGCACAGCGCGGCGGATGACTGCCTTTCCGGTCCGAAGGACCAAACGCCGCAAGGCCGCCATTGGTACTATCACATCGATCACGCCACCAAGCGCCATTGCTGGTATCTCGCGGACGAGCGCGACCCGCTTTCGCAAACCGCCGCTCCGAATACGTCTGCCGCGGCAAAACCGCCGCCGCCGGACGCAGAAACGGCAATGCAGCAATCGGTCGCGAACGCCCGTGCCGAGTTCCCCGCCCAGACGCGCATGGCACCGACGAACCGCAATGCGGAAATGGCTCCGGCGCCAGCCACCGACGCCGTTGTCAGGAACGAGAATGACGGCGCGGCGCCGCCGCAGCTACCAACATCGCGATCACTGGTCGCTTCACGCTGGCCCGATCCGTACGGCGCTGCCCCCTCGACCAATCTACAGCCGACCCAGCGCGATCCTGGCACGGGCGTAAACCCGGCCTCCCGAACCCAGCCGACATCCCTGCTCGCGGCCGGCCAATTCGCAGCAGCAGATTTGTCGTCACAAACCCCGGCCTATTCCCTGCAGGTGCAATTGGCCGCACTGATCGGCTTGCTCGCGCTTGCGGGCATCATGGGAACCGTCATTTTCAAATTCGGCAGTTCGCAACGATCCCAACCAGGCGCGATTCGCAAGCGGCGCGGCCCGATCTGGGAATCGACGGATGACGATCGCATCGTGCTCTCGCATCACCCGGGCACCGATGGTTTCGCTCGCGGCCTCGACGGGGCCGCCGGGCGGAGCGACCGGGTCGCGGAATTTTTTGCGCAGATATCCAGACGAGCGCCCACCTGACGGCCGGCTATTTTTCCAGTTGCCGCTGCAACCCGCGCACGAACGTCGTCAGACCGGTGCGGCGTTCGCGCTTGAGCCGCTCGGCTTTGAGGATCGACTGCACCTCGGCGAAGGCAGCATCGATATCGTGATTGATGATGATGTAGTCGTATTCCGCCCAATGACTCAATTCATGGGTGGCGCGGCTCATGCGCCCGCGGATGACCGCATCGGTATCCTGGGCGCGGGTATGGAGCCGCTTCTCGAGATCGGCCGCCGACGGCGGCAGGATGAACACACTGACAACATCGGCCCGGGCTTTTTCCCGCAATTGCTGGGTGCCCTGCCAGTCGATGTCGAACAGCACGTCCTGCCCCGCCGCCAGTGCGGCTTCGACCGGCGCGCGCGGCGTGCCATAGCGATTGTCGAACACGGTGGCCCATTCGAGCAATTCGTCTCGCTTTGCCATCTGTTCGAATCTGGCTTTGTCGACGAACAGGTAGTCGCGGCCCTCGACTTCACCGGGCCGCATCGGTCGCGTCGTCGCCGATACCGACATCTTCAGGCCGGCCATCCGCTCGATCAACAGGCGCGACAGCGTGGTCTTTCCCGCCCCCGATGGCGATGACAGCACGAACATCAGTCCGCGCCGCTCAACCCCGTCGAAACCGTGACCGCCAGCCGTCATGCGTCACTCCAGATTCTGAACCTGTTCGCGGAATTGCTCCACCACATTCTTCATTTCAAGCCCGGTATTGGTCAATTCAAGATCGTTCGACTTGGAGCAGCAGGTATTGACCTCGCGATTGAATTCCTGCGCCAGGAAATCAAGCCGCCGCCCGACCGGTCCGCCCTTGCCGATCATCTCGCGGGCCTGCGCGATATGTGATGCGATGCGGTCGAGTTCTTCGCGAATATCGGCCTTGGTCGCGATCATGATCGCCTCCTGATTGAGCCGATCGGGATCGAACCGGTCCGACGATTCAAGCAAGGCGGCGATCTGCTCGGCCAACCGGGCCTTGATCGCGTCCGGCTTGCGGCCGGGTGCGGTCTCGGCCTTCTTGGCGAGCTTCTCGATCTCGTCCATCCGCTGCGAGAGGATCTGCCCGAGCGTGACGCCCTCACGCTGGCGCATTTCGACGAGGTTGCCGAGCGCCTGCTCGAACGCCGTGGCGGCGGCAGCCTTCGCCGCCTTGTCTTCCGCCTCGTCGCTCTCCGGCTCCACCACCTCGATCACGCCCTTGATCGCCAACAGCCCATCGATGCTCGGCGCCACCGCATCGATCTTGCCGGCGAGCACGCCGGCAACCTTCACGATCGACGCCAGGACCTCTTCGTTGATACGAATCGTGGAGACCGCGTTGGCGCGCTTGACGTTCAAATTGGCGTATACCGTGCCTCGCGAAAGCACTTCGCCCGCGCGCTTCTTGGCGAATGCCTCGAGTTCGTCCCATCCAGGCGGCAGCCGCATGCGCAGGTCAAAGCCCTTGGCGTTAACCGATTTCAATTCCCATTCGAACGCATACGGTCCGCTGGCACCGTGGCTTCGGGCAAAGCCGGTCATGCTCGACAGCGCCATCGCGTGAAATTCTCCGGAAGGGTACGGGCTTGAGATTCGCAAATCCAACAACTGCACAAGCTTAGCGCGTATTGCACAAAAGTGGATAACGGTTTTGCTACTGCTGGACCACCGGGGGCGTCGCCGTCGACTGCGCCGCGCCCTGCCGGGCCGGCGGGATGCTGCGCTTTTTCGCCGGGAGGGGCTTGGCCGTCGTGGCCGTCGGGCTGGTATCGGCAGGCGCACCGGCCGCGGCTGGCGCGGGGTCGTCCGCCGGCTCCACCGTGTCGTTCTGGATCTGCTTTTCCATCGTGCGCAATTTGGCGACGTTCTTCTGGTGCTGGTCGTAAGTGTCGCTAAAGGCGTGGCCACCGGTGCCGTCAGCGACAAAGAACAGGTCGCGGGTACGCGCGGGGTTGGCAGCCGCTTCCAGCGAGGCGCGGCCGGGGTTGGCGATCGGCCCGGGCGGAAGGCCTTCCACCACATAGGTGTTGTAAGGTGACGGCTGCTGGATCTCGCTGCGCTTGATCGGCCGGCCCAGCGTTCCCTTGCCGCCGACCAGTCCGTAAATAATCGTCGGATCGGACTGCAGCTTTATTTTTTGCCGCAGCCGGTTGACGAACACCGCGGCTACCCGGCTGCGTTCGTCCGCCTTGCCGGTTTCCTTCTCGACGATCGAAGCCAGCGTGACCAGCTGGTCCGGCGTCTTGATCGGAATGTCCGGATTGCGGCGTTCCCAGATTTCCGCCAGCACCCGTTTCTGGGTCTGCTGCATGCGCGCAATCACCTGGTCGCGCGTGGTGCCGCGCGGGAATTTGTAGGTTTCCGGCAGCAACGTGCCCTCGCGCGGCATCTCACGGACGGAACCGGCAAAAATATCGTTGTCGGAAAGCCGGGCCACGATCTGTTCGGAAGTCAGGCCTTCGGGAATCGTGACGGCGTGCTGAACCACCTTGCCTTCGACCATGGTGCCGATGACATCGCGCAGACTGGCGTTCTTTTGAAACGAGTATTCGCCGGGCTTGAGTTCAGAACGCGCCTTCAGCGCAAACACGCTGCCGATGAAGGCCCAGCGATTGTTGTCGATCACGCCTTCACGCTGCAGGATGTCGGCGATGTCGGTCATTCCCGCGCGCGCCGGAATATTGACGACCTTGTCCTCCGGCAACGGGCCCGGAGCCTCGAGCTTCTGCTTGCCATAGATGTATGCGCCGCCGCCGCCGATCATCAAGACCAGCACGATGGTGATGATGGCATTGCCGACGATGACGAACGGATTGCGGGCGCGCTCGGACCGCTTTGGCGGCGGCGGGACCTGCTCGGGCTCCAGCGCGGCGCGCGGGCTCCGGGGCGAAATGGGTGGCCTCTCACTCATGGATGCAACCTGAATCCTGTCGGTTTAATCGTGGCCTCGCAAAATTCCCGCATCGGCCGGTCGTCTCCACCCAGATCTAGGATTTATCACCGAATACGGCGAAACGGTGGACTCTTCTTGACAGGCCGCGTCAGTTGTCCACGCGCTGGACGATCACGGACGCGTTGGTGCCCCCGAAACCGAATGAATTCGATAGCGCGACGTTGATTTCGCGCTTGCGCGGCGTTTGCGGCACGAGATCGATCGCCGTTTGCACCGACGGGTTCTCAAGATTGATGGTCGGCGGAGCGATGTTATCGCGAATCGCAAGGATGCTGAAAATCGTCTCGATCGCTCCCGCGGCGCCGAGCAAATGCCCCGTGGACGACTTGGTGGACGACATCGAGACCCTGGAAGCGGCGTTGCCGAGCAGCCGCTCCACCGCACCGAGTTCGATTTCGTCACCGACCTGCGTCGAGGTTCCGTGCGCATTGATGTAGTCGATATCGGAAGAGGTAATTCCGGCGCGCTTCATGGCGGCGCTCATGCTGCGGAAGGCGCCATCGCCATCCGGCGAGGGCGACGTAATGTGATAGGCATCGCCGGATAACCCGTAGCCGATCACCTCGGCATAGATTCGCGCACCGCGGTTTTTCGCGTGCCCGTATTCCTCAAGCACCACGATGCCGGCACCTTCGCCCATCACGAAACCGTCGCGATCCCTGTCGTAGGGGCGCGAGGCCTTTTCCGGGGTTTCGTTGAAGCTCGTCGACAACGCGCGCGACGCGCAGAAACCCGCCATCGACAGCCGGCAGATCGGTGATTCGGTTCCGCCCGCCACCATTACATCCGCATCGCCGAGCGCAATCAGCCGGCTCGCATCGCCGATCGCGTGGGCGCCGGTCGAACAGGCGGTCACCACCGCGTGGTTGGGACCCTTGAGGCCGTGCTCGATCGACACGTAGCCGGAGGCGAGATTGATCAGGCGCCCCGGAATGAAGAACGGCGATACCTTGCGCGGGCCGCGCTCCTTCAGAAGCAGCGCGGTATCGGCAATGCCCGACAAGCCGCCGATCCCCGAGCCGATCATGGTGCCGGTGGCACATCGATCTTCCTCGTTGGCCGGGTGCCAGTTGGCATCATCGAGCGCCTGGCGTGCGGCACACATCGCGAAAATGATGAAATCGTCGACCTTGCGCTGGTCCTTCGGCTCCATCCACTGGTTCGGGTCGAATGTGCCGTCGGTGCCGTCGCCGCGCGGAATCACGCAGGCGATCTGGCTGGTCAGATCGGAGACGTCGAACGTGTCGATCCTTTTGGCGCCGCTCTCGCTGTTGAGGATGCGCTTCCAAGTCGGTTCGACGCCACAGCCAAGTGGCGACACCATGCCAAGGCCCGTGACGACGACCCGTCTCATATCCAACACTCCGGCCCACGATTCACGGCCCACAACAATAAACCGGTGGACCGCGCGACCACGGCCCGTCCGGCTTTGTCAGTACCGCGCGGGGGCGTCAGCTCTTCGCGTTCTTTTCGAGAAATTTTGTCGCGTCGCCGACGGTCAAGATCGTCTCCGCGGCGTCGTCGGGAATTTCACAGCCGAATTCTTCTTCAAACGCCATCACGAGCTCGACGGTATCGAGGCTGTCGGCGCCGAGGTCGTCAATGAAGCTCGCGTTGTCGACCACTTTTTCGGGTTCAACACCAAGGTGTTCGACCACAATCTTCTTAACTCGCTCGCCAATCTCACTCATCGTTCAACCTCGTGCTTGTTCCATTGGACCCGACCCCAAGACGTACGAGCCATCGTGGTCGTTAAACTTCCTTCGCAATCGCGCATAGTCTTGATTTGGCCACGTCATGGCCGACGCGGACCCGGCGAACGACGGCAGGCTCCGCATCGCCAATATACAGGGTTTCAATATCCTGCAATGGTGTTCTTTGCCCATCCGCCGGTGGTTCGGTTATCATACTTCCCAAGCCTTGACTATAAGCCTCGGTTGGCCGCCGGAAGCGGCCTTTAGCCTCGCCGAGGGGACCGGCAGCCGGCTCAGATCATGGCCATTCCGCCATTGACGTGAATGGTTTGCCCGGTGACGTAAGCCGCTTCATTCGAACTGAGATAGACGGCCGCCGCGGCGATTTCTTCGGCTGTTCCGAGCCGTGCCGCAGGAACCTTGGAAAGGATCGTTTCGCGCTGTTTGTCGTTAAGCGCATCGGTCATCGGCGTCGCAATGAACCCGGGTGCGATGCAGTTGGCGGTCACGTTGCGCTTGGCATATTCCGCGCCCAGCGTCTTGATCATGCCGATCAATCCCGCCTTCGACGCCGTGTAATTGCCCTGGCCGGGATTGCCGGTGACGCCGACGACCGAGGTGATTGCGATAATGCGGCCGAAACGCTTGCGCATCATCAGCCTGGTCGCGGCGCGGGCGAGACGAAAGGTGGCGGTCAGGTTGACCTTGATGACCTCGTCCCAGTCTTCGTCACGCAACTGCACAAACAGATTGTCGCGGGTGATCCCGGCATTAGCGACCAGAATGTCGACCTGGCCCATAGCCTGTTCCGCCGAAGGCACCAGCGCCTCGACCTCCGCTGTATCCGAGAGGTTACAGGGCAGCACGTGAAACCTGCCGCCGAGCTTCCCGGCCAGCGTGTCCAGCGCCTCGCGCCGGGTCCCGGAGATCGCCACGGTCGCGCCTTGCGCGTGCAGCGCCTGCGCGATCGCGCCGCCGATACCCCCGCTGGCACCCGTGACGAGCGCCGTCCTGCCTGTCAAATCGAACATCCTGCTTCTCCCCTCGGCTCAGGCCGTCAGCGCGGCAGCGAGCGCGTCTTTTGCCGAGGCAATATCATTCGGGCCGCCGACCGAAATACCCACGGCGCCGTCGGCAATGCGTTTGACCAGCCCGCTCAGCACCTTGCCTGCTCCGATTTCGAAAAACCGCGTGACTCCCTGGTTCGCCATATAGGCCACCGATTCGCGCCAGCGCACCGTTCCCGTGACCTGTTCGATCAGGCGCCGGCGGATCTCGTCCGGCTCGCTGATCGGCGCGGCCAATACGTTCGACACCAAAGGCGACACCGGGCGCCGGATGGTGACACCATCAAGCGCCTTCGCCATCGCGTCGGCGGCGGGCTGCATCAGCCGGCAATGAAACGGCGCGGATACCGGCAGCAACATAGCACGCTTGGCGCCCCTGGCTTTGGCGATCTCGAGCGCGCGCTCGACCGCGGCCTTGTCGCCGGAGACCACGACCTGGCCACCGCCATTGTCGTTGGCAGCCTGGCAGACCTGACCCTGGGCGGCCTCATTGGCGACCGCCACGGCGGCCTCATAATCGAGACCGAGCAAGGCGGCCATGGCCCCGACGCCCACCGGCACCGCCTTTTGCATGGCAAGGCCACGGGTGCGCAGCAGCCGGGCGGTGTCGCTGATGCTCAGGCTGCCGGCCGCGGCGAGCGCGGAATATTCGCCGAGCGAGTGTCCGGCAACAAAGGCGGCATGGGCCGCAACCGAAAAGCCGGCTTCGGTCTCCAGAACGCGCAAGGTGGCGAGCGAGACCGCCATCAATGCCGGCTGGGCGTTTTCGGTGAGCTGCAGGGTCTCAGCCGGGCCGTCCCAGATGATATTGGTCAGCTTTTCGCCCAGCGCCGCATCGACCTCGTCAAACACCGCGCGGGCGGCCGGAAAGGCCTCCGCCAGCGCTTTGCCCATGCCGACCGCCTGGGAACCCTGTCCTGGAAAAGTGAATGCTGCCGTCATGAATGGCCCTGAACGTCCCAAAATCCCTGAAGTTGCGCCGAAAGACACTGCGGGACACGGTTATGTCAAGCCGCCGCCGGTTCCCGGCCGGAAGCTGCGGGCCGATTCGGTCGCTTTCCCTTGTTATCCCCCTGCCATCCCCTTGCCATCGTGCCCAAAATCCGTATAAACCGCGCCATCCGTGGATCCCGGCCGGGAGCTGAACGGACGGTCTCAGCAATTTCACCTTATCGGCGATGTTGATGTGGCAGGGCCAGTCGGTCCGTCGTCCCGTGCTTCCGCCTTCTGAGCATATCGAGTCCTTTCCGAAGGGTTCGAAGGGCTTGCCGCCGGGAACCGCGCCAACATTGGAAAGGACACCCATGCCTCTTTATGAGCATGTTTTTCTCGCGCGTCAGGATGCGAGCACCCAGCAGGTCGAAGAACTGACCACCCAGATGACCGGCATCGTCGAGCAACTCGGCGGCAAGGTCGTGAAGATGGAAAACTGGGGCGTACGCTCCCTCACCTATCGGATGAACAAGAATCGCAAGGCGCATTTCGTGCTGCTGAACATCGACGGCCCTTCGGCCGCGGTCAGCGAGATCGAGCGGCAGGAGCGGATCAGCGAAGACGTGATCCGCTATCTCACCGTTCGCGTCGAAGAACACGAGGAAGGCCCCTCGGCGATGATGCGCAAGGCCGATCGCGACCGTGATCGCGACGACCGCGGCGGCGGTGGTTTCCGCGGCGACCGCGAAGGCGGTTTCCGTGGTGATCGCGATGGCGGTGGCTATCGCGGCGACCGTGGTCCGCGCCGTCCCCGTGATGACGCCGAAGCAACGGTTGAGGAGTAAGAATCATGGCCGAAGCTGGTGCACGCCGTCCGTTTTTTCGCCGCCGCAAGACCTGCCCGTTCACGGGTCCAAACGCGCCGAAGATCGACTACAAGGATTCCAAGCTGCTGATGCGTTACGTTTCCGAGCGCGGCAAGATCGTGCCGAGCCGCATCACCGCCGTCTCCGCCAAGAAGCAGCGTGAACTCGCGCGCGCCATCAAGCGCTCGCGTTTCCTCGGTCTGCTGCCCTACGTCATTCGCTAACGCGAACACCAGCCGGCGGCGACAACGCCGCCGGCTGGAAAATGCTCATAAGGTTTCCGGGTCGTCCGGTTGCCGATGGTTGGGGTTCCAGGGAGCCTCTAACCGCTCGAAAGGAGCGGGACAGCTGATGATCGCGATCGCTCTCATTGGAATAGCGGCCGGCTGCGCGTCGGCCCTGATGTTCGCCTCGATGATCTCGGGCGTACTGATCTCGCTATTGCTGATCTACCTGGCGCCGCTGCCGCTGATGGTGGCGGCACTGGGATGGGGGCCGCTCAGTGCCACCATCGGCGGCATCACCGCCGCGACAGTTCTCGGCGCAATCTTCGGCCTTCCCTTTTGCATCGTCTTCGCCATTACGGTCGCGTTGCCCGCCTGGTGGCTCGGGCATCTGGTTCTGCTGGGCCGCCCCGTCGCCGGCGGTGTTTCGTTGGGCAACGGCGCCGAGCCGGTTGCGCCGATTCTGGAATGGTATCCGATCGGTCGCATTCTGCTCTGGCTATCGGGCTTTGCGGCGCTGAATACGATGGCGGCCCTGCTTGCGTTTGGCACCGACGTCGCCGCCGTCACCGGCGCGCTGCGGGAGAGTCTGCTGCTTTTCCTCGGCCCGCACGACACCACGGTGACCGCCGAGATCGATCAATTGGTCAACATGATGGTGACGGTCGCGCCATCGCTGGGGGCGATCAGCGTCATGATGATGCTGACGTTCAACCTCTGGCTGGCTGCAAAAATCACGGCGACATCGGGACGATTGCACCGCCCGTGGCCCGACCTGAAGAGCGCTGTACTGCCACCGCTTACTCTCGCGGCGTTGTGTGCCGCCATCGCCTTCTGTTTCGCTGGCGGATTGCTCGCCATCCTGGCGCAGATCATCACCGCCGTCCTGATGATGGCTTACGCGCTCACCGGTTTCGCGGTGTTGCATACGTTGACGCTGGCATTGAAAAGCCGCGCGCTCTGGCTCGGCTGCACCTATGCCATCGTCGTGTTGTTCGTCTGGCCCGTTGTGGCGATGGTGGTTCTCGGAATCGCCGACGCCGTTTTCGGGTTCCGTCAGCGCTATTTGCAGGGAAGGCCGCCGCCCCTCCCCACCTCCTGAACTCCCTTTCAACTCACCCCAAAATCCACATCACTTCAAAGGAGACCGAATATGGAAGTCATTTTGCTGGAACGTGTCGCCAAGCTTGGCCAGATGGGAGAAGTCGTCCGCGTCAAGGACGGATTCGCCCGCAATTTCCTGCTCAAGCGCGGCAAGGCCTTGCGCGCCACCTCCGACAACCGCGCCAAGTTCGACGGCATGAAGGCCGAGCTTGAAGCACGCAACCTGCAGGCCAAGGGCGAGGCCACCAAGGTCGCCGAGAAAATCGACGGACGCAACGTCGTGGTGCTGCGCCAGGCGTCTGAAACCGGCCAATTGTTCGGCTCGGTGACCGTCCGCGACATCATCGCGTCGTTTGAGAGCGACGGCGTCACCATTGGCCGCAGCCAGGTCATGCTGGACGCGCCGATCAAGACCATCGGCAAGCACAAGATCGGCGTCGCCGTGCATCCGGAAGTCGAAGTCGGGGTGACCGTCACCGTCGCGCGTAGTGCCGATGAGGCCGAACGCATCAACCGCGGCGAGGATATCTCCACCCGTCAGGAAGATCAGGATGCGGCCGCCGAAGCGCTTGCCGCCGCCGGCGAGTTCTTCGATCCGGAAGCGCGCCGCGACGACGTCGAACCGCAGGAAGAAGCGGCTTCCGAAAAGTAACGCCGCTTCCTTACCGCGGGTTGCAAACAGCCAAGCCCGGCCCGATCAGGCCGGGCTTGCTATTTCCACCAGTGCTTTTTCCAGCATCGCAATCGACGCCAACGTGGTTGCGATGTGTTTCTCGATTCCGTCGATCCCGCAAAAGACGTCCGCCGCGACTTGCCGTCCCGGCTTGATCGCGCGCGCCCGGCAGAGGGTCATGCCGGACCACAGGCGAACAACGCGATCCCTGCGAAGCAGCTATTGGGAGATCGGCGGCGCGGGCGGTCCCGCGTTCCCCGCAGGTGGTGGCGGCGGCGGAGCGGAAGCCGTCACCGCGGGAGCCGGCGGCTCAGACGCCGCGGGTGCCGACGGCCGCGCGGCGGGCTGCTCTGACACTCCGGTGGAAACCGCAGCAGACGTCGCAGCGGGAGCCGGGGGCGCAGGGGTGACCGGTGGCACCGGATCGGTCCGCGATACGGGTGCCCCACCACCGCCGCTGTCCTTCGGTGCCTCGGATTTGGCGGCCTCAGACTTGCCGGCCTCAGATTTGGCGGCCTCGGACCTGCCCTCGTCGGCCGGCTTGGTTCCTTCAGGCTTGCCGCTTTCTTCCCTGGCGGTGTCGCTCCTGGGTTTGTCGTCTTTGCCCGGTTCGGCCTTTGCCGCGTCGTCCTTGCCAGCGTCAACCTTGGCCGCGTCGGATTTGGGCGCTTCTTCGCCGCCCGGCTTGCCGCGCTTGCTCAGCCGCTGTTTGGCCGTCAATTTGCGGTCGTCGCCCGCCTGAACCGGGGCTGGTCCATCAATGGCAGGCTTGGTCTCGTCGGGTCCCTCCCCCGGCCGCGCCAGCCGCTTGCGGCCCTGACGTCCGGACTCGCCCTGCTGGGACACTCCATCGGTGTCGGGCCTAACCGCCTCCTGCGAGCCGGGACGCATTCTGCGGCCCTGCCGATCGGGCTGCTCGGATCCAGCGCCAGGCTTGGCGTCCAGTTTGGCATCGGTGCCTGGTTTGGCCGGGCGGGTATCGGTCGCGCCGTTGGAGACCAGGAAGGCGCTGAGCAGCGAGGCCATATCGCTGCTGGTCGTGTAATGCTCACGCAGGAAGCCCGGCAGGGATCCGGGCGACACGGTTTTCAGCAGCCCCCGCGGACTCTTGTGGCAGGCGTTGCAGGTGCCCGCAAAAATCTGGGAGGGGCTTTTGCCGGCCTCAAGATTCTGCGCCTGCGCCCGCCCCGGGGCCGCTGCAAAACAGCCTATCAGAAGCGTCACCGTCGCTAAACTGAGCGCTCGGCTCAACATTCCCTAATTCTCCAGATGTGGAAATCGCTTCCAGCGTCGTTAATCCGACCCGGACGGCAGCGGTCACCTTTTAGCCGATTATGCCGCGAATGGAAGCACACAGATAAAAGAACTGCGTGAACGCCACATTTCGGAATATCCGCTTTGTCTACAACGCAGTAGCGCGCAAGGGTCATCATCATTATGATCTAACCATGGCGCCGTGGAACCAATCGGTTGCAATGGGCGTCAGGTGGGACGGCCGGTACGTTCACCTTTGCGGGATCGCTCTTTGGTGGTTTCGATGGACCGTTTGTTGCGTTATTTCCTGAACCAGTTCATTCGCCGCGGCGCAATGACGTTCACGACTGCGAGTGGGGCAAAATTCAGCTGCGGGGACGGAACCGGCGAGCCGGTTTCCGTGCGGTTCCTGACCACCGACGCCGAACGCCGGATTCTCCTCGACCCTGAACTTGGGCTTGGCGAAGTTTACATGGACGGCACGTTTATCGTCGAGAACGGCTCGATAGCGGACGTGCTGGCGATCCTGCTGGATCAACCGGAGATGTTGCCGCGCTGGGCCAAGCTGCAATGGTGGCTGCGCTATCTGGTCCGGCATGCCCAGCAGTTCAATCCGCGCGGCCGATCGAAAGACAATGTCGCGCACCATTATGATCTCGACGGGCGGCTCTATTCGCTCTTCCTCGACGCCGACAAACAATACAGCTGCGGCTATTTTGAAACGCCGGAGGCGACGCTTGACGACGCCCAGCTCGCCAAGAAGCGTCATCTCGCCGCCAAACTGTCGATCCGGCGCGGCGATCGTGTGCTCGACATCGGCTCCGGCTGGGGCGGTCTTGGTCTCTATCTGGCCGAAATGACCGGCGCCAGCGTCACCGGCATCACGCTGTCGACCGAGCAATTACAGACGTCGAATGCCCGCGCCGCCGAAAAGAACCTGACGCAGTCAGCGAAGTTTTTCCTCGAGGACTATCGCGACATTCCGGGCCCGTTCGATCGCATCGTGTCGGTCGGCATGTTCGAGCATGTCGGCGTCGACTTCTACGACACCTATTTCAAGCGCTGCGCCGAGCTTCTCACCGATGACGGCGTCATGATGTTGCATTCGATCGGCCGCTCGCACGGCCCCGATGTCACCAATCCCTGGATCGCCAAGTACATTTTCCCCGGCGGCTATATCCCGGCACTTTCCGAAGTCATCCCCGCAATCGAACGCGCCGGACTGCTGGTGTGCGACATCGAAATCCTGCGGCTGCATTATGCGGACACGCTGAAGGTCTGGCGCGAGCGCTTCATGGCGCGGCGGGAGGAAGCTGTGCAGCTATACGACGAGCGCTTCGCGCGAATGTGGGAATTCTACCTCGCCTGCTCCGAGATGTCGTTCCGCAAGCAGAACCTGATGAATTTCCAGATCCAGCTCGCCAAACGCCAGGGCGTGGTGCCGATGACACGCGATTACATTACGCGCGAAGAAGCAAGACTGCGCGGGATCGAGCGCGGCACCCGGCCGCGGCTGCAGATCGCCGGCGAATAGCCAGCGCAAATGGCCGGCAAAAGCGACCCGGGTCCCGGCTCGCTGAGTTCGCGGGCCGATTAATTTCGCAGGCTGAAATGAGAGCGTGGCAGGTAGGTTGATGTCGGCCGCGCCAAGTGCGCGCGTACCGCAGCCAGCGCCAATTGATCGCAGGGAACCGCGCGCAATTCCGGACGAGAAAACTTCTCCATGGCGTCGACCAGCATCGACAGCCACAAATTCTGGCCGCTTCCCGATCGCCA